>Ga0075435_100001964_pt1 | contig 13426 bp, 12 predicted proteins | sample RhiMethybrSRZTD4_FD_75302 | JGI IMG/M metagenome (GOLD analysis project Ga0075435, IMG submission 75302) | Populus rhizosphere microbial communities from Tennessee, USA - Rhizosphere MetaG P. TD hybrid SRZTD4 | ecosystem: Host-associated > Plants > Roots > Rhizosphere > Soil | place: USA...
GAACAGCATGCGATCGAGCGCGTCGCGCGTCGCCGTCTCGAGGTACGTCGTCTGATCGATCCACGTGTAGCCGTTCCAGCTGCCGCCGTACTGCTCGATGATGCCCTTCACCTGATCGCGCGGGATGTTCTCGGTGCCCTTGAAGTTCATGTGCTCGCACCAGTGCGACACGCCGGTGAGGCCGGGGCGCTCGTCCTTCGATCCGACGCGATACCAGCACCAGACCGAGGCGAGCGGCGCGGTGTGTTCCTCCTGGATGAGCACCGTGAGGCCGTTGTCGAGGGTCGTCCGACGCATCCAAACATTATAGAATCGGTGGATACCCATGCCTGAGTGGAAAGACACGGTCAACCTGCCGCGCACCGGCTTCCCGATGAAGGCGAACCTTCCCACGAGCGAGCCCGAGACGCTCGCGCGCTGGAAGGCGATCGACCTCTACGGGAAGATTCGCGCGCGTCGCGCGGGCGCGCCGAAGTTCGTCCTCCACGACGGACCGCCGTACGCGAACGGCAACATCCACATGGGGACGGCGCTCAACAAGATTTTGAAAGAGATCGTCGTGAAGTCGCGATCGATGGCCGGATTCGACGCGCCGTACGTCGTCGGCTACGACTGCCACGGGCTGCCGATCGAGCTGCGCGTGGACCGCGAGCTCGGGCCGAAGAAGCGCGAGATGTCGGCGGCGGAGTTCTGCCGCGCGTGCCGATCGTACGCCGAGCGCTTCGTCGGCGTCATGAGCGAGCAGTTCCAGCGCCTCGGGATCCTCGCGACGTGGGAGGCGCCGTATCTGACGATGAACTTCAAGTACCAGGCGGCGATCGCGCGCGCGCTGGGCAAGTTCGTCGAGCAGGGCCTCGTCTACAAGGGCAAGAAGCCGGTGCACTGGTGCATCCACTGCCGCACGGCGCTCGCCGAGGCCGAAGTCGAGTACGAGAACCACACGTCGCCGTCGATCTACGTCGAGTTCCCGCTCGCGCCCGAGAGCGCATCGGAGCTCGGGCGGCGCGTGCCGGCGCTCGCCGGAAAGAACGTCTCCGTCCTCATCTGGACGACGACGCCGTGGACGATTCCGTCGAATCTCGCGATCGCGTTTCATCCGGAGTTCGACTACGCCGCGTACGACGTCGACGGCCGCGCGGTGATCGTCGCCGAAGCGCTCGCATCGAACGTCGCGGCGGCGACGGGCAAGACCTTCGGCCAGGCCGTCGCCCGCATGAAGGGTGAAGAGCTCGAGCACATCCGCTTTCAGCATCCGCTGTACGCGCGGACCTCGCTCGGCGTCCTCGGCAGCTACGTGACGCTCGAGGCCGGCACCGGCGCCGTGCACACCGCGCCGGGCCACGGCGCCGACGACTTCCAGACCGGGATGAAGTACGGCCTCGAGATCTACGCGCCGATCGGGCCCGCGGGGCACTTCTTCGACAACGTCGAGCTCGTCGGCGGCCAGCGCGTGTTCGACGCGAACCCGAACGTCGTCGAGGCGCTGAAGGCGCGCGGCCGGCTGTGGCACCGCGAGTCGTTCTCGCACCAGTACCCGCACTGCTGGCGCTGCCACAACCCGGTGATCTTCCTGGCGACGTCGCAGTGGTTCATCGATCTGGACACCGTGAAGCTGCCGAGCGGCAAGACGCTGCGGCAGGCGGCACTCGACGCGATCGACCGCGACGTCAAGTGGGTGCCGGGGTGGGGCCACGACCGGATGTACAACATGGTCGCGCACCGCCCCGACTGGTGCATCTCGCGCCAGCGCGTGTGGGGCGTGCCGATCCCCGCCGTCGACTGCACGGCGTGCGGCGAAGCGATCATCACGCCGGCGCTCGTCGAGAAGGCCGCGGGGGTGTTCGAGCGCTACGGCGCCGACTCGTGGTACGAGCGGCCGACCGAGGACTTCGTGCCGGGCGGGCTCGCGTGCCCGAAATGCGGCGGCACGCAGTTCGAGCGCGAGATGAACATCCTCGACGTCTGGTTCGACTCCGGATCGAGCCACGAGGCCGTCCTCTCGCAGTGGCCCGAGCTGACGTGGCCGGCCGACATCTATCTCGAGGGCAGCGACCAGCACCGCGGCTGGTTCCAGAGCTCGCTGATGGTCGGCCTCGGCACGCGCGGGCGGCCGCCGTTCAAGCAGATCGTCACCAACGGCTTCCTGATCGACGTCGAAGGCCAGAAGATGTCGAAGTCGCGCGGCAACTCGCTCGAGCCGCAGGACGTGATCCGCACGAGCGGCGCCGACATCATCCGGCTGTGGGTCGCCAGCAGCGACTACACCGAAGAGATCCGGTTGAGCAACGAGATCCTCGCGCGCGTGATGGAGGCGTACCGGAAGATCCGCAACACGATGCGGTATCTCGTCGCGAACCTGTACGACTTCGACCCGGCGGTCGATCGCGTCGCGCCGGCCCGCCTCGAAGAGGTGGATCGCTACATCCTCGCGCGGTACGCCGACGTCGCCCGGCGCATCCTGCGCGCGTACGAGGAGTACGACTACAGCCGGATCTTCCAGGCGCTGAACGCGTTCGCCACCGTGGATTTGAGCGCGTTCTACAACGACGTGTCGAAAGATCGCCTGTACACCTTCGCCGCCCGATCGCCCGAGCGCCGCTCGGCGCAGACGGCGATGTTCATCGTGGCCGACGGCCTCACGCGGCTGATGGCGCCACTTCTCTCGTTCACGGCCGACGAGCTGTGGCGGTATCTGCCCGCGGCGCGCGAGGAGTCGGTGCACATCGCCCTGTTCCCGACCTCGGCCGACCTCGATGCGCTGGCCGACGCCGATCTCGTCGCGCGCTGGCAGCGTCTTACCGATCTGCGCGAGCAGGTCCTCGCCGAGATCGAGCCGCTCAGGAAGGACAAGCGGATCGGGAGCTCGCTGCAGGCGAAGGTCGTCGTGTCGGCCACCAAGGCCGAGCTCGCGCAGCTCGAACCGTTCGCGAAGCAGCTGCCGATGCTGTTCATCGTCTCGGACGTGGAGCTGCGGCCGGCGCCCGAGGACGTCGAAGCGCACGCCGAGGCGTGGCCGCGCGTGGTCATCGAGCGCGCCGGCGGCGTCAAGTGCGAGCGCTGCTGGCGCTACGTGCCGGAGGTGTCCGCCGATCCGGCGTGGGCCGGCCTGTGCGACCGCTGCCAGAACAGTCTCGCCGAGACGGTGAATGGATAACACGCTCGACGAAGTGGTAGGCGCGGGCGACCGCGACGCGGCGGGGAAGCCGCCGCGGTGGCTCGAGGTCTGGCTGCCGATGGTGATCGTCGCCGCCGACCAGGGCACCAAGGCGCTGATCCGCGCGACGCTGCCGCTGCACGCCAGCCGGACGATCGTCCCCGGGTTCGTCGACTTCACGCACGTCCTGAACAGCGGCGCGGCGTTCGGGTTCCTGAACGGCGTCGATTTCCCGTTCAAGACGGTCGTGATCGCCGTGATCGCGACGGCGGCGCTCATCGGCGTCGGGATGTATGCGGCGAGCCTCGCGCACCATCAGCTGATCGCGCGGCTCGGGCTGGCGCTCATCATCGGCGGCGCCGCGGGCAACCTGATCGACCGCGTCGTCGCCGGGTCGGTCGTCGATTTCGTCGACGTGTACTGGGGCGTGCACCATTTCTGGGCGTTCAACGTCGCCGATTCGGCCATCTCCATCGGCGTCGCTATCATGATCCTCGACATGCTCGGTGTCGATCGCCGCGGGGCGGAGCTCTGATGTATCCACGACTGTTCGAGCTCGGACCGATCACCGTCTACACCTACGGCGTGCTGCTGGCCGCGGCGTATCTGCTCGGGCTGCAGCTGGCGCGCGTGCGCGCGCAGGCGCGCGGGCTCGACGCCAACCGGGTGCTCGACCTCGGCATCTACATCATCATCGCGGCGCTCGTCGGCGCGAAGCTGCTGCTGTTCGTCACCGACTTCGACGCGTTCCGCGCGAACCCGCGCGAGCTGCTGACGCTGGCGCGATCGGGCGGCGTCTTCTACGGCGGCCTGATCCTCGCCGTCGCGGTCGCGCTCGTCTACATCCGGAAGATCGGGCTGCCGCTGTGGACGACGTGCGACGTGTTCGCGCCGGGCATCGCCGTCGGGCATGTCGTCGGACGATTCGGGTGCCTCTTCGCCGGCTGCTGCTACGGCAAGCCGACGACGATGCCGTGGGGGATCACGTTCCGGGATCCGTTCGCGCAGGCCAACGTCGGAACGCCGCTCAATCAGCCGCTGCATCCGACGCAGCTCTACGAGGCCGGCGCGGAGCTGATCATCCTGATCATCCTGCTGACAACCGAGCGCAAGGGGCGGCCGTATCCGGGCCGGACGTTCTGGCTCTACATGCTGCTCTACGCCGTGTCGCGGTTCGTCATCGAGTTCTACCGCGGCGACGACCGCGGCAACGTCGGCATCTTCTCCACATCTCAATTCATCTCGATCCTGCTCGCGCCGCTCGCGATCGGCATGCTGATGTACCTCGCGCGGCAGAGCGCACCCGAGCCAAAGCGCGCCAGGCGGGCAGCCTGAAAGGGTGTCCTCGACGCCATTCACCATCACCGTCAGCGACGACGGTGACGGTACGCGCCTGGACGTGTTCCTTACGTCGGTCCTCTCGGGCCAGTCCCGGTCGCAGATCCAGCGGCTGATCAAGGACGGCAGCGTCCGCGTCGGCGGACGCGAGGCGAAGGCGAACCAGCCGGTGAAGATCGGCCAGGAGATCGCGGTCGACATCCCCGCGCCGATCGACCCGGCGCCGCGCGCCGAGGCGCTGCCGCTCGACATCGTCTACCAGGATCGCGATCTGATCGTCGTCGACAAGCCGGCGGGCATGGTCGTACATCCGGCGGCGGGGCACGAGGGCGGGACGCTCGTCAACGCGCTGCTGCACCACGTCGACGATCTGAGCGGCATCGGCGGCGAGAAGCGGCCCGGCATCGTGCACCGGCTGGACCGCGGCACGTCGGGGTTGATGGTGATCGCGAAGCACGACGCGGCGCACGAGGCGCTGTCGCGCCAGTTTCACGATCGCGAGGTCGAGAAGGAATACGTCGCGCTCGTCTGGGGCGAGGTGATGGCCGGCCGCCGCATCGACGCGCCGATCGGGCGCGACCCGGCGAACCGCAAGAAGATGTCGTCGGCGCCCGCGCGCGTGCGGCGGAGCCGCGAGGCGGTGACGCGCATCGTGCGCGCCGAGCACTTCGGCCGCGTGCTCACGCTCGCCAGCGTCGCGATCCACACCGGCCGCACGCACCAGATCCGCGTGCACCTGAGCGCGATCGGCCATCCGATCGTCGGCGATCCGCTCTACGGCGGCGTGCATCGCCGCGTGCCGGGCGACATCCGCGCCGTCACGCACCTCGAGCGGCCGTTCCTCCACGCCGCGCGGCTTGCGTTCTCGCACCCGGGCGACGGCCGCCGGCTGACGTTCACGAGCGAGCTGCCCGCCGATCTGCAGCGCGTGCTCGACGAGGTGCGCGAGGCGTTCAATCCCATGTTGCACGAGTGATCATGCGAACCGTTTTCACGAGCCGCGTGTTTTCGGTCGAGACCGGGAAGAAGCGCTTCCCGAACGGACGCGATCACGAGGTCGCGATCGTGCGGCACCCGCCCTCCGTCGTCGTGATCCCGATCGAGGACGACGGCCGCGTCGTGCTGATCAGGCAGTTCCGGGCGCCGATCGATCGCGAGCTGTGGGAAGTGCCGGCGGGCAGCGTCGATCGCGGCGAGCCGGCCGAAACGGCGGCGCGGCGCGAGTGCGAGGAGGAGATCGGCCGCGTGCCGCAGCGTGTCGAGCGGCTCGGCGCCCTGTTCCCGACGCCCGGCTACGGCGACGAGGAGATGATCTTCTTCAAGGCGACCGCGCTGCGGCAGCCCGCGGCCGATTCGGCGCACAAGCCTGACGAGGACGAGGACATCACCGCGAAGGCGGTGACGCTCGTCGAGGCGCGCGCGATGGTCGCGCGCGGAGAGATCGTCGATCTGAAGACCGCCTACGCGCTCACGCTGATTTGAACGCGCACGCCTCTTCGACCGTGGCCGCGTGGATCGCCACCGTGTCGTCGACGCGGCGCGCGTAGCCGCCCGCGAGCACGACGACGAGCGGCGCGGCCGCGCTGCGCACCGCCCGGACGACGAGACGATCGCGCTGCCGGAGGCCCGCCTTCGTCAGCCGCAGCCCGCCGAGCTGATCGTCCTCGTACGGATCGGCACCGGCGAGATAGAAGACGCACTGCGGCCGATGCGCCATGACGTCGGGCAGCGCGCGCTCCAGCTCCCGCAGGTACGTCGCGTCGTGCGCGCCGTCGGGCAGCCCGACGTCGAGCGAGCCGCGCGGCTTCCACATCGGGTAGTTGTGCTGCTGGTGCATCGAGAAGGTGAAGACGCGCGGATCGGACTCGAAGATGAACGCCGTGCCGTTGCCGTGGTGCACGTCGAGATCGACGATCGCGACCCGCTCGATCCCGCGCGACTGCAGCACGCGCGCGGCGACCGCCACGTCGTTGAACGGGCAGAACCCTTCGCCGTGGTTCGGGAACGCGTGGTGCAGCCCGCCGCCGATGTGCGCGACGACGTTCAACGCGGACCCCGCAGAGATCGCAGAATCTTCTTGTACTGATTTCGGCGAGCTCTGCGTGTTCTGCGTTCCATCGTCGTCAATGCAGGCGAGCAAAGCGGCCGCGATCGTGCCGCCGACCATGACGCGGAAACCGTCGACCATTTCGCGCGACCAGGGGAGCTCGAGCTGCGCGACGTCCTCGGCCGTCATCTCGCCCGAGCGCAGCCGCTCGAGGTACGCCGGCGTGTGCACGAGCGCGAGCTCGTCCCACGTCGCCGGCCGCGGCTCGACGATCTCCGACGCCTGCACGACGCCGGTCTCGACGAGCCTGTCGCGCACGCGCCGGTACTTGTCGGTCGGGAAGACGTGGAGGCCGATGTCGATCTGATACGCCGGCGAGTAGACGACGATCATGCCCTTCGGTGCCAGGCACGTGCCTGGCACCACGGCGAGGTTTCTGGCGCGTTTACTCTTAATTTCAGCGCGGCGACGCCGCCGCCTGGCCCACCGGGTGCGCCGGCTTCTTCGCCGGCCGGTCGCTCGACAGCGGCTGCAGCGCGAGCGCGAGCACCTCGTCGATCGTCGACACGAGGTGGACCGTCAGCCCCTGGCGCAGCTCCGGCGTCAGATCCTCGTTGACGTTCTTGCCGTTCTGCTTCGGCAGAATCACTTCGGCGATGCCGAGGCGCCGCGCCGCGAGCACCTTCTCCTTGACGCCGCCGATCGGCAGGACGCGCCCCGACAGCGTGATCTCGCCCGTCATCGCGACGTCGCCCCGCACCGGACGGCCGGTCAGCTCCGACGCCATCGCCGTGGCCATCGTCACGCCCGCCGACGGGCCGTCTTTCGGGATCGCGCCCGACGGCACGTGCACGTGCATCTCGGCCTTGGTGAAGAAATCAGGATCGATGTTGTATTCCTTCGCGTGCGTCCGCAGCCACGAGAGCGCGGCGCGCGCCGACTCCTTCATCACGTCGCCGAGCTGCCCGGTCAGCGTCATCGAGCCGGTGCCCGCCATCTTCGACGCCTCGATGAACAGCACCTCGCCGCCCGCAGGCGTCCACGCGAGCCCGATCGCGACGCCGGGCTCCTTGGTCCGCTCCTCCATCTCCTCGTCGAGGAACTTCGGCGCGCCGAGGAACTCGACGACGACGTCGGCCGTGATCTCGATGGGCGTCTCGTTGCCCTCGGCGCGGCGGCGCGCCACCTTGCGGCAGAGCGCGCCGATCTCGCGCTCGAGATTGCGGACGCCGGCTTCGCGCGTGTAGCCGCGAATCACCTGACGCAGCGCGTCCGGCGTGAAGCGGATGTACTCCGGCGTGAGGCCGTGGTTCTTCACCTGCTTGTCGACGAGGTGATCGGTCGCGATCTTCAGCTTCTCTTCCTCGGTGTAGCCGGCGATCTCGAGTACCTCCATGCGGTCGCGCAGCGCCGCCGGAATCGGGTCGAGCACGTTGGCCGTCGTGATGAAGAGCACCTCCGAGAGATCGAACGGCACGTCGAGATAGTGATCGCGGAACGTGTTGTTCTGCTCCGGATCGAGGACCTCGAGGAGCGCCGACGAGGGGTCGCCGCGGAAGTCGGAGCCGAGCTTGTCGATTTCGTCGAGGATGAACACCGGGTTCTTCGACTCGGCGCGCCGCAGCCCCTGGATGACCTGCCCGGGCAGCGCGCCGATGTAGGTGCGCCGGTGGCCGCGGATCTCCGCTTCGTCCCGCATGCCGCCGAGCGACACCCGGACGAACTTGCGGCCGAGCGATTCCGCGATCGACCGCGCGAGCGACGTCTTGCCGACGCCGGGCGGGCCGACGAAGCAGAGGATCGGGCCCTTCACCTGCGGGTTGAGTTTGCGGACGGCGAGGTACTCGAGGATGCGGTCCTTCGCCTTCTCGAGGCCGGAGTGATCCGCGTCGAGCGTCGCCTTCGTCTTCGGCAGATCGATCACTTCATCGGTGCGCTTGGACCACGGCAGCGCGACGACCCAATCGAGATAGGTCCGCGAGACGGTGTACTCGGCGGCGGCGACCGGCATCTTCGACAGCCGATCCAGCTCGCGCAGCGCTTCTTTCTTCACGGTCTCCGGCATGCCGGCGGCCTCGATCTTCTCCTGGAGCTCCTCGATCTCCTTGGTCTGATCGTCGCCCTCGCCGAGCTCCTTCTGGATGGCCTTCATCTGCTCGCGCAGGAAGTACTCGCGCTGGTTCTTGCCGACCTCCGACTGCACCTGCGACTGGATCTTCGACCCGAGCTCGAGCACCTCGAGCTCCTTGATGAGAATCCGGTTCAGGTTGTCCATGCGCGCGCGGATGTCGAGCGTCTCGAGGACTTCCTGCTTGACGGCGGTGCTGATGGTCGAGAGCGACGAGGCGATGAAGTCGGCGAGGCGGCCCGCCTCGGTGATGTTCACCGCGAGCGTCTGCAGATCGTCGGAGAGCAGCGGCGACAGCGAGACGACCTGCTGGAAGTTCGTCTTGATGTTGCGCGCGAGCGCGTCGATCTCCAGGCGATCGGCGTCGTTGGTGCCCTCGGTCGCGGCGCTCACGCGCGCGCGCAGGTACGGCTGCGTGGCGACGATTTCCTCGAGCGTCAGCCGCGCAAGGCCCTGGACGATCAGCCGCAGGCTGCCGTCGGGCAGCTTGAACATCTTGTGGATGTGCGTCGCCGTGCCGACGGTGAAGAGATCCGCCTGCGCGGGCTCCTCGACCGCGGCGTCGCGCTGCGTGAAGACGGCGATCAGCTTCCCGTTCGCAATCGCATCGTCGATCAGGCGGACGGAGCTCTCCCGGGCGACCGCGAGCGGCATGAACGAATTCGGAAAGAGGACCGTGTCACGAAGCGGAAGGACCGGCAGCTCCGATGGAATCGACAGCGGCCGATCGCCGAGCGAGAGATCCTCGGGTTTGAGGCTCTCGAGTTGATCGCTCATCAGCGACCTCTCCTTATTGCGGAACGCGGATTGCGGATTGCGGATTGGGTGCGGATTGCGGATTATCGCTCCGCAAGGTCCGCGTTCAACCGCGATCCGCCATCCGCAATATGAAAAACAGGGAAACGCCGCTGGGGGAGAACAGGGGCTCCGCCACCGGCGGAGCCCCGAAAGCCTGGGACGCCGGATCTTACATGTCGAGGAAGAGGCCGCTCGTGCCGCGGCGCGAGGCGAGCTGACGCTCGCGCTGCTCGGCGTTCTCGCGCGCCTCCTCGCACTCCTTGCAGCGCACCGCGAAGGGCAGCGCCCGCAGGCGCTTCTCGGCGATCTCGTCGCCGCACTCGAAGCAGTTGCCGTAGGTGCCCTGCTCGAGGCGGGCGAGCGCGTCGTTGATCTTGTTCAGCGTCTCGGACTTCATCTGGACGAGCGCGAACTCCAGATCTTCCTGGATGTCCGCCTCTGCGCTCTCCACCGCGTCGAGCACTTCGTTGAGCTTGCCGCCCCAGGTGCCCTCCTCGCGGACGCCGCGCATCTTGCCCTGGACCTCGGCCTGAATCTCGCGACGCCGCTCGTCGAGCATGTGCTTCAGTTCGGTATAGCGAGATCGGGGAGTCCCCGTCGCTGTCTTCATGTTGTCCTTCATCGCCGCTCCTTCCATTCCGGGACCTGCCCGGGCGCCGCCACGCTAAGATTGCTGCCAGCTATGCAAATGAACTGCCAATCGTATACTGAACTAGAGTCATATTGCAATCGACTACTGCTGACCACGCGAAGTGACGACGGACTCTTCCACCTGTCGCCGTTCGCGTGCACGACTCGTTCGACGTGCGCGCGGTCTGTTCCTGCAAGCGGCTCTCCCGATTGAGTTTTTAACAGTCCTGGCATCGCAGTCTACCGTTTGTTCAAAAACAGACATCCCCTTAGACGCCGGAGCAGCTCAGACGGTTCTGATTTCGTCGCTGGAAGTTGTCCGCTGGAGGAGACGAAACAACGCGCGTTCAACTGCCGGGGTGTGACGAAGTTACTACGCCGTCTGTAGGCGCACGTGCCTCATGCGCACGCATGCGCACACGGTTTTGTTACTGGATCCGCATCGACGTAATGGAGGAATTGGGGACGACGCCTCGCTCGACGAGGAGCTGGCCGCTCCGCCGGGAGCCGGTCTTCAGCCACTTCTCGTAGAGGCGCAGGAGGTCGGCGTTCGAGGCGCACGCCGTGCGCTCGCTGACCTCGCTCAGCACGTCGACGAAGCCGACGAACTTTTCGGCGAGCTCCGCGAAGACGGGCGAGAAGGTGTCGGTCTCGACGCGGCTCAGCGCGTTGTAGGCGGAGCCGCCGATGCTGATGTAGTAGTCGACGTCGACGAGCTTGCGGTTCAGGGAATCGGCGAAGAATCCCGAGACGAACAGCGCGACGTCGCCGATCTCCTTGAGGCTCGTGCGCTGCTTGGAGCCGCCGGCTTCGAGCGCGCGCGCCAGCCGCACGGCGAGGGGCCTGTCCTCGCCGTTGTCGTCGCTGAGCGGCCGCTGCAGAAAGCTCGCGAGCAGCTGGACGACGTAGTACGCCGTCAGCTCCTGGGTGTTGAGGCGCTGATGCGACAGCGCACCTTCAACGAGCTCCTTGAAGTACTCGACCGCCGATTCGCGTCGAAATACAAGGTCACCCATTCGCCAATACCAGGCTCACAGCCACCACGGACGATTGCAAGGCGCGTTCCGATGAGTTCTCGTGGTTTCGCGCCGGATCATACAATAGGGGCCGTGGCGGGGACATGCCCCCTTTGTGGTACGCGACGCGCCAGACGGGGATGTCCGGCCGTCGGCGCACAGATCTGCGCCGTCTGCTGCGGCACCAAACGGCTGACGCAGATTCCCTGTCCGAGCGACTGCCCGTGGCTCGCGACGGCGCGCGAGCATCCGGCGGCGGCCGTCGTACGGCAGCGGCAGCGCGACGTGGCGCTCCTGATGCGCGCCGTGCGCGACTTCAGCGAGCGGCAGTCGCAGCTGTTCCTGCTCGTGAGCACGTTTCTCGTGAAGTACGAGGCGCCGGAGCTGCAGGCGATCGTCGACAGCGACGTGCTCGAGGGGCTCGCGGCGCTCGCGTCGACCTACGAGACCTCCGCACGCGGCGTCATCTACGAGCATCGTCCGGCGTCGCTGCCGGCCGAACGGCTCGTGAATCTCCTGAAGCCGATCCTCGTGCAGGCGGGCGAAGGCGGTGGGAGCGCGTTCGAGCGCGACGCGGCGGTCGTGCTGCGGCGGGCGGAGGAGACGGCGCGCGAGGCGCGCAACGCCGATCCGCCGAACCGCCGCGCGTTCCTCGATTTTCTGTTGCGCGTCATCGCGCGCAGGCCCGAGGCCGAGGGCGAGGCCGGGCAGCCGCCAGCCCCCGAGGAGCGCTCGCGGCTGATCCTGCCGTAGCAACGTATAATTGTCGTTTTGCTCGTCTGGGCAGGTGACATTCAATGGCCAAGAGATGTGAGATTTGCGGGAAGGGACCGGTCGTGGGCCGGCAGCACAGCCATGCCAACAACGTGAGCCCGCGGCGGTTCGAGCCGAACCTTCAGCTCGTGCGCGCGATCGTCAACGGCGGCATTCAGCGCATCCGCGTCTGCACGCGGTGCCTGCGCAGCGGGAAGGTGACGAAAGCCGCGTAGGTCGGGCTTGCCGCGCCGAAGCTCGCTCGCAGCCGCGGGCGAGCGAAGGCGGGTCGGACGGGTTCACGCCGTGACGAAGCAGACTGTTTCCAGCAGCAGCGCGCCGAAAGCGATCGGGCCGTACTCGCAGGCGGTCCGCGCCGGCCAGCTCCTGTTCATCTCGGGGCAGGTGCCGCTCGATCCGGCGACGGGACGGATGGTCGCCGGCGGGATCGCGGAGCAGACGCGGCGCGTGCTCGACAATATCGGCGCCGTGCTCACGGCCGGCGAACGCTCGTTCGCCGACGTCGTGCGCACGACGATCTTCCTCGCCGACATGAACGACTTTGCCGCGGTGAACGAGATCTACGGGCAGTACTTTTCGGAACCGTATCCCGCGCGCGCGACGGTGCAGGTGGCGCGGCTGCCGAAAGACGCGCGCGTCGAGATCGATGTGATAGCGTCTTACGATTGAATGGAGAGGACCAGGGACTAAATCCAGCAAGTTCGCGATTCCGTCGTCCCCCAGTCCCCACAACGTCAGCCCGCGCGACCGGCCCGCTCTACGCCCAGCACCCCCTCGACGCCGCGCAGCGACTTGATCACCTTCTCCAGGTGCTTCAGATCGCTGATCTCCACCGTCATGTCGATCCGCGCGTTCGCGCCGACGTCGGTGCGCGCTTCCATGTTCTTGATGTTCGTGTTGATGTCGGCGATCTTCGCGCTCACGGCGGCGAGCAGGCCCTTCCGATCCTCGACCTCCATCGTCAGCTTCACGGTATAGCGCGCGACGGCGTCGGTCTTGTCCCATTCGACGTCGATGCGGCGCTCGGGATCGTAGAGCAGGTTGACGACGTTCGGGCACGTCGCGGAGTGGACCGAGACGCCTTTGCCGCGCGTGATGTAGCCGACGATCTTCTCGCCGCGGATCGGGTTGCAGCAGCGCGCGCGAAACACCATCAGGTCGTCGAAGCCGCGCACCTTGATCTTTTCCTCGCCGGCGCCGAGCACGCGGCGGACGACCGACGCGACGGCGCCCTCGGGGCCCTTCTCGCGCAGCTTGTCCGGCGGCACGAGCCTGACGAGCACCTGCTTCGGCTGCACTTTCCCGTAGCCGATCGCGGCGAAGAGATCGTCGGCCTTGCTGACGGCGAAATCGGCGAGCGCCCTGGCGAACTCGTCGCCGTCGACGATCGTCTTCGGGTTCAGGTCGTAGCGCCGCGCCTCCTTCTCGAACAGCTTGCGCCCGAGCTCCATCGCGCGCGCCTTCTCCTCCGAGTGGATCAGGTGCTTGATCTTGTTGCGCGCGCGCGACGTGGCGACGAAGTTCAGCCAGTCGCGGCTCGG
>Ga0075435_100001965_pt1 | contig 13417 bp, 13 predicted proteins | sample RhiMethybrSRZTD4_FD_75302 | JGI IMG/M metagenome (GOLD analysis project Ga0075435, IMG submission 75302) | Populus rhizosphere microbial communities from Tennessee, USA - Rhizosphere MetaG P. TD hybrid SRZTD4 | ecosystem: Host-associated > Plants > Roots > Rhizosphere > Soil | place: USA...
GTCGTGTGCACCGACGACTCGAACAAGGTGCAGGTCGGCGACGACGTCGTGGCGATCGGCAACGCGCTCGCGCTCGAGGGCGGGCTCAGCGTGACCCGCGGGATCATCTCCGGGCCGCCCCGTCCCGGGAGCGAGATCGGCACCGCGATCGAGACGGTCCTGCAGACCGACGCCGCCATCAACCCGGGCAACTCCGGCGGTCCGCTGGTCGACTCCAACGGATGCGTCATCGGCATCAACACCGCAGTCGCCTCCGGCTCCGGGTCGCAGCCGGCGCAGAACGTCGGCTTCGCGATCCCCATCTCCTCGGCCAAGCCCGTCATCGACGACATCAAGGCCGGCCGCAAGCCGGCGTTCCTCGGTGTCGGCACCGCCGACCTGACGCCCGAGCTCAAGAGCCAGCTGGGCGTGAACGTCAACGACGGCGCCGCGGTCACGGACGTCACGTCGGGCTCGCCCGCCGACAACGCCGGCCTCAAGCAGGGTGACGTGATCGTGCAGATCGGTGACACCCAGATCAAGAACAGCGGCAACGTCGCCACGGCGGTGCGCAAGCACCAACCAGGTGAGAAGGTGACCGTCACGTACGTGCGTGGATCCGACCGGAAGACCGCCGACGTCACGCTCGTCCAGCGACCGGATGCCGGCTAGGAGTTGGGAAAAGACCGGTAGCCTGGTCGACGCATGAGTATCGAAGGGGAAGAGCTCGAGCAGCTCCCGCCGCAGGGGCACGTGAAGGTCGTGTACCTGGGCGCGGTCGCACCACACTGGGAGGTGCACGGCGTGTTCGGCGACGGGCGCCTCATCGACGAGTTCCGCCAGCGCGCCTTGGCCCGGCTCCAGCTGCTCCCGCCGCACGATCCGCAGTTCCGGCGCAACCGCGAGCGCGTCGCACGCGACGCCGAGCGCGAGCGCCTGATCCTCGAGTGGGACCTCGGCTACGAGGAGAGCGAGAACTAGCTAGTCGATCGACTCGTCGCGACGCGGCGGGTGCTCGCCGGTCACCATGAAGCCGACGCGCTCGCCGATCGTGACGGCGTGGTCGGCAATGCGCTCGTAGTGGCGGCCGACAAGCGCGAGCTGTACGGCGGTCAGCACCTTGCCCTCGTCGTCGGTCCCGCTGCCGGCGAGGATGTACCGGAACAGGCTGTTCGTGAGGTCGTCCATCGTGTCGTCCATGTCGGCCAGCGCATGCGCCGCCGACGGGTCGGAATCGGCGAAGGCGTCGAGAGCCACCCGGGTCTGCGTGCCGGCCTGCTCGCCCATCCGCTGGATGATCCCGCGCAGCTTCGGGTCGAGGCTGTGCGGGTACAGGCGGCGCGTGGTCTTCGCCACGTTCACCATGAGGTCCGCCGACCGCTCGAGCTCGTGGACGATGCGCAGCACCGAGACGACGATCCGGAGGTCGACCGCCATCGGCTGCTGGCGGGCGAGGAGCTGGTAGCAGCTGTCCTCGATCGAGTGGGTGAGGTCGTCGATGTCGTCGTCGTTCTCGATGACCCGCTCGGCAGCCGCGAGATCGGCGTCGAGGAACGCCTGCGTGCCGGCGGCGATCGCCTCGGTCGTCAGCGCCGCGAGGCGGATCACGTCGATCCGCAGCTCGTCGAGCGCATCCTGAAAGCTCTTGCGGGCCTCGTTCGCCGTGTCTGTCACGGGGTCATCATTCCATTCCCGGTGAGAAGCCTCACTCGCGCACGTGGGACCTTCGGATCGTTCGGGCACTGTTCACGATCTGGCCATTCCGACGCCATGATCGCGCCAGGATCGCGCGCGCCGCGTCTGTACCGACCATGACGATTGCCCCGATTCCCTGGGCCTTCCACCCAACCGTTCCGGCACTGTTTACCGTTCGGCTACCTCGATGCCACGACCGCGCCAGCCTCGCTCCGTAGCGTCCGCGCCGCGAACTCCCAAGGAGGCTGAATTCTATGAAGCGCATCACTGGCTACCTGCGGTGGCTGGTACCCACGGCCTTGATCGTCGGCCTGGTTCCGTTGGGCGGAGCGATCGCGAGTGCAGTCGATGCTCCCGCCCAAGGTGGATCGGCGACACTGAACGGCTCAGGGTCGACCTTCCAACAGCCGTACAACGAAGCGGTGATCGGGGCCTTCAAGCAGAAGAATCCCAATGTCACCATCAACTACGCCGGCGGTGGCTCCGGCAAGGGCCGCCAGGACTTCTCCGACCAGGTCGTGGACTTCGCCGGGACCGACGCGCCGTACAGCGCCGCCGACGCGGCCAACGTCAAGGGCGGCAAGTACTTCTACTTCCCGACGGTCGCCGGGCCGATCACGGTGTCGTACAACCTGTCGGGCGTGAAGAAGCTGCAGCTCTCGGCCGAGACGCTGGCGAAGATCTTCCAGGGTGACATCAAGACCTGGGACGACGCCGCGATCAAAGCGGACAACCCCGGCGTGAAGCTGCCGTCGACGGCGATCACCGTCGTCCACCGCTCCGACAGCTCGGGCACCACGCAGAACTTCACCGGGTTCCTGGCGGCGGCGGCACCCACCGCGTGGACGCTCGGTACCGGCTCGACGGTCAGCTGGCCGGCGGACCAGCAGTCGGGCCAGGGCAACCCGGGCGTCGGCCAGATCGTGAAGAGCACCGACGGCGCCATCGGCTACGTGGACTTCTCCGACGCCAAGGCGCTCAAGCTGAAGTTCGCGTCCGTGAAGAACAAGGCCGGCAAGTTCGTGGCGCCGACCGTCAAGGCGACCACGGCGGCGGTCGAGAAGGCGCAGGTCAACGCGGACCTCACCTACAACCCGCTGAACGCGGCGGGCTCGACCGCCTACCCGATCGCGTCGCCGACGTGGATTCTCGTGTACCAGAACTACTCGGACGCGGCGAAGACGACGGCGATCAAGAACTTCCTGAACTACATCTACGGGAACGGCCAGAAGGCCGCCTCGCAGGTGGACTACGCGCCGCTGCCGAAGAACCTGCTCGACAAGGCCAAGGCCCAGGTCAAGCAGGTCGGAGGTACCTCGTCCGGCTCGACGAGCTCGAGCCCGGCGAGCACCTAACATCCCCCGAATCTGAAGGAGAGGGGCGGGCGATTACCGCCCGCCCCTCTCGGTTTTCCGAAGGCAGGCGATGGCCACTGACGCTCCCGCCCTCCCCGCAGGTCTGACGAAGGGGAAGCGACCGCCGGGGCTCATCGCCGACCGGGGCTTCCGGATCCTCGCATTGGCCGCGGGGCTGATGGTCCTCGTGATCCTGGCCCTGATCGCGATCTACACGACGCGCGAGGCATGGCCCTGGTTCAGTGCAGAGGGCCTCGGGATCTTCTCCGACAACTGGGACCCGGCCCACCAGCACTTCGGCGCCGGCGGGTTGATCTACGGAACGCTGCTCGTCGCGGGCGTGGCCGTGCTTCTCTCGCTGCCGATCAGCGTCGGGATTGCGCTGTTCGTCACCGACGTCGCACCGCAGCGCATTCGCCGGCCCATCGTGTACACGGTCGACCTCCTCGCTGCGATCCCGTCCGTCGTGTACGGGCTGTGGGCGCTCTTCGTCCTCGCCGAGCCCCTGGCCAATCTGTTCCAGACGATCTCGGACGCGACCGCCAGCATCCCGATCCTCAGCACGCTGTTCGCCAACCCGAGCGCGTCCGGGAAGAGCTTCATGACGGCCGGAATCATCGTCGCCATCATGATCACGCCGATCATCACCTCGATCACCCGCGAAGTGTTCGCAACGGTCCCGTCGGCGCAGAAGGAGGCCGCGCTCGCCCTCGGCGCAACGCGCTGGGAGATGATCCGGGGCGCGGTGTTCCCTCACAGCCGGAGCGGCATGGTCGCCGGCACCATGATCGGGCTCGGCCGGGCGATGGGTGAGACGATCGCCATCGCCCTCGTCATCGGCTCCTCGCCCCGGATCACCGCGAACATCTTCGGGCCCGGCGACACGCTCGCCAGCATCATCGCCAACCAGTTCGGCGAGGCCAGCGGCACCCACCGCGCCGCGCTCATCGGATGTGGCGTGGTGCTGTTCGCGATCACCATCCTGATCAGCGTGGCGGCGAGAGCGGTCGTCGCCCGGACGGACCGGCGGTCGGCAGGCACCGTATGAGCGCGCCGGCGATGCCCCTCACGCAATCGACCCGCAAGGGGCGGCGCGAGCTCAAGAATGGCATCGCGACCGCGCTGATCGTCGCCTCGTTCGTGGTCGCGCTGATTCCGCTGACGCTCATCGTCCTCTACGTCATCCGGGCCGGCATGACCGTCTTCAACCTCAACTTCCTGACCGAGGACCTGCCGTTCAGCAACCGGTTCGACGGCGGCGGGATCTACCCCGCCATCGTCGGCACCCTGGTGATCACCGGGACCGCGACCGCGATGGCCGTACCGCTGGGGATCCTGGGGGGCATCTACCTCAACGAGTACGGCGGGCACGGGATCTTCGCCCGCCTCGTCCGCTTCCTGGCCGACGTCATGACGGGTGTGCCGTCGATCGTGATGGGCCTGTTCATCTACACGATCTGGGTCCTGCCTCGGAAGGAGGCCGGGCTCAGCGGGTTCGCCGGTGCGCTCGCCCTCGGCTGCCTGATGCTCCCGATCGTGATCCGAACCACGGAGGAGATCCTCAAGCTCGTCCCCGACGAGCTGCGCGAGGGGAGCTACGCGCTGGGCACCCGCAAGGCGCAGACGATCCGCCGGGTCGTGTTCCCGAACGCCGCCCCCGGGATCATCAGCGGCGCCCTCCTCGGCGTCGCCCGCGTGGCGGGGGAGACCGCGCCCCTGCTCTTCACGATCGGCATCGTTTCGGCGGCGAACTGGAACGTCTTCGACGGGCCCAACACCGCGCTGCCGCAGCAGATCTACATCAACGCCAGCGTGTTCGGCGGCTTCGACGCGGCCCAGAACCGGGCGTGGGGCGCCGCCCTGGCGCTCATCCTGATCGTCTTCCTGTTCACCTTGGTCGCACGCGTGATCACTGCCATCTACACCCGCCGTTCGGCGGCGGTCTGACCCTTGGAGCCGGAAATGACCGACACCGCGACCGCCGCCACTACATTCGGCCCGATGACCACGACTCGTGACGAGTCCGAGGCCAAGGGCCCCGAAGAGACGCTGCCCCGTGAGCCGGCACCGGACGAGAAGCCCGAGCGGGCACGGGAGATCGTCTTCCAGTTGTCGGGCGTCGAGGTGCGCTACAGCGGCGTCACAGCCGTGCAGGACGTCAACGTCGACATCGCCGCCAACGAGATCACCGCCTTCATCGGGCCGTCGGGATGCGGCAAGACGACCGTGCTTCGCTCGCTGAACCGCATGCACGACATCACACCCGGCGCCGAAGTGCTCGGGAAGGTCACCTACCACGGTGAGGACCTGTACGGGTCCAAGGTCGACCCGGCCGAGGTGCGCCGCCGCATCGGCATGGTGTTCCAGAAGCCGAACCCGTTCCCGAAGTCCGTGTACGACAACGTCGCCTACGGGCCGCGCATCAACGGCACGAAGCGCAGCGAGATCAACGACATGGTGGAAAAGGCACTGACCCAGGCGGCGCTCTGGGACGAGGTGCACGGCAAGCTGCGCAAGAGCGCGCTGGCGCTCTCCGGTGGCCAGCAGCAGCGTCTGTGCATCGCCCGTTGCCTCGCCGTCGCGCCCGACGTGATCCTCATGGACGAGCCCTGCTCCGCGCTCGACCCGATCGCCACGGCGCGTATCGAGGACCTCATGGACGAGCTCAAGAACGAGTACACGATCGTCATCGTGACGCACAACATGCAGCAAGCGGCGCGCGTCTCGGATCGCACCGCGTTCTTCACCGCCGAGGTGGACGACGCCGGCCACCGGCGAGGGCGGCTGATCGAGTACGACGTGACCGAGACCATCTTCACCACCCCGTCCGATCCCCGCACCGAGGGGTACATCACCGGGAGGTTCGGCTGATCGTCGCGATCGCCGTGACGGTCGTGATCGTCACGCTCGTCGCGGCACTGGGCTTTCTCGTCTTCACGATCCGGTCACTCAGGCGCGAGCTTCGCCAGGTGGCGGGAGCGTTGGACGAACCGTACGAGCAGGGGCGCGGCGGCACCCGCGGCGACGTCGAGCGTGAGTCGCTGGCCGGCGCGGTGGCGGCGTTCGAGGACGGCGTCGTCGTCGTGGACGCCAGGGGCAACGAGGTGATGCGCAATGCGGCCGGCGAGCGTTTCCGCGGCGCCCGCCACGCCGATGCCCTCGTCGAGGACGCGTTGCGCACGCTGCTCGCGCCGGCATTGCGCGGCGAGCGGTCGCAACGCGAGCTCCAGCTGTTCGGCCCACCTCGTGAAGTGCTCCTCGTGCGCACGGCGCCCTTGTGGCGGCGCAACCGTGTGATCGGGGCCGTGGCGTTCGTGCGGGACGTCTCCGAGCTGCGGCGGGTCGAGAGCGTGCGGCGAGACTTCGTCGCCAACGTGAGCCACGAGCTGAAGACCCCGATCGGTGCGCTGTCCCTCCTCGCCGAGACGATGGCGGTCGGCGACGACTCGCCGGTCAACACCCAGCTCGCCGACCGGGTGCAGCGCGAAGCCAACCGGCTCGGGCGCATCGTCGACGACCTGCTCGACCTCAGCCTCATCGAGGCCCAGGAGCGGCCCACCCGTGAGCCCGTACCGGTGCACGTCGTGTTGCACGAGGCGGCCGAGCGGGTGCGGGGCGCCGCCGACGCCGTCGGGATCCCGCTCAGCGTGGCTCCGGTGGCGACCGACCTCGTCGTGGCGGGCGACCGCTCGCAACTGGTCAGCGCGGTCACGAACCTGCTCGACAACGCGGTCAAGTACTCGGAGCCGGGAGAACCGGTGGAGGTCGACGCCACCGTGGCTGACGGGAGCATCTGCATCTCGGTGCGCGACCACGGCATCGGGATCCCCGCCCGCGACCTCGAGCGGATCTTCGAGCGCTTCTACCGGGTGGACCGCGCCCGCAGCCGCGCCACCGGTGGCACCGGCCTCGGCCTCTCGATCGTCCGGCACGTCGCCCAGGCGCACGGCGGCGACGTGACCGTCGAGTCGACCGAAGGGGAGGGTTCGACCTTTCGCCTGCGGGTGCCCCTACCGTCGTCCAAGAAGCTCTCGGAGGCGTCCTGATGGCCGACACGGCCCCGCTCATTCTCGTGGTCGACGACGAGGAGTCGTACCGCGACGCCCTCACGGTGGCGCTCGAACGCGAGGGCTTCCGCGTCGAGGTGGCCGCCGACGGTCAGGAGGCGATCGACCAGTTCGACGCCACGAGCCCGTCGCTGGTCCTGCTCGACGTCATGCTGCCCCGCATCTCCGGTGTGGACGTGTGCCGCGACCTGCGGTCCCGGTCGCGGGTACCGATCATCATGGTCACCGCGCGCAGCAACGAGATCGATGCCGTCGTCGGCCTCGAGGTCGGCGCCGACGACTACGTGTCGAAGCCGTTCCGGCTCCGGGAGCTCATCGCCCGCGTGCGCGCCGCGTTGCGCCGCAGCGTCGATGAGGAGCCGGCCGGGATCACCAACCACGAGGTGCTCGAGATCGGCGACGTGCGCCTCGACGCCGGCCGCCACGAGGTCTTCGTGCGGGGCGACCCGGTGCCGCTGCCGCTGAAGGAGTTCGAGCTGCTCGAGCTGCTGCTCGCCAACGCGGGACGGGTCCTGACCCGCGACGTCCTCATCGACCGGATCTGGGGACCGAACTACTTCGGCGACACCAAGACGCTCGACGTGCACGTCAAGCGACTGCGGGCCAAGGTCGAGGAGGACCCGTCGAACCCGTCCCGGGTCGTCACCATCCGAGGCGTCGGCTACCGCTACGAGAAGCCCACCCGCGCCGCCACCGGCTGACCCGGTGCGTGCAGCGCGGGACTATTTGGCCCCGAGTGCACGCATCGAGGCGACTCGCTCGACGGCCGGCCGCCAGTGGGCGAGTGGTGGGACGTCCCGGTTCGGGACCTTGGCGTCGTCGTCGGCGCGGCGCATCGTCAGGACGTCGGCGAGCCACGGGGCGGCTTCCAGACGAGCTCGCTCGGCGTCGTCGAGTCGGCCGCCTTGGACTTCGAGCGTCCGCACGCTCCCCGGGCTGAGCCGCGCCGCGTACGCGGGCTCCACGGTCACGAGGTAGCGCTTGGCCTCGTCGTGGTGGCCGACGAGCCATGCGACCCGATCGCCGAGCAGGTCGGCCACCGCCGCCGCGCCGGCGCGAGCGTGCGTGCGCGGACGACCCGGCCACAGCACGGTGCCGACGTCGTGCACGAGCCCGGCGACCTGGAGCTCGTGGTCGTCCGGCGCGAGGCCGGCGAGGAGCGCGGCGCACTGCAGTCCGTGCGCGAGCAGGTCGACGTCCTCGGCGTCGGTGGCGCCGGCCCCGGACTCGAGCACGTCGAGCAGCGAGTCGACGTCCGTGATCGGCGCGCCCGTCACGTCGCCGGAAGGTAGCGGCCCCGCACGACTTGGCCGTCGTCGACGTCGAGCACCCACGTCGAGCCCTTGGGGAAGCGCAGCTCACTCGGCGCCGCGTCGTCGCCCGCGTCGAGCCGGACGTGCTGGCCGGCGAAGTGGTGCAGCAGGTCGCCGATCACGTCGCCGTGGGTGCACAGCACGGTGGGCTTGTCGCTGACCTTTTCGATCAGCCGAAGGGCCTCGCTCAGCGGTGCACCCTCGCTCAGCGCGTCGGCCTCCTCGACCAGCAGGCCGAGGCGTTCGGCGAGCGGCGCGACGGTCTCGCGGCAGCGGACGTACGGGCTGCTCACGACGCGGCCGATCGGCTCGTCGCCGAGCAGCTTCGCCAGCGCCGCCGCCTGGCGGCGCCCGGCCTTGGACAGCGGCCGGCCCTCGTCGGGCCCGTCCCACGCGCTCCTGCTCCCAGCCTTGGCATGACGGACGAGATAGAGCTTCAGGGAAGGGCCTCCGCGTCGCGGATCAGCTTTCGGTCGTGGTCGTGCGACAAGAGCTTGCCCGCATCGGCGGCCGAGCACCAGCGCACCTCGTCGATCTCGTTGTTCGGCGTGAACTTCGGCACCTTGCCGTCGGCCGGCTCCATGAGCCAGTAACGAACCTGCTTCAGCCGGTCCTTGCGGTCCCGGTAGCGGGTCGACGCGAGCTCGGGCCCCAGCGTGGCGCGCACGCCCGTCTCCTCTTCGACCTCGCGTAGCGCGGCCTCCTCGTCGGTCTCGCCCGGGTCGCCCTTGCCCTTGGGGAGGCTCCAGTCGTCGTAACGCGGCCGGTGCACGAGCGCGTACTGCGCTCGGCCGTTCTTCGAACGTCGGCGCAGGACGCCGCCGCCCGCCCGTACCAGCGGCTCCGGCTCGGCCGGGCGCGGGCGCGACCGCCGCCAGAGCTTCAGAGCCACTGACGGAGCTTCTTCTTGCTCGCCGCCTTCCACACCTCGCCCCAAGCGGCGCGGGTGCGTTCGATCTCGACGCGCTCGAGCGTTGCGAGCTGTCCGGCCACGAACACCTCACGGCCGATCGTCGACGACGAGACGTCGCGTAGCCATTGCTCGGCGACGACGGCGTCCTGATGTTCGCCGAGCACTTCCTGGACTTCGGCGATCGCCTTGGCGAACGCGCGGGCTTGTTTGCCGACCGCGGGGGCGACGGCTTCAGCTGCGTAGCGACATCGCTTGGCCTTGATCCTCACGTGGTGGAGCTCCTCGTCGGACGGGTCGTCGGGAAGCTCGTCCACGGCGGTGCTCAGCTTCTTCCATGGCTTGCTCACGAGCGGCGGCAGAACGTCGGCGGCGCGGTCGTCGACCGCCGACGGGACGAGCGCCGGCTCGCGTGCGGCTTCGACGAGGCGGTCGAGGAGCTCGGCGTAACGCGTGCTCCCGAGCGTCTCGCGCAGATCGGCTCGCGCCGTGTCCCAACGCTGGAGCAGCCGCTGGATGATCTTCCTGGCGGTTGCTTGATCCCCGGCGGGGAGGCGTTCGGCGTGAGCGCGCAGCCGGTCGAGGAGCACCTCGGTGTCGCGAACGGCGCCGAGGTCGCTGCCGATGCTCTTCAGGTCCTGCCGCAGGGATTGCGTCCAGTCCGGATCGAGGAGGGAGTGGAACGTGCGCAGGTCGGAGCGCAGGCGGCGCGTCGCGACCCGGGCTTGGTGCACGTCTTCGGGATCGTCGCCGAGCCGGACGCCGGGGTCGTGGGCGACCAGCCGCGCGACCGAGGCCGCCAGCGCGTTGCGGATCACGTCGCCGGCCGACGGCGACGGCCCCAGGCGCCGCACCGCGGTGACGTCGGGCGGCTCCAACGCTCGCCATCCGAGGGCGCGCACGATGTTCGGGTTCGAGTCGGGCGGCCCGGCGCCGGCGGCACGCAGCCGGGAGAAGAGTGCTTCGGCGAGCCCTGCGGGAGCGGCGTCGTCGACCTCGACCTCGAGCTCCCGGAACCGGGCGGCGACGCGTCCGCTCGCCAGCACCGTCACCTCGTCGTCGAGCACTTCACCGAGCGACTTGTCGGACGCGTCGCGGAGCTCGACGCGGCGACGGCGGGTCCGCAGGCGCGCGACCGGCCCGACCCGGGCCGTGCGCACGAGCGCCCGCACCAGGTCGATGGCCGCGGGCGGCGGCTGGCCCGCCTCACCCTCGAAGCGGTGCTCGTCGCGCCGGAGCTGCGGGCCGGCGGTGGTCTCGCGGCCGAGCGTCACGACCCAGCCGTCGTCGCCGCGGTACAGCAGCGTCACGCCGGCCCGGGCCAGCCGCAGGTCGGGCGTGTCCTGGTACGTCAGCTCGATCACGGTCGGCTCGGACTCGTCGGCGGCGATCCCGTCCGCGAGTCCGTTCAGCTGGGGGAGATGAAACCCAGGAGGCGACGAGAGGAACTCGTGCGAGCTCACGCGCGAGGTTCGACCGCGCGTGCGCGCTGAATGGCGAGCTCCTCCAGTTGACGGTGCGTGTTCACACCTGCGGTGCGCGGCACACGGCGCCACGTTCCGTCGCTTTCGAGCTTCCACGCCAACGTGTCGTCGGCCAGGTTGATCGTCAGGATCTCGTCGAGCCGGTCACGCATCGCTTGCGCAGTGACCGGCACGAGCGCCTCGACGCGCCGGTCGAGGTTGCGCGGCATGAGGTCGGCCGACCCGATGATGTACTCCGCCGTGTGCGGGTCGGGACCGAACCGGTAGATGCGCGAGTGCTCGAGGAACTGGCCGACGATCGAGCGCACGTTGATCGTCTCCGAGAGGCCCGGCACGCCGGCGCGCAGGCAGCAGATCCCGCGCACGACGAGATCGATCGGTGTCCCCGCCTGCGACGCGCTGTACAACGCGTCGATCATCTCGGGGTCGACGAGGCTGTTCATCTTCATCGTGATGCGCCCGTCCGGTCCGAGGTCGGCCTGACGCTCGATCCGCTTCAGCAGCTCGGGCCGGACCGTCACCGGCGCGACGAGCAGCTTGCGGTACTGGCCCTGGCGGCTGTACCCGGTGAGGTAGTTGAACAGCTCGGTCAGATCGGCGCCGAGATCGGGGTCCGCGGACAACAAGCCGAGGTCCTCGTAGGTCATGGCCGTCTTCGGGTTGTAGTTGCCGGTGCCGACATGGCAGTAGCGGCGGATGCCGTCGGGCTCCTGGCGCACGACGAGGAGGATCTTGGCGTGCGTCTTGAGGCCGACCAGCCCGTAGACGACGTGGATGCCCGCCTCTTCGAACAGCTGCGCCCGTTCGATGTTGGCCTGCTCGTCGAATCGGGCCTTGAGCTCGACGAGCGCGACGACCTGCTTGTCCTGCTCGGCGGCGTGGATGAGCGACCGCACGAGCCGGCTGTCACTGCCGGCGGTGCGGTACAGCGTCTGCTTGATCGCAAGAACGTCCGGGTCGCGCGACGCCTGCTCGACGAACGCCTCGATAGACGTCGCAAACGAGTCGTACGGATGGTGGACGAGCACGTCGCCCTGTTGGAGGACGCGGAACAGGTCGGGTGGCCCGTCGGCGCGGGCCAGGACGGGCTGGGTCTGCGGCGTCCACGGCTCGTCGTTCAGCTCGGGACGATCGAGGCCGTACAGCCCCCACAACCCGCTGAGACCCAGGGGGCCGTCGGCGACGTAGACGTCGGAGTCGCCGAGCTCGAGCTCGCGGCAGAGGAGCTCCAGCACCTCGTCGCTCATCTTCCCGTCGACCTCGAGCCGGACGACGCGCCCGAACTTCGTACGCCGGCGCAGGATGAGCTCCATCGCCTCGAGGAGATCCTCGGCGTCGTCGGAGAGCTCGAAGTCGGCGTCGCGGGTGACCCGGAAGGGATGGTGCGCGACGGTCTCCATGCCCGGGAAGAGGCTGTCGAGGTGCGCGGCGATCACCTGCTCGAGCGGGACGAACCGCTCGCCGTCGGGGAGCACCAGAAATCGGGGCAGCAGGGGCGGCACCTTCACTCGGGCGAAGCGCTCCTCGCGGGTCACCGGGTCGCGCACTACCACCGCGAGGTTCAGCGAGAGGTTCGAGATGTAGGGGAACGGGTGCGCAGGGTCGACCGCCAGGGGAGTCAGCACGGGGAAGACGCGCTCGTCGAAGACGCCCTGGAGGTGCTCCCGGTCCACCTCGGACAACTCGTCCCAGTCGCAGAGCCGGACGCCGACCTCGTCGAGCGCCGGGGCGACCTCGCGGGTGAAGATGGCGGCCTGGCGTTCCATCATCGGCTCCACCCGGGCGCGGATCGCGCGCAGCTGCTCGGCGGCGTCGAGCCCATCGGGTGACGTGGCGCGAATGCCGGCGTCGAGCTGCTCACGCAGCCCGGACACCCGGACCTGGAAGAACTCGTCGAGGTTCTGACTGACGATGGCGAGGAACTTCACGCGCTCCAGGAGCGGGACGCTTGCGTCGGCCGCGAGCGAGAGCACGCGCGCGAAGTAATCGAGCGCGGAGAGCTCGCGGTTGAGGTACCGGGATTCGGGCTGGAGTTGGGTCGGGGGATCGAGCGCCGGCTCGATGCCGGTTTTGCTGCTGCCCTCGACCGACACGTCGAGGCCGGCCATGGCCCACATCGTAGTTGCGCCTCCCGGTCCGTCCTTTTGGGACCGTGTGACCAGGTCCGATCCCGCCGCGCTGCCATCGCGATGACGACGACCCACCGGCCCGACGTGCGGGCCGGCGAGCCGCCGGCTCGTCGGCCGGCGGGGGGACCCGGCCGACGAAGCGCACGGGGAAGTGCGGAGAACTCCTGCCCTCCCCGGGGTTGCCGCCGCAGGCGGCAGGCAGCCGCGGAGCTGCAAGGGCGACGCTACCGACGACACATGGCACGCAAATTGCCGCCGAAGGAACGGTGTGTGAACTCTCCCGCTCACCCGGCGGCGGCGCCGACGACCTATATCGTTGCTTCGGCCATGGCCACGGCACCGCCCCCTCGTCGCCCTCCGGCTCCCGGCCCGACCGACCACCGCTTCGCCGAGCCCACGCCGTTCGCGCGGCTTGCGATCACCCACGCCGCGAGCATCGGCGGCGACGTCTGCCTGACCGTGTCGCTGGCCGGATCCCTGTTCTT
>Ga0075435_100001970_pt1 | contig 13388 bp, 7 predicted proteins | sample RhiMethybrSRZTD4_FD_75302 | JGI IMG/M metagenome (GOLD analysis project Ga0075435, IMG submission 75302) | Populus rhizosphere microbial communities from Tennessee, USA - Rhizosphere MetaG P. TD hybrid SRZTD4 | ecosystem: Host-associated > Plants > Roots > Rhizosphere > Soil | place: USA...
ACCGGCGGCGAGATGCTCAACTCGCCGGACGAATTGAAGGAGATCTACAAGACCGGGTCGGGGGCGATCCGTCTTCGCGGCACGTGGGAGTCAGGGCCCGAGGCGCGCGGTTCGAAGACGGTCTACATCACGAGCGTCCCCTACACGGTGAACAAGGCGACGCTGGTCGAGCGCATCGGCGACATCGCGCTCAGCCGCAAGCTGCCGCCGCTCGTCGACGTCAAGGATCTTTCGACCGACGACGTGCGCGTCGCGCTGGAGCTGAAGAAGGACGCCGACGAGCGGATGGTGATGGCGTACCTCTTCAAGCACACGCCGCTGCAGACGAATTTCCCGGTCAACATGACCTGCCTGGTGCCGACGGAAGGCAACCCGGAAGTGGGGCGCCCCGAGCGCCTCGACCTGCACCAGATGCTCTTCTACTTCCTGCACTTCCGCCTCGACGTCGTCACCAGGCGGCTCGAGCACGAGCTCGAAGCGCTGAAGAAGCGCATTCACATCCTCGAAGGGTTCGAGAAGGTCTTCGACGCGCTCGACGAGATCCTGAAGATCGTCCGGAAGTCGGAAGGGAAAGCCGACGCCGCGCAGGCGATCATGAAGCGGTTCGAGCTCGACGCCGAGCAGACCGACGCCATCCTCGAGCTGAAGATCTACCGCCTGGCGCGGCTCGAGATCCTCGTCATCCGCAAGGAGCTGGAGGATCGGCGCCGCCGCGCGCGGCAGATCAACACGCTGCTGCGCAGCGAAGAGAGTCGCTGGGACATCGTCCGCATCGAGATCGAGGAGGTCCAGAAGAAGTACGGCGACGCGCGCCGGACGAAGATCTCGAGCGACGCCGGTGAAGCCGAATACACCGCCGAGGACTTCATCGTCGAGGAAGACAACGTCGTCATCGTCTCGCGCGACGGCTGGGTGAAGCGGCAGAAGGAGGTGAAGGACATCTCGACCACGCGGCTGCGCGAGGGGGACGCCGTGCTCGCGGTGATCGCCGGCAGCACGCGGGCGACCGCGGTGTTCTTCAGCAACTTCGGCGTCGCCTACACCGCGCGCTTCGCCGACGTGCCGGCCTCGACCGGCTACGGCGAGCCGATTCAGCGGTTCTTCAAGCTGAAGGACGGCGAGCGCATCGTCGCCTCGCTCAGCCTCGACCCGCGCGTCGTCGGAGAGATCGCGGCGAAGAAGGAAGGGGCTGAGCCGAAGGTCCACGCCGTGGCGGTCACCAGCGACGGCTACAGCCTGCGCTTCTCGCTCGAGCCGTTCGTCGAGCCGAGCACGCGCGCCGGCCGCCGCTTCGCGCGCACCGGCGAAGGGGCGGAAGTGGTCGGCGTGGCGCGGCTCACCGGCGGGGAAATCCTGATTGCGGCGACGCGCGACGCGCACGCGATCCTGACGAAGGCCCAGGAAGTGAACTTCCTCTCGGGTCCGGGGCGCGGCGTGATCCTGATCAAGGTGGGAGACAAGGACGACCGCGTGCTCGGCTTCATCGCCTCGACCGGGGATCGCGACCTGATGACGGTGGAGACGTCGCGCGGCGCCGAGCAGACCATCAGCACCGCCAAGTACAGTCCCACCGGCCGCGGCGGCAAGGGGCGCGAAGTGATGCAGCGCGGCCAGTTCACGCGCGTCGTGTGGCCGACGCCGGAACTGCCGGTGCTCACTTCCGAGTGACGCGCACCCAGTCGACCAGGATCTTCGGCTCCTCGCTCTTGATCGCGCGGACCGTCGTCTCCGGCAATCCCGGGTACGGCGCGTCCGCGTGGTTCACCGACTTCGGATAGGTCCCGCCGAGCGCGAGATTCAGGATCAGGAACTTGCCGTTGTCGAACGCCCAGCGCCCGTGGCGTTCGACCATCTCCTTCGTGACGCGATACCCTTCCCGGTCGTCCACCTTGAACACGAGCGCGTCTTCGGTCCAGTCCACCGAGTACACGTGCCACGCCGACACGTCCTGGGCCGGAATCCGCCGGACCAGCGGGGTATCGCCAAAGTAGCCCGGGCCGTGCAGCGCGACGCTGGTCCACGCCGACTCGCCGACGTGTTCCATGATGTCGATCTCGCCGGTGTCGGGCCACGGCCCTTCACCCAGGGCCCAGAAGGCCGGCCACAGCCCGGCGCCTTCCGTCAGCTTCATGCGCGCGGCGGCGGTGCCATAGGTGAACGTCACCTTCGATCTCGTGTCGATGCGCCCCGAAATGAAGTCGAAGGTGCGCCCTTCCGGCGTCTTGAACCCCTGCCGGAACCGCGGCTGGATCACGAGCGCCCCGTCCTTGAACGACAGCACGTCCGTCGAGTCGACGTAGGCCTGCTGCTCGTCGTTCACCGTGCGGCCGGTGACGATGACGTTCCAGTGCGATCGATCGAGCGAGGGCCCGGAGAAGTCGTCGAGGAACACGGTCCGTTCGCCGGTCTGCGCGGCGATGGCCGCCGCCAGCGTCACCACTCCGAGCAGCAGTCCAGCGATCGTCCCCCGAGGTCCGGGCACGAGCCATTCTAGCCGGCCACCCATGAAACTTTTGTTTCCTCGACATCGTCTAGGAAATCCAGCATGGCGCCGCCGACCCTCGGTGAATTCGAGCAGCTCGTCCTGCTGGCGCTGGTCCGGCTGGGGGACCAGGCCTACGGCATCTCCATCCACGGCGAGCTGCAGCGCCGCGCGCGGCGCGACGTCACGGTGGCGGCGGTCTACAAGACGCTCGAACGGCTCGAGGACAAGGGGCTCGCGGTGTCGCGAGTGGGCGAGCCGACGGCGGAGCGCGGCGGCCGCCGCAAGAAATACTTCAGCATCCAGCCGGCCGGACGGCGCGCCCTGGCGCAGGCGCTCGCTTCGCTGCGGCGGATGACCGACGGCCTGCCGCGCGAACTGGACCCGCTCGCCCCGCTCACCGACGTGGAGCCGTGAGCATGCTCCCCCCGCTCGCGCGGCTGCTCCTGCGGATGACCGATCCCGCGGTGCGCGAGTTCGTCGCGGGGGATCTCGAGGAAGGCTTCGCCGCCATCGCGCGCGCCGACGGCGCGTCGCGGGCGCGGCGGTGGAGCACGCACCAGGCGTTCGCGGCGGCGCGGCAGCATCCATGGCGGCTGCGCCTGCAGCCGCGTCACACAGGAGATGGACTCATGCGCACCCTGCTCCAGGATCTCCGCTACGGCGTCCGCATGGTGCGCCGCCAGCCGACCTTCTCCCTGGTCGTGATCCTGACGCTGGCGCTGGCGATCGGCGCCAACACCGTCATCTTCAGCTTCGCCAACATCCTGATGGTGCGGCCGCTGCCGCTGCGCGACACCGATTCGCTCGGCTGGGTCTTCGCGGTCGATCCGCACATGGGCGGCAACCGCGGCCCGCTCTCGATCCCCGACTATCTCGACTACCGCAAGGCGCTGTCCTCGTTCGAGGCGCTCGGGGCGTCCACGCGCGCGAGCCTGACGCTCACGGGCCGGGGGGACGCGAAGCGGCTCACGGCGTCCCGCGTGACGGCCAACCTGACCGACATCTGGGGCCTGCGCTTCGAGCTCGGACGCGGCTTCTCCGTGGGCGCCGACCTGCCGGGAGCGGGGGGCGAAGTCGTCATCAGCCATCGTTACTGGGATCGGGAGTTCAATCGCGATCCGTCGATCGTCGGGCAGTCGTTGATGCTCGACGGCCGCCCCGCGACGGTGATGGGCGTGCTCGACCCCGCGATCGAGATCGGCAACATCTCCGAGATTGACATCTGGATCCCGATCGCGCTCGACGCCGCGGCGCCGCGGACCGATCGGATCATGCGGGTCATGGGACGGCTGAAGCCCGGAGTCACGCTGGCGCAGGCCAACGCCGAGGTCGGCCAGGTCGCGCGGACCATCGCCCGGGAGCACGCCATCACCAATGAAGGATGGAGCGCGCGTGTCGCGCCGACGCGCGAGGCGATGACCGGCACCAACACCTGGGTCGTGCTGACGCTGCTGTCGCTGGTCGTCGGCTTCGTCCTGCTCCTCGCCTGCGCCAACCTCGCCAACCTGGTGCTGTCACGCGCCACCGGCCGGCGGCGCGAGCTGGCGGTGCGGTCCGCGCTCGGCGCCAGCCGCCTCCGGGTCGTCCGCCAGATGCTCACCGAGAACGTCATCTACGGGATCTGCGGCGGCGCGCTCGGGCTGGTCGTCGCCAACGCGGGCCTCGCGGCGATGCGCGCGGCGGCCTACGAGCCGTTCTTCGCGATGGTCCGGATCGATCGCAACGTGCTCGTCTTCACCGCGGCGCTGGCGCTGCTGACGCCGATGCTGTTCGCGATCCTGCCGGCGCTGCAGTCGACGCGCGCCGACGCCAGCGACGCGCTGAAGGACGGCGGGCGGACGGGCGGCGGCGTACGCGCGCAGCGGAGCCGCTCGGTGCTGATCGTGGCGCAGCTCGGCCTCGCGGTGATGCTGCTGGTGCTGGCGACGCTGCTCGTGCAGGCGCTGAAGAACACCGCCGACGCGCCGCTCGGCATCGACGAGCGCCGCCTGCTGGCCGCGAAGTTCGATCTCCCGGAGTGGCGGTACACCAGCGGCGCCGCCATGGCGGCGTTCGACGATCAGCTCGTCGCGCGGCTCGCGGCGAATCCCGGCATCGAAGGGGCCGCGCTGGTCGATCGCCTGCCGTTCGTCGACGGCGAGCCGATCAGCGACGTCACGATCGACGGCCGCGCCGCGGCGCGCCCGGAGGACCGTCCGTGGGCGGTCTGCTCGACGGTGAGCGACGGTTTCTTCTCGACGATGGGCATTCGCACGGTGGGCGGACGCGTGTTCCAGCCCGACGATCGCGAGGGACGCGCCTCCGTCGCGGTCGTGAACCGCGAGATGGCCCGCCGGTTCCTGGGTGGCCCGGACCACGCGGTCGGCAGCCGCGTCGCCGTCGGCGGCGAGCCGCTGCAGGTCGTCGGCGTCGTCGCCGACGTGCTGCGCGCCGACCGCGAAGCGGTCAACCCGCAGGTCTATCTGCCGCTGCGACAGCACCCGGTTCGCGCCGCGGCGGGGAAGGCCTCGCGCCCGATGGCGCTGATCGTCCGCGCCGCCGACCCGTCGGTGGTGGCGCCGGCGGTGCGCGCGCAGATGCGCGGCCTCGACGCGGACGTCCCGATCTACGAGATGCGCACCTACCACCAGGCGCTCGACGACGACCTGTCGAGCAGCCGCATCCTCGGCAGCATGTTCGGCGCGTTCGCGCTGCTCGCGCTCGTGCTCGCCGCTTCCGGGCTCTACGCCGTCGTCTCGTACGCGGCGTCGCAGCGCGTCAAGGAATTCGGCCTGCGCATCGCGCTCGGCGCCGCTCCCGGCGACATCACCCGCATGATGCTGCGGCAGACCGGCACGCTCGTCGTCATCGGTCTCGTGCTCGGATTGATCGGCGGCCGCGCCCTGGCGATGCTGGCCACGTCACTGCTCTACCGCGTGTCGCCGTCCGATCCCGCGACCTACGCCGGGGTGACGGTGACGCTGGCCGCAATCGCGCTGATCGCCAGCTACGTGCCCGTCCGCCGCGCCACCGCGGTCGATCCCGTGCAGGCGCTGCGGCTGGAGTAGCATTGACAGAGCATGGAAGCAGCGCCGCATTACCTCGACGACATGAAAGTGCAGTTTCGCAAGCTGAAGGAGCTTGCGGAGGGGGCGATCAGGCAGCTCTCTGACGAGGAGCTGTTCGCGTCCAACGGCGACGAGTCGAACAGCGTGGCGATCGTGATGCGGCACATGGCGGGCAACCTGCGATCGCGCTTCACCGATTTCCTGACCACCGACGGCGAGAAGCCGGATCGCAAGCGCGACACGGAGTTCGAGATGCCGGAGGGCACGTCGCGCGAGACGGTGATGGCCGGGTGGGATCTCGGCTTCGCCCGGCTGAACCAGGCGCTCGACGAGCTGACACCGGCCGACCTGCTGCGCGACGTCCACATCCGTGGCGAGCGCATGTCGGTGATGCAGGCGCTCAACCGCGCCCTGCCGCACCTGGCGTATCACACCGGGCAGATCGTCGCCTTCGCCAAGCAGCACCGCGGCGCGCAGTGGCGCACGCTGAGCATCCCCCGCGGCCAGTCCGATCAGTTCACCGGCCCCAGGCGGTTCTAGCTATCGCGAAGGACACATGCCAGATCGACGTTTGCGGCGCGCAGCGCGGGGCGAAGGCTCACCAGCAGCGAGAGCGTGAGAATCAGTCCGGCGACCCCGACGAGCGTCAGCGGGTCGAACGGCTGGATCTGAAAGAGGAAGGCGCGGATGGTGCTCGCGCCCATCGCGGCCAGCCCGAGGCCGGCGAGCAGGCCGAGCCCGACGAGCCTCCCCGTCTCCGCGATGACGATCGCCCCCAGCTGCCGCCGCGTCGCGCCGAGCGCGCCGCGAATGCCCATCTCTCGCATGCGCATCGCCGCCATCGATTCGCCGAGGACGTAGGTGCCGAGGATCGTCAGCAGCAGCGCGATGGCGCCAAGCGCCCCCAGCACTGTCGCGCCGAATCGTTGCGGCGCCATCTGCCGGCCGATGCGATCCGTGAGTGACAGGACCGGCGCCGGCGCGACTGCGGGATCGATCGCCTTGACGGCGCCCAGGATCTCCCGGGCGGCGCCGTCGCCGCCCGCGGACGCGCGCACGATCAGCGTGCGATCCACCGACGGCTCACTCTGCCGCACGGGAAAGTACATGTCGAGCGGCTCGAGCACGGACACGCGAGTGACGACGTCGTCAACGACGCCGATGACTTCGACCTCGTCGGGCGGGTGTCCGGGCCGGTGATAGGGCATCGTCACGCGCCGGCCAATCGCGGTGCCGCCATTGGCGAGCCTCCGGGCGAACGACTCGCTGACGATCGTGACGAGCGGCGCTCCCTGCCCATCGGCCTCCGTGAAGTCGCGGCCTTCGGCCAGGTGCATGCCCATCGTGCGGAAATAACTGTCGTTCACGGCGGTGAACCAGACATCCGTCGGGAACTTTCGCGGCACATTGTCGATCGCCAGATCCCCGCCCATTCCGCCCTTGAACACGCTCGAGGCCAGCGATTGGACGGCGCCGTTCTCGCGAAGCCGGCGCTCGAGATCGTCGAAGAACGCATTCGCGCGCGGCACGGTGTATCCGTACGGCCGGAGATCGATCGGGGCGGTCACGATGCGGTCCATGTCGAGGCGGGTGTTGAGGCGGAGGGCCGCGGCAAGGCTGCGAGCGAAAAGCGCGGCGCCGGCCGCGAGGACCACCGCGACCGCGACCTGCGAGATCACGAGCGCAGCGCGAGTCCGCCGGCGCGTCAGCCGCGGGGTTGAACCGCCACGCGAGCGCAGGCTCGCCGCCGCGCCGGCGGTCAGCCCGAACGTCGCGGCGATCAGGGAGATGACGAGAGACGCGAGCAGCGCGCCTGCCGCAGCCGCCGCGAGGGCGCGCACGTCGACACGGAGCTGCAGCGCATCGACGTCGATGTTGCCCGGCAGGCGGAACGAGCCGATACCGCTGAAGAGCCACCATGCGAACGGCACCGCGCAGACGGCCCCGGCGGCGGACAGCAGCGCACCCTCGACCGCGATGCCGAGCGCCAGCCGCACGCGCGATGCGCCCAGCGCGATGCACACCGCGAGCTCCTCACGCCGCGACTCCGTGCGAATCAGCAGCAGCATGCCGACCGTCCCGCAGCCGATGAGCAGTAGCAGCCCGACCGTCGTCCCCAGCAGTCGCGCGAACTGCGACATGCCCGCACGCGCGCGGACGGGCACCGCGGACTGGTTGATCGGCGTCAGCGCGTAGACGGGCCGCGCGCGTCCGGGCGGCGTCGGGTCGAGCGCCGCCAATGCCGCGGTCGCCTGGGCGATCCCCGTGCCGGCCTTCAGGCGCGCCACCATCCGGACGCCGGAGGTCGGCGAAGACGGATGCGACGGCTCGGCGAAATAATTCATCGACGACCCGTTGGCCACGTCCGCGATGGTGTGGAGCGGCAGGTAGATGTCGGCCGGACGGCTCAGGTCGATGCCGCGAAAGCCTGCAGGAGCGACACCGACGATCGTCACGGGCTTGCCGGCAATCGTGATCGGTGCGCCGATGGCGCCCATCCGGCCGTCGAATTGCCGTTGCCAGTAACGCTCCGTCAGGACCGCGACCGGCGGCGCGCCGCGGCGGTCGTCCGCGGCGGTGAAATCCCTCCCGCGAGAAATCGAGACGCCGAGCACGCTGAAGAAATCGAAGGTGGCGAATCCGATCGCCGTCGACACCGGCCTGTCTGCGGCCGTCGCCGCGGTCAGCAGATTTTCGGGCGGCATCCATTCCGCCGCCACGCGCTCGAAGATCCCACTGTCGCGATAGCGAGGAAACGACGGGTAGATGAACCCGTCATACACCGCGGAGGCCTGCTTGCCGATCGTCATGACCGTGCCCGGAATGACGAGCCGGTCGCCGTCCCTCACCGGCAGCGGGTGCAGGAGCACCGCCGACAGCAACGACCACGTCGCCGCCGCCGCGCCAATCGCGCACGCGAGCGTGAGGACGGAGACGATCGCGGCGCCGGGCCGCTTCGTCAGTCTACGAATTGCCAGCCGGAGTTCGTCCATGTGTCGAAGACCGACGACCGACGACCGACGACCGAAGGCCGAAGGCCGAAGACCGAGGACCGAGTGGCGTTGACCGAGGGTCGAGGCTCGATCAGTGTTTATCCGTGTTTATCTGTGGCCTCATCTGTGGCCTTTATCTGTCGCGTTTATCCACGGCGCTCATCCGGTCGGGCCACTTGCGATCCACGTATAAGGACGGCGCCCCTTCGACCTTGGCCTTCGAAGCCTGGGGTAGGATTATAAGGATATGGCCGGGTGGGAGGGGTTCTCCGGGATCAACAGAGGCTACGTGCTCGAGCTGTACGAGCGCTTCCGGAGCGATCCGAATTCCGTCGACGCCGAGACCCGCAACCTCTTCCAGCGCTGGACGCCGCCGGCCGACGAGGATCTGCCCGCGGCGAGCGGCGCCGAGGTGCCGGCGTCGATGGCGGTCGCCGCGGTCAACCTGGCGCAGTCGATCCGCCGCTACGGCCATCTCGCCGCGCAGCTCGATCCGCTGGGGTCGAAGCCGGTCGGCGATCCGACCCTGCTGGCCGAGCGTCACGGGCTGACCGACGACGATCTGCGCCGCGTGCCGGCGACGCTGGTGTCGTCGCCGCTGACCGCCGACGCGGCGAACATGCAGGAGCTGGTGGCCGCGTTCCGCCGCGTCTACTGCTCGACCACCGGCTACGACTACTCGCACGTGTTCGTGCCGGACGAGCGCGACTGGCTGCGCAACGCCGCCGAAGCCGGCCGCTTCCGCGAGCCCGCCGATCCGATCGATCACGTGGCGCTGCTCGAGCGGCTGACGCAGGTCGAAGCGTTCGAGCGCTTCCTGCACCGCACCTTCCCCGGCAAGACGCGCTTCTCGATCGAAGGGCTCGACATCCTGGTGCCGATCCTCGACGAGGTGATCGGCGACGCCGCCGAAGCCGGCGTGACGTCGGCGCTGATCGGCATGGCGCACCGCGGCCGCCTCAACGTGATGGCGCACGTGCTGTGCAAGCCGTACGGGCAGATCCTCGCCGAGTTCAAGGACCCGCTGTCGTCGCGCAGCTTCCGCGAGGACATGGCGTGGAGCGGCGACGTGAAGTACCACGCCGGCGCGCACCGCGCGATCAAGGACGGCCGCGAGATGGCCCTCGAAGTGTCGATGCCGCCGAACCCGAGCCACCTCGAGGCGATCGATCCGATCGTCGTGGGGATGGCGCGCGCGGCCGGGACGCGCGCCGACCGGGCGGGCGCGCCCGAGTTCGATTCCGCGCGCAGCCTGGCGATCCTGATTCACGGCGACGCGGCCTTCCCCGGGCAGGGCATCGTCGCCGAGACGCTGAATCTGAGCCGCCTCCCCGGCTACGAAACCGGCGGCACGATCCACATCATCGTCAACAACCAGCTCGGGTTCACCGCCGACGCGCGCGACTCCTACAGCACGTCGTACGCGAGCGGCCTGGCGCGCGGCTTCAAGATTCCGATCGTCCACGTCAACGCCGACGATCCGGTGGCCTGCGTCGAGGCGGCGCGGCTGGCGATCGCCTACCGCACGAAGTTCCAGCGCGACTTCCTGATCGACCTGATCGGCTACCGCCGCTGGGGGCACAACGAAGGGGACGAGCCGGCCTTCACGCAGCCGCTGATGTACCAGAAGATTGCGGGCCATCCGACGGTGCGCGAGATCTGGGCGCGGACGCTGGTGTCGCGCGGCGTGATCGATCCGTCGCTGCCCGACCAGCTCGCGAAGAAAGACATGGACCAGCTGCAGTCGGTGCTGGACGCGCTGCAGCCGGAACGGGATCTCGTCGAACCGCTGCCGGAGGCGCCGCCGCCGGGCGCCGCCGCGCGGGCCAACACCGCGGTGCCGCTCGATCGCCTCGAGGCGTTGAACGCCTCGCTGCTGTCGACGCCGCCGGGGTTCTCCGTCCACCGCAAGCTGGAGCGCGCGCGCGAGAAGCGGCACCAGCTCCTGGCGCAGCCCGACGAGCGCACGATCGACTGGTCCGCGGCGGAGGAGCTGGCGTTTGCCACCATCCTCGCCGACGGCACCAGCATCCGCCTCACCGGCGAGGACGTCGAGCGCGGCACCTTCAGCCACCGCCACGCGGTCCTGCACGACGTCAACACCGGCGGCATCCACGTGCCGCTGCAGTCGCTGCCGCAGGCGAAGGCGGGCTTCGAGATCCACAACAGCCCGCTCTCGGAGAACGGCGTGCTCGGCTTCGAGTACGGCTACAACGTGCAGGCGCCGTCGCGCCTGGTGATCTGGGAAGCGCAGTACGGCGACTTCATCAACGGCGCGCAGGTGATCATCGACGAGTTCCTCGTGTCGGCGCGCGGCAAATGGGGGCAGCAGCCCTCGCTGGTGCTGCTGCTGCCGCACGCGCACGAAGGCCAGGGGCCGGACCACGCCAGCGCGCGCCCCGAACGCTTCCTGCAGCTCGCCGCCGACATGAACTGCCGCATCGCCAACTGCACCACGGCGGCGCAGTACTTCCACCTGCTGCGGCGGCAGGCGGCGGTGCTGCTGAGCGATCCGCTGCCGCTCATCGTGCTCACGCCGAAGAGCCTGCTGCGGCATCCGCTGGTCGCATCGGCGCCGCGCGAGCTCGCCGAAGGACGCTTCCGGACCGTGATCGACGACGAGGAGGCGCGCGGGCGCGCCTCGGACGTGCGCCGCGTCCTCGTCTGCTCCGGCAAGGTCTACGTCGATCTCGCCGGCAGCGATCGCCGCGCCGCCGCGCGCGACATCGCGATCTGCCGCGTCGAGCAGCTCTATCCCGTGCCGTCGCAGGCGCTGCGCTCGATGCTCGCCCAGTACTCGAGCGCGGCCGAAGTGGTGTGGATGCAGGAAGAGCCCGAGAACATGGGCGCCTGGGACTTCATCCGTCCGCACCTGCAGGAGGCGGCGGACGGCCGCCCGGTGCGCGTCATCGCCCGGCCGCGGAGCGCGAGCCCGGCGGAAGGATCGGCGGCCCGCCACGGCCGGCAGCAGCAGCTGCTGATCGACGCGGCCTTCGCCTCGTCGGAGAGCACCGGCCGGGCACGGCCCGGCACCAGGCCGGCGCCCGAGCAGGTCGCGGGGTGAACCATGGCAACGCCCAACTTCACAACTCCCAAAACCCAAATAACTCCCAACGCCCAACTCTTGGGACTTGGGAGTTTTGGGAGTTGGGAGTTGGGAGTTGGGAGTTTTTGGGGAATTGGGCGTTGTGAAGTTGGGAATTGACAGCGTCAGGGAGTCCGAATGCCCGCGAATGTCGTAGTGCCCGAGGTCGGCGAATCGATCGTCGACGCGCGGGTCGCGAAGTGGCTGAAGAAGGAAGGGGACGCCGTCACCGTCGGCGAGCCGCTCGTCGAGCTCGAGACCGACAAGATCGATCTCGAGGTCGCTGCGCCGCAGGCCGGCGTCCTCGGCCGGATCGCGCACGGCGACGGCGCCGACGTCAAGGTCGGCGAAGTGCTGGGTGTGATCGAAGACGGTGGTGCAGCTGAGCGGGCGCCATCGGCGCCCGCGAATCTCGCCGAAGCGGCTCAGGCGAAGCCCCCGGCCGCGAAGGCGGACCCACCGGCCGTCACGAAGACCCCGGAGCCAGAGAAGAAGAGGGCCACCCCCGCCGCGCGCAACGCCGCCGAGCAGAATGCGGTCGATCTGAAGCAGGTTTCGGGCAGCGGCGACGCCGGGCGCGTGATGAAGCGCGACGTCGAACAGGCCGCCCAGAGGCCGGGCCCCCGGCCGGTCGAGGAGAAGAGCGCGCCCAGGCCGATGACGCCGATCCGCGAGGAGCGCCGCGTCGAAGGGGACCGCACCGAAGAGCGCGTGCGCATGTCGAAGCGGCGCGCGACCATCGCCAGGCGCCTCGTCGAGGCACAGAGCACCGCCGCGATGCTCACCACCTTCAACGAGGTGGACATGACCGCGGTGATGGCGCTGCGCGAGCGCCACAAGCAGCCCTTCAAGGATCGCTACGGCGTCGGCCTCGGCCTGACCTCGTTCTTCGTCAAGGCGGCCATCGGCGCGCTGCGCGCCTTCCCCCGGGTCAACGCCGAGATCCAGGGAGACGAGATGGTGCTGAAGCACTACTTCGACATCGGCGTCGCCGTCGGCGCCAGCGAAGGGCTCGTCGTCCCCGTGCTGCGCGACGCCGATCGCCTGTCGTTCGCCGCGATCGAACAGAAGGTCCGCCAGTTCGCCAAGGCCGCCGAGGACGGTACGCTGTCGCTCGCCGATCTCAAGGGCGGCACCTTCACGATCACCAACGGCGGCGTGTTCGGGTCGCTGCTCAGCACCCCGATCCTGAATCCGCCGCAGGTCGGCATCCTCGGCCTGCACGCGATCAAGGAGCGCCCGATGGCGATCAACGGACAGGTCGTGGTACGGCAGATGATGTACGTCGCGCTCACCTACGACCACCGCATCGTCGACGGCGCCGAAGCCGTGCAGTTCCTCGTCCGCGTCAAGCAGCTGGTCGAGGATCCGGGCGCGCTGCTGATCGAATAGACGGTGAGCACCGAAGCCGCCCGCCTCATCGATCAATTCATCCGCGCGCACGACGGCGACGTGTGGCACGGCTCGCCGCTGAAGACGAACCTCGAAGGGATTACCGCCGAACAGGCCGCGAAGCGTCCGGCCAACGGCGCGCACTCGATCTGGGAGCTCGTCCTGCACGCGACCGGATGGCGCAACGAAGTGGCGCGGCGCGCGACCGGCCAACCCTCCGGCGAACCGCCCGAGGGGGACTGGCCGGACGTCGGCGATCCCTCGCCCGCGCGGTGGACCGCCGCGCTCGCCGCGCTCGACGCCTCGCATCGCGAGCTGGTGAAGGTCGTGAGCAGCATGAGCGACGAGCAGCTCCTGAAGCCGACCAACGATCCCCGCAACCGCCC
>Ga0075435_100001971_pt1 | contig 13387 bp, 9 predicted proteins | sample RhiMethybrSRZTD4_FD_75302 | JGI IMG/M metagenome (GOLD analysis project Ga0075435, IMG submission 75302) | Populus rhizosphere microbial communities from Tennessee, USA - Rhizosphere MetaG P. TD hybrid SRZTD4 | ecosystem: Host-associated > Plants > Roots > Rhizosphere > Soil | place: USA...
GAAAAGCTCTGGATGCCTGACCTGATCCGCACCGAGCTTGCAAAAGCCGATGGAGAAGACGAAGAACGCCGCGCAAAGAAGTTGGGCAAGAAATTCAGTTGGAAACTGCTGTTCGGCGATCATCACGAGAGCCACGCCGCAAGCGCGTTTTATCCGTCGCCATTCGACGAAGCTGCAATTCTGACGATCGACGGTGTGGGAGAGTGGGCCACCAGCTCAATCGGCACCGGCAAAGGGAACGAGCTGACCCTGTTGCAGGAGCTTCGCTATCCCAACAGTCTCGGATTGCTTTACAGCGCATTCACCTACTACACCGGCTTCAAGATCAACAGCGGCGAATACAAAGTGATGGGCCTGGCACCGTATGGTGAGCCGGCGTACGTCAACACGATTAAAGACCATCTGCTCGAAGTGCGAGAGGACGGCAGTCTGAAACTGAATCAGGACTACTTCAACTACTCGCAAGGTCTGCGCATGACCAATGGCGCGTTTGACAAACTCTTCGGCGGACCGCCCCGAAAGCCGGAGTCGCAGATCACGCAACGAGAAATGGATCTCGCGCGCAGCATTCAGGCGATCACCGAAGAAGTCATGCTGAATATGGCCCACTACGTTCGGCGCCAAACAGGCATGAAGTATCTCTGCCTGGCTGGCGGCGTCGCATTGAACTGCGTCGCGAATGGGAGGGTGTTGAAAGAAGTTCCGTTTGAAGACATCTGGATTCAACCGGCCGCAGGCGATGCGGGAGGCGCGCTCGGCGTCGCGCTCGCGCTCTGGCACCGCTATTTAGGGAAGACGAGAATCGCTTCTGGTAAAGATCAGATGAAAGGCTCGTATCTTGGACCACGCGACAGCGAAGAGGACATCGAGCAGTTTCTGCGCGCAAACAACTTGTCTTACACGAAATACTCGCGCGAGCAATTACCATCGGTAGTGGCGGAACTGCTCGCGCAGGGAAAGATCATCGGATTGCATCAGGGCCGAATGGAATTCGGGCCACGCGCATTAGGTTGTCGCAGCATCATTGCCGACGCGCGTGCACCGGAGATGCAGTCGGTGCTGAATCAGAAGATCAAATTTCGGGAGAGTTTTCGGCCGTTTGCGCCGAGCGTCTTGCGTGAACACGTGTCGGAATGGTTTGAGTTAGACCACGACAGTCCTTACATGTCGCTGGTTGCCAACGTAACACCCGAGAAACAAGGGCAAATTCCTGCCGTCACACACGTCGACGGTTCGGCGAGAATTCAGACGGTGACTCGCGAAAGCAATCCGTTGTACTGGGAGATCATCGAGGCTTTTCGCCGTCGAACCGGTTGCCCAATCATTGTGAATACGAGCTTCAACGTCAGAGGCGAGCCGATCGTTTGCACACCAGCCGACAGCTATCGTTGCTTCGCGCGCACGGACATTGACTACCTGGTCCTTGAGACCTTTCTTTTGTCCCACAAAGAGGCACAAAGTAAGCCATAATTCCTTTTTGACCTTTTTGTGCATCTTTGTGGCAAAGCGTAATCTGTGGATATGAAGGTTAGTGTTGTAATCCCGGTTCGTGATGAAGAGAACTCGATTCGCGAACTGCTCGACAGCCTGCTTCAGCAAACGCGACCTCCCGACGAGATCGTGATCGCTGATGGTGGCTCAGTGGATGCAACGCCGCAAATAATCGAAGAGTACATTCGGAAAGGAGCACCCGTTCGACTCATCCGCGCCGGCGTCGCTTTGCCCGGTCGAGGACGCAATCTCGGCGCGGCCCAGGCGAGTTTTGAGTGGCTGGCTTTCACCGATGCCGGCATTCGTTTGTCGAAGGATTGGCTCGAGGCGCTTATTGCTCGCGCAGAAGAAGACAACTCAATCGACGTGGTTTACGGTTGGTGGCAGCCGGTCACCGATACATTTTTCAAACAGTGCGCAGCCATCGCCTACGTCTCGCCACCCACGTTGCATGACGGAGTGCTCGTGCGGCCTCGGTCTATCGCGTCGACGTTGTTGCGCCGGCAGGCGTGGCAGGCAGTCAACGGTTTTCCCGAGGATCTTCGCTCGGCCGAGGATCTCCTTTTTATGGATCGACTCGAAAGCGCCGGTTATCGCTTTGTTTTCGAGCCGCGAGCGCAAGTGTGCTGGGAATTGAGACCGACTCTTTTAGCGACATTCAAAAGATTTCTCGTTTACTCCCGCAACAATATCCGCGCCGGACTGTTTCGCCAGTGGCAGGCGACGATTCTGATGCGTTACGGAGTGCTCGCCATCCTTCTTCTCGCGGCGTTGATCATCGAGCCATCGTGGGCCTGGTTTCCGATCGCGGCGTGGCTTTTCATGTTGGCCGCTCGCGCTGTTATTGCCATCAGACGAAATCGTGTTTGCTATCCCGCTTCTTTTCTTCAGAACACCGCGCGCGGAGCGATGGTGATGTCGCTGCTGACCGTGCTTGATGCGGCTGCGATCCTCGGCAGCATTCAATGGCTGTTGCTGGACAGTTTTCGCTGGAGTCGGAAAACTCCGGTGGAGGCCGGCTAATGGGGTCTAACGGGGTGCTTAGGGGGTCGCTCGAGGGACGTCGCGTTTTATTCATCTCTTACAACGGAATGCTCGACCCGCTCGGCCAGAGTCAGGTCATTCCGTATCTTCGTGAGCTCGCGAAGCGAGGAGTTCGCTTCACGCTGTTGAGCTTCGAGCGTGCCAAAGCATTTGGGCCGCAGGGAATTTCACAATGCGAGGAGTTGCGAAAAGAATTGGCCTCGCAGGGAATCGAATGGCACTGGCTGCGCTATCATCAGCGACCATCTGTGCCCGCAACGATCTACGATGTGCTTGCCGGCATTCGCAAAGCGTCGTCGCTCGTTAAACGTAACCAGATTGAGATGGTCCATGCGCGCGCTCACATCCCCGCCACGATCGCGCTCGCGTTGAAACGGCGTTTTGGCACCAGGATGATCTTTGATTTACGCGGGTTGATGGCGGAGGAATACGTCGACGCCCAACACTGGCGCAAAGGCAGTATTCCTTACCGTCTGACTAAAGCGACTGAGCGCCGCATCTTCGCTTCGAGCGATGCTGTCGTGACTCTGACTGAAAGGATCTGGCCCATCATCAAAGAATGGGAGGGGCTGCGCGGTCGAACGGTACATCACGAGGTGATTCCTTGTTGCGTCGATCTCTCGTTGTTTAGTTTTAGCGACGAAGAGCGAGCGCGACGGCGCGGGGAGCTCAACCTGGGCGATCGATTCACACTGGTGTACAGCGGTTCACTCGATGGTTGGTACTTGAGCGAAAAGATGGCTGACTTCTTTGCCAGTTTTCTCAAGCGGCAGCGCGATGCTCATCTTCTCTGGCTCACGACAGGTAGTCACGATCGAGTAAGAGAGTTGATGAGCGCGCGCAACATCAGTAGCGACAATTTCAGTGTGTTCTCCGTTGCGTCGTCCGCCGTCCCTTCGTACCTTGCTGCTGCCGACGCGGGTCTGGCGTTTATCAAACGTTGCCTCTCGAAGATTGCGTCGTCACCGACGAAGAATGGTGAGTATCTTGCTTGTGGTTTGCCTTTGATCATAAACGCCGGTGTGGGTGATTCTGATTCGCTAATCAACGACTGGAAAGCGGGAGTCTTGATTGAGAACTTCAGCGACAAAGAGTACGCAGCGGCTGCGGAAAGAATCGAGGCCACGGTTGCGAGCCCGGAAGTGAGACAAAAGGCGCGGGCCGTTGCTGAACAGCTTTTCAATTTGAATACCATCGGCGCGGAGCGGTACGCGTCGCTTTACGAGAAGGTTTTGGGAGAGAATTTGTAGTGAGCGCCTCCTTGGAGTGCGGTGCCTTGGCACCGCTTTGGTATCAGTGCCTATGATTAGTAACAAAGCGGTGCCAAGGCACCGCACTCCAAGGAGGATCCTGTATACTAAACCACACAAAATTTTTATGCGTGTTCTTGCCATAATGCCGGCGCTCTACGACACGTCGCCGAGCCAGCGCTATCGTCTCGAGCAGTGGGAGCCACTGCTGCGTGAACGCGGTGTCGAGATCACTTACGCCCCATTCGAAGACAAAGAACTCCATGCATTGGTCTACAAGCCTGGCCTGTTGGGCCAGAAAGCCCGGCTCGTCACGCGTGGTTTCGGCCGGCGGCTGTCGCTGATTAGAAAATTAAAAGATTACGACCTGGTCTACATTCTGCGCGAGGCGGCACTGCTCGGCCCACCGGTGTTTGAGAGATTGATTCATCAGCAGCGCCTGCCCATCGTGTTTGATTTTGACGATGCGGTCTTTGTTTCATATCGCAGCCCTTCAAACGGCTATCTGAGTTATTTGAAATTTGCGTCAAAGACGAAAACGATCTGTCGCATCGCATCGCACGTCATGGCCGGCAATCCTTATCTGGCAGAATACGCGCGACAGGTGAACGATCACGTCACTGTCATACCAACCACCATCGACACGGAAAAATATCAGGTGCTGCCGGCTAAAAACTCTTCCGGCCCACCAGTGATCGGTTGGACTGGAAGTCACAGTACAGTGCCACATCTCAACACTCTGCGCGGCGCACTGAAAAAACTTGCCGAGCGCGAGTCGTTTCGTCTGCGCGTGATTGGCACGCCGAAATACGAATGTCCGCCAGTCGAAGTCGAAGCGATGCCGTGGCGTGCTGAAACTGAGCTCGAAGATCTCAGCAAAATCGATATCGGCGTGATGCCGCTTCCCAACGATCGCTGGAGCAAGGGAAAGTGCGGTCTCAAGGCGCTTCAGTTTATGGCGTTGGGCATTCCGACGATCTGTTCGCCTGTTGGCGTCAACACCGATATCATTCAGGACGATCAGAACGGATTCATCGCGGCCTCAGAAGACGAATGGGTGGAGAAGCTCAGCCGTTTGTTGCGGTCACGCGAGCTGCGACAACGATTGGGCCAGGCGGGCCGCGCCACAATCGAACAGAAATACTCAGCCATCACCCAGGCCCCCCGAGTTTACGAGATTTTCGAATCCGTCTTGCGCGATGCTGACGTGCCGGTTAATGCGGTGGTCCAATCTCAGCCACAAAGAGGCACATAAGGCACAGACGCTTTTGTCTAATTCTATGGAAAAACTTAATGTGCTTGTAACCGGGGGCGCGGGCTTTATTGGTTCTCACCTGGTCGATGCCCTTGTCGAGCGCGGACATCGTGTGCGAGTTCTCGATGCGCTCGTATCGCAGGTGCACGGCGAGGATGCCGCGCCTGCGTATGTAAACTCCGGCGCTGAATTCATTCAGGGTGATGTTTGCGATCGCCGCGTTGTCGAGGCGGCGCTCGAAGGAATCGATGTAGTCTTTCACGAAGCTGCCGAAGTTGGCGTGGGCCAATCGATGTACGAGATCGAACGATACGTGCGCGCAAACGATCTCGGTACGGCTGTCTTGCTGGAAGCGATTCTCGCTCGGAGGCCGCAGATCAAAAAGCTGGCTGTTGCGTCGTCCATGTCGATTTACGGTGAAGGTGCTTACAACTGTGCGAAGTGTGGCGCAGTCGCTCCCCAGCTCCGATCAGTGCAACAACTGCTCGAACGCCGTTGGGAAGTTGAATGTCCCAGGTGCGGCACAAGTTTGTCACCTGCTCCCACGACTGAAGAGAAACCATTGTTTCCGACGTCAGTCTACGCTGTTACAAAACAGGACCAGGAACAGTTTTGTCTCGCGGTAGGCCGCTCGTACGGGATTCCGGCAGTCGCTTTGCGCTATTTCAACGTCTACGGCACGAGACAGGCGCTGTCGAATCCTTACACCGGTGTGTGCGCGATCTTTTCCGCGCGACTGCTGAACGGCAATCGTCCGTTGATCTTTGAAGACGGCGAGCAGACGCGCGACTTCGTGCACGTGAGTGACATCGTTCAAGCGAATCTTCTCGCACTCGAAACCGATCGCGCTAACTATCAGGCAATTAATATCGGAACTGGCGTCGCCACATCGATTCGGACTGTGAGTCGTTTGCTGGCGCAGGGTTTGGATCTCGATCTTGAGCCGGAGATCGTCGGCAAGTATCGCGAAGGAGACATACGACATTGCGTGGCTGACATTTCGAAAGCAAAGTCGTTGCTCGGCTACGAGCCGAAGGTCTCACTCGAGCGTGGTATTCCCGAATTGCTGTCGTGGGTCCGCGCACAAGCCGCGAAAGACAAGGTCGAAAGCGCCACCGCCGAACTCGAGAGCCGCCAATTAGTGCGTTAATGGAATCAATATTTCACGCAAAGTCGCAAAGGAAGCCAAGTTTAAATTGGTGTACCTTTGCTATCTTTGCGTCTTTGCGTGAAATATTATGCGGCCAATGAGTAGATCGCGTTTGCTGGTCCTGGGTGTGTGCGCCGTACTGCCATCCTTCCTCAAACGTCCACTCTATCGTTTGTTCTTCGGCTACAAAATCGGCAAACGAGTGCAAATCGGGGTCAGCATCATCGATGCTCGCGATTGCACGATCGACGACGACGTGCGAATCGGACACCTTAACGTCGTCACGCGCGTCGAAAAGCTCATTATCAAAGACCATGTGCGCATCGGACATCTGAATATCGTCCGCGGCGGTGATGAAGTAAATCTTGGCCGCTACTGCGAGATAATCCGGATGAACGAGATCAACTCGATTCCCGATCCGGAAGTAGTCAATAAGATCGAGCCGGTTTTTACTTTAGGCGACGGCAGTATCATCACCACCGGTCACAAGATAGATTTTACGGATCGAGTCGAGATCGGACGGCGCGTGATAATCGGCGGGCGCAACTCGTCATTGTGGACGCACAATCGGCAACGAACGATGCCGATTACGATTGGCTCGCTGGTTTACATCGGTTCGGAGATTCGCATGGCGCCGGGAAGTGCGATACCCGCAAGGTCGATCGTGGGAATCGGCTCGGTGATTACCGCACCGCTCGTGGAAGAGGGTAAACTAATCGCCGGCGTCCCGGCCAAAGCTGTCAAGGAACTAAGCGAGGAAGATCAGTTTCTGATCGAACGAAAGACACGCGCGGACCTGCCGGACGACGTTTGAATTCTCTGTGCAACCTCTGTGTCCTCTGTGTCTCTGTGGTTGACGAATTCCGTGCAACACTACCACAGAGACACAGAGGACACAGAGATTGCACAGAGAAGTCTGAACAGAATTTGATTCTAGCAATATGAACATACTCATCATCGGTCTGATGCTGGCTGTTTGTGCCGGCGTTATCACCATTAAACCCGCCGAGGCGCCCGGAGCTCTGGCCTTTTGCGCACTCGTATCCGCGCCGACCATCATCATGCTGGCGCGTTCCGGCAAAGAGAGGACGTTTCTACTGCGGCTTTTTCTCATCGCAGTGCTGATAAGAATCATTCTTGCGACCATTATCTTCACGGGCCATATGGAAGACTTCTTCGGAGGTGACGCGACCACTTACGACACCTACGGTCAATCGCTGGTCCAGGCGTGGCATGGTGATGCATACCACGCATCTTTCTACTCTGGCTTTGTTCGGTCGGGAGTAGGCGCGTGGGGAATGCTTTATCTGGTAGGCGGCGTCTACGAGCTAATCGGCACTAACATGCTCGCTATTCAATTGATCAACGCGTCCATTGGCGCCGCTACCGCCGTGATTGTTTTCTACTCGGCGCAAACGCTTTTTAGCAATCTTCGCGTTTCTAAGTTAGCCGCGGTGCTGGTGGCGTTCTTTCCTTCGCTCATTCTCTGGTCATCGCAAGCTCTTAAAGACGCGTTGATTATTTTCGCGCTCGCAATTTCAATTCTTGCCACGCTTCGCCTGATGGAGAAGATCACTACTGGTTACGTTCTAATTTTGATTGTCAGTCTCCTGTCACTGCTGAGTCTGCGTTTCTACATCTTCTACATGATGTGCGCGGCGGTAGCAGGCAGTTTCATCGTTGGAATGAAAACACTGAGCGCACAGGGTTTTCTGCAGCGGTTTGTTGCAGTCGGCGCGATTGGGCTTGCTTTTACCTGGTTTGGCGTACTCCAGTACGCGGGAGTGCAAATCGATAAGTACGCTAACCTAAGGGCGATTCAAACGAGCCGTGAAGATCAGGCGACAGCAGGCTCAGGGTTTGCCAAAGACGTGGACATACAAACAACCGAGGGCGCGCTGACGGTCATCCCGATGGGCATACTTTATCTGATGTTTGCGCCATTTCCGTGGCAGTACACGACGTTGCGGCAGAGCATTACGTTGCCGGAAATGATCGTTTGGTGGTTTTCGTTTCCACTGCTCGTGCTCGGGTTGTGGTATTCGCTCAAACATCGATTACGGCAGGTGTCGCCGATCATCGTTTTTACCAGCATGTTGACGCTTGCTTATTCGCTGTTTCAGGGAAATGTTGGGACGGCGTATCGCCAGCGGTCTCAGTTGCTTGTCTTCTACTTTATCTTCGTTGCCGTGGGCGCGGTGATTCTGAAGGAGAGAGCTGAGGATAAACGTCGTCAACAGCAGCTTGCGAAAGTGGAACTTGCGGAGCTACAAGCCGCACGCGTTTTAGCACGACGAAGGGCTTCTTAGACAGGATTTAAGCGCCTCCTTGGAGTGCGGTGCCTTGGCACCGCTTTGGTATCAGGTGCCGATAACTAGTACCAAAGCGGTGCCAAGGCACCGCACTCCAAGGAGGCGCTTAAATCCAACCTATTTGACAAAACCTCTCTCAGCGAGAAACCTGATAATCAACCGCGCGTTATTTTCCGCCGAACTATTCAGCGTATCAATCACTACCTCAGGCTGCACCGGCGGTTCGTAAGGATCGTCAATGCCGGTGAAGTTTTTGATCTCTCCGCGACGCGCTTTTAAATACATTCCCTTCACATCTCTTCGCTCACACTCTTCGAGCGGCGTATTCACAAACACTTCGACAAAACGATCCACGCCCATGCTGTTTCTCACCTCGTTGCGGGTAGCACGATAAGGGCTCACCGCGGCGCAGATCACCGTTCCCTGATGCTTTACGATCTCAGCCGCGACAAACCCGATGCGCCGGATATTCGCGTCACGATCTTCTTTGCTAAAGCCGAGCCCGCGCGAAAGATGATGGCGCACTACGTCGCCGTCGAGCAGCGTCACCTGCCTTCCAAACTCCTGTAGCAGCACGGTGAGTATTTCAGCCGTCGTCGATTTGCCAGCCGCGCTCAGGCCGGTGAACCAAACACAAAAGCCTTGTTTGTGACGCGGTGGATACGTCGCCGCTATCGCTTCACTGACTTCAGGCCGCGCAAACCATGCCGGCAGATCGTCGCCTCCCTCTCGATACCACTCGCGCACTTGCGTGCCCGATAGTTGCGCTGTAACTGTGTGCTGCTCGATCTTTCTCACGTCCTCGAAACGATCTTCGTCCGCCAGGTAAACGAATTCACCAAACGGCAGGACCTTAACGCCGATCTCATCTTCGAAACGCTGGACCAACTCCTGTGCGGCGTAAGGCGAGTAAAAAGGTTTGCCGGTTGAATCGTTGCCGGGGCTCGCGTGATCGCGCCCGATGATCATGTGATTAGCACCGTAGTTGCGTCTGATCAGCGCATGCCACAAAGCTTCGCGTGGGCCAGCGAGTCGCATGGCGAGAGGGAGAAGCGACAGCACGATTCGCCGCCCGTCGTAATACTTATTTGCGAGCACTTTGTAAGTGCGTACCCGCGTGAAGTGATCGATGTCACCGGGCTTGGTCATGCCGACGACCGGATGCAGGAGCAGCACACCGTTCACTTGCTCGATTGCCCGTTTGGTCAACTCTTCATGCGCGCGATGCAGCGGGTTTCGCGTTTGAAACGCGACAACATTTTCGAAACCTTTGCCCTGGAGCCGGCTGCGAGTCTGGGCTGGAGTCAGGCGTAATTCGCGAAAATCAAAATGGGTTGGCAGACGAAGAACTTTGAGTGGTCCCGAGATGTTTCGTTTTCCCCAGCGATGCATCTCGGCGATTAACGGATGGCGTTCGTCGTTAGTACCAAAGACGTAGTGCGAAGTTTTGCCGAGGTCCCATTCGTAGATTTCTTCGACGATCATCGTGGCCACGATCTCGTTGCGGGAGTCGAGCAATGCAATCTCGCGATCGAGTTTGATCGAATCGTCAGGTGTGACCGGCAGTGTCACTGGAATCGGAAACAGATGACCACCGGCGAGGCGCATCTCTTCGACGACGCACGCGTAATCTTCCGCGCGCATAAACCGATCAAGTGGACTGAATCCTCCTGTTGCGAGCAGCTCGAGATCGCAGAGCGCGCGTTCGGACAAACGCACTGCCGGCAACGCTTTTGCGCGTTCAAGTGCTTGCGGAAGGACCTCCGGTGGAAGGATTAGGTCAACAAGACTTCCGCTGCAGGGCTGCATGATCTTCGTAAGTGTCTTAGTGGGCAATTGTCTCTTTGTGCCTTTGTGGTTAATCTCGCTTGGACATAATATACGTGACCTGTCCAGTTTGGAGATGACAAGTCTCACCAAGATGTACAAATGGGTTCCTCAACGGTGTCCAATCTGTGATAGACCGCCCACAAAATATCTCGGGCGGAGGGGTGGCAGCGCCCATCGAGAACAGCTCGGCGTCGAAACCGAGATTTGGCGTTGCGGCGGGTGTGGTCTGACCTTTCCTAACCCGATGCCGATGCCCGTCGGTGGTCTGGATCAGCATTATGCGGTTTCACCGGATTCCTACTTCGAGCACCACGACACAGAGAACAAGACGAAGAATGCGGTCGACTTCCTGACGCAAGCGGAAGCGTTAGTCGGAAGCAAAGGAACGCTACTGGACATCGGGGCCGGGCGAGGCGAACTGCTTCATGCCGGGGTTAAACTCGGATGGAAAGTAATTGGCATTGAACCCTCGGCGACGTTTGCCGCACATGCAGCGAAACTTTCGGGAGCAGAAGTGAGACGCGAGCCGGTTGAGCAGTGCGGCTTCCCTTCGTCCTCTTTCGACGTGGTTATACTCGGCGCAGTCTTAGAGCACCTCTATAATCCTGACGAAACAATTCAAGAAATTTCGCGGATTCTTCGCCCGGGTGGCGCTCTATTCGTCGACGTGCCAAACGAACGAGGACTTTACTTCGTATTGGGAAACCTGTATCAGAAACTAAGAGGCCGTGATTGGGTAGTAAACCTCGCGCCGACGTTTTCCCCTTTTCATGTATTCGGTTTCAGTCCTAAGTCATTACGGGCGCTGTTGGCGAAGCACGGGTTAAGACCAGAACGCTGGTTTGTCTATGGCGGGGTAAGTCTTGTTCCTGCTCGAACAGGTTTGCTCAGTTCGGTCGAGCGACAAGCCGCGAAAGCTGTCACGGCAATCAGTAATGTTGGCAGTCTCGGAACCTACATCGTAACATGGGCAATTAAACAGTAAACCAGCATGTGTGGAATCGCCGGCATCGTTCGTAACGACGGAAAACCAATTGACGAGCAACTATTGTTGCGCATGTGCGACGCGATCCGGCATCGCGGTCCCGACGACGACGGCTTTTACATCAACGGCTCGGTCGGCCTCGGAATGCGCCGCCTCGCGATCATCGATCTCAAAGGCGGAGCGCAACCCATTCACAACCACGACCGCAGCTCGTGGATCGTCTTCAACGGCGAGATCTACAACTATCTCGAGCTGCGCGAGAAGTTGGAAAAACTGGGCCACACCTTCTACACCAACAGCGACACCGAAGCCATCGTTCACGCGTACGATCAGTTCGGCCCAGACTGCCCGAAACATCTGCGCGGCATGTTTGCGTTTGCGATCTGGAACGAAAGGACTCAGGAACTGTTTCTCGCCCGCGACCGCATCGGCAAAAAGCCTCTACTCTACGCACACGTGAACGGACAGTTGATCTTCGGTTCCGAGTTCAGCGCACTGTTGCTGCATCCGGACGTCAGTCGCGACGTTCAACCTGAAGCGCTCGATTACTACCTCTCGTTCATGTGCATTCCCGCGCCTTTGACGGCCTACCGCGCGATTCGCAAGCTCGAGCCCGGACATTGGCTGCGCTGGCGCAACGGTGAGATTGAGTTACAGCGTTACTGGCAACCGGATTTCACCAAGAAGATCGAGATTGACGAGGAAGAAGCGGGCGAACGCACCGTTGAGATTCTTCGCGACGCAGTGCGGGTGCGTTTGATGTCGGAAGTTCCGCTCGGCGCTTTCCTTTCCGGCGGCATTGATTCGAGCGCGGTAGTGGCGCTGATGAGCCAGGAGTCGAGCGAGCGCGTCAAGACTTTTTCAATCGGGTTTGAAGAGCAGGACTTCAGCGAGCTTCATCACGCGCGTCGCATCGCCGAGCACGTCGGCGCCGACCACCACGAGTTCATCGTGCGGCCTGATGCAGTCGAGATCCTGCCGATGTTGGTCGAGCATTACGGCGAGCCTTACGCGGACTCGTCGGCGGTCCCGACTTATTACGTCGCCAGAGAAACTCGCAAGCACGTTACGGTTGCACTCAACGGCGACGGCGGCGATGAGTCGTTTGCCGGTTATGAGCGATACATCGCGATGGGACTCACCGAACGATATCGTCGCGTTCCGTCGTTCCTGCGTGAGTCGGTAATCAAAGAGACGGTGAACCTGATTCCGAGCTCGCCGATGAAACGCAGTCGAGTGAAATCAGCGAAACGTCTGTTGGATGTCGTCTCACTCCCGCGAGTTGAGCGTTACACGCATTGGATGAGCGTCTTTAATGAACAGACGAAACAGCCGCTTTACTCGGATTTTTTCCGGCAGCAAACGGCGGAGGCAGACGCAACCGGCTTGTTGGCCGAATGGTTCAAACGCGCCAACGGCGTCGGCGTTGTCGACTCGATGTTGTTGACCGATCAGATGACTTACTTGCCAAACGATCTGCTGGTAAAGGTCGACATTGCGACGATGGCTGTTTCACTGGAAGCGCGTTCGCCATTTCTCGACCATCACGTGATCGAGTTTGCCGCCAGCTTGCCGCAGAGTCTCAAGTTGCGACGACTGACGACCAAGTATCTTTTGAAGAAAGTGTTGCGCAAGTTACTGCCGAGTGAAAATCTCAATCGACGAAAGATGGGATTTGGCGTGCCGATTGGTCACTGGTTCCGCGGCAAGATGCAGCCATTCCTGCGTGAGGTTGTGCTTTCAGACAAAGCTTTGCGCAGAGGATTGTTCAAGCCTGAAGCAGTCAGGCAGTTGGTTGAGTTGCACACGCGCGGCGAGCGTGATTATTCGCACCAGTTGTGGACGCTGCTGATGCTCGAGTTGTGGTTCAATCGCTTTATCGATTCTCATTGAAATAGGTCCTATAGGTCGTATAGGACCTATATTCCCGTTAGGAGGAGAACGTTTGAAGGGTGTCGTGCTTGCCGGAGGCTTAGGAACGCGTTTGCGCCCTTTGACCTCCGTAACAAACAAACATCTGCTGCCGGTTTACGACCAGCCGATGATCTATTACCCGATCCAGACGCTCGT
>Ga0075435_100001974_pt1 | contig 13382 bp, 14 predicted proteins | sample RhiMethybrSRZTD4_FD_75302 | JGI IMG/M metagenome (GOLD analysis project Ga0075435, IMG submission 75302) | Populus rhizosphere microbial communities from Tennessee, USA - Rhizosphere MetaG P. TD hybrid SRZTD4 | ecosystem: Host-associated > Plants > Roots > Rhizosphere > Soil | place: USA...
GTGATCATCCTCGAGGTCGGCGAGGAGCACGACCGCGACCTGATGCTGCGCAAGCTGATCGACTCGCAGTACGTGCGCAACGACGCCGTGCTCGGCCGCGGCCGCTTCCGGGTCAAGGGCGACGTGGTCGAGGTGCAGCCGGCGAACCAGGAGACGGCGTATCGCATCTCCTTCTTCGGGGACGAGGTCGAGGCGGTGACGCATTTCGACCCGATCAGCGGCGAGATCCTGGCGAAGCTCGACAACATCGCGATCTGGCCGGCGACCGAGTACGTGACGTCGAAGCCGACGGTCGAGCGCGCCGTCGGCGAGATCCGCCACGAGCTGGAACAGCGCGTCAAGGAGCTCGAGATCGAGGGCAAGATGCTCGAGGCGCACCGTCTGCGGCAGCGCACCGAGTACGACCTCGAGATGATGCAGGAGCTCGGCTTCTGCAACGGCATCGAGAACTACTCGCGCATCCTCGAGGGGCGCGCGCCGGGAACGCATCCGTTCACGCTGCTCGACTACTTCCCGAGCGATTTCGCCGTCTTCGTCGACGAGTCGCACCAGACGGTCCCGCAGATCGGCGGCATGTACGAGGGCGACCGCTCGCGCAAGCAGACGCTCGTCGACTACGGCTTCCGGCTCCCGTCGGCGCTCGACAACCGGCCGCTGCGCTTCGACGAGTTCCTCGAGAAGGTGCCGCAGCTGGTGTTCGTCTCGGCGACGCCGGGGCCGTTCGAGCTCCGCCACTCGAAGCGCCTCGCCGAGCAGTTGATCCGGCCGACGGGCATCGTCGATCCCGAGGTGGAGCTGCGTGCGACGAAGAACCAGATCGACGACCTGCTCAACGAGGTCCGCCGCCGGGAGGAGTCGGGGGAACGCGTCCTCGTCACGACGCTGACGAAGAAGATGGCCGAGGACCTGACCGACTATCTGCTCGAATCGGGCGTCAAGGCGCGCTACCTGCACTCGGAGATCGACACGCTGGAGCGCATCCAGATCATCCGCGAGCTGCGGCTCGGCGAGTACGACGTGCTCGTCGGCGTCAACCTCCTGCGCGAGGGCCTCGACCTGCCGGAGGTGTCGCTGGTCGCCGTGCTCGACGCGGACAAGGAAGGCTTCCTGCGCGGACGCACGTCGCTGATCCAGACGATCGGCCGCGCGGCGCGCAACGTCAACGGCAAGGTGCTGCTCTACGCCGACAAGGTGACACAGGCGATCCAGGAGGCGATGGGCGAGACAGACCGGCGCCGCGCGATCCAGCTCGCGTACAACGAGGAGCACGGGATCACGCCGGAGACGATCGTCAAGGGCGTGTCCGACATCGCCGAATTCCTCTCGCTCGAGTCGCCGACCGTGCCGGCGTCGAAGCGCCGGCGCGGCCGCAAGGACGTCGAGGGCATGGCACCGAACGAGCTCGAGAAGCTGATCATCGAGCTCGAAGAGGAGATGTTCGCCGCCGCGGAGGAGCTCCGCTTCGAGTACGCCGCGAAGCTCCGGGACGAGATCAAGGATCTGCGCCGCGAGCTCGTTGCGGCCACGGCGCAAGCACCCGCCTAGACTCTTGGCACGCCGTGCTGGGCTCGATCCTGATGATCATGCTGTTCGGATTCATCACCGGCAGCCTCGCGCGCCTTGCAGTTCCCGGACCCGATCCGATGCCCGTCTGGCTGACGGTCGCGATCGGCCTTGCCGGCTCGGCCGCCGGAGGTGGGCTCGCCATCGCCATCTGGGGCAAGGGCACGCAGGGGATCGGCATCTTCTCGTTCATCGGCGCCGTCCTGCTCGTCCTCGCCTACCGTCGCTTCGTCCAAAAGCGCGCATCGTTCGGCCCCGAGGCGCTGAAGTTCCCGGATCGGGGCGTCGGGATCGAGCGCTTTCGTGTGCGACGCCAGCAACTCGAGGACATGGCGCGGAGGGCTCGATTCGAGCAAGCTTCAGCCGAAAGCGAGTCCAACCTGCAGAAGCTCCGCGACCTCCACGAGGCCGGGATCCTGACGGACGAGGAGTTCGAGGAGAAGAAGGCGCGGCTGGAGGCGAGCTCGGGGTTTCCGCGCTGAGCGCGCCGGAAACGCAGCGTGCATGCACTGGATATGGCTCATCATCGTAGGCGCGGTCGTTGGGGCGCTCGGACGACTCTTCCATCCGGGTCGTGACCCGATGGGATGGATCGTCACGATCCTCATCGGCATCGCGTCGCTTGTCATCGCCGGCCTGATCTTCTCCAACGGGGTGCTCGAGTTCGTCGTGGGCATCATCGTTGCGGTGATCCTGGTGGCGGTCGTCGGCCGCTTCTTCGGCAGCCGCGGCGCGTTCGCCCGGGGCTAGGCAGGCTGGGCTTCGAGGGGCTCACGGCCGCGAGGGAACTGTCTCGCGGCCGTGAGGCCCCAATCCGTGTCTCTCCAGATGAACGTCCGGATGCGGAGAAACGCATCCTCGACCTCGTAGACGTGGACGCCGCGCGCCTCGCCCTGGCGCTTCGGACGCGGCTGTCCGAGCCCCGGCGCGACGGATACGACGACGCCGTGCTCGCCGCCGCGTGCGATCTCGAACTCGTGCCGCTCGCTGACCGCGGCCTGGTGGATGTGCCCGGCGAGGATCAGGTCCGCGCCGGCCTCGACGAGCCCGGCCAGCACGTGGTTCCGGCGCGCGACCGGTTTCTTGCGCGAGCGCCATGGCGCGCCGATCAGATGGTGGTGCAGGACGACGATCTGGAATGCCGACGGCGACGCCTGCCGCAGGCGAGACTCGGCCTCCGCCAGCTTGGTCGTCCGCAGCCCGCCGGACTGGTGCCGCCACGGCCGCACCGAGTTGAGGCCGACGACGTGGAGCGTGGGCGATGTGTAGGTCGGCTCCGTCGTCCCCCACTGCTGCTCGAACGCCCGGAACGAGCGGGTGAAGCGGCCCGGAAAGGTGTAGGGGATGTCGTGATTGCCCGGGATCGCAAGCACGGGCGGTCCCAGCGAGCGCAGGAAGCGCGCCGCGCGCGAGAGCTGGTCCTCGCGCCCACGGTGGCTGAGATCGCCACTTGCGATCACGAGCTCGGGCTCGAAGCGCTCGATCAGGACGGGCGTCCCGCGCTCGATCGCTTCGTCGTCACCTGCGCCGAAATGCAGGTCGGACAGGTGGAGAACACGTGTGAGCACGGCCGAAGCAGGCTATAGACTGGTTTCAGTGACCGAAGAGTCCGCCGAGATCTTCGACGACCTCTATCTCGGTTTGCGAGCCGGCGGCGCCATTCGCAAGCAGCGTCGCGGCGAGCCGCTCACGCAGGAGGAGCGCGAGGCGCTCGGCCGCTGGCAGCGGCTCTCGACCTGGCGCAAGTCGCTCGCAATCGGCGGCTTCGCCCTGGGCACGTTCGGGCTCGGCTTCACCCTGGGTGGGCTCGTGTTCGGGCGCTGGCGCAAGGCCTAGGCCCCTAGCCACTCATACGGGATTCATCCCGCGCGGCCCCTCGTCTCCATGCGTGCCGGCCCGATGGTGTGCGTGTCAACGGAAAGAAAGGACTGACACGCACCATGAGCAAGAACCTCCCACTGACGAAGATCCTCCTCAGCCTCGCGGCGATCTCGGTCGTCGCAGTGGCGGCGGTGGGAGGGACCTTCGCCAACTTCACTGCGACCCCGACGACGATCTCGTCCAACGCGTTCGCCTCGGGCTCGCTCACGATGAGCCGGTCCGGCTCCGGGGCGATCTTCACCTCTGCGGCGATGAAGATCGGCGACACCGCGACCGGCTCGGTCACCATCACGAACACGGGCTCCCTCGCCGGCGCCTACACGCTCACGGGCTCCAGCTCCGGCACCGCGGCGCTCGCGAACCAGCTGCACCTCACGCTGTACAAGGACGTCGACGGCGGCACGGCCATCTACGACGGCTCGCTCGGCGGCTTCTCCTCGGTGTCGCTCGGAACGTTCTCTGCGAACGGCGACGCGCACACCTTCTACTTCCACGTGAGCCTGCCCACGACCGGCTCGAACGCCGGCGACAACGCCCTCCAGGGCCTGTCGGCGGACGAGAGCTTCACCTGGTCGGCGGTTCAGGCCTAGAACGGACGATGCGGCACTCCCTCCGAACGATCGCGCGCGTGACGACCGCCCTGGTGGCAGGGGCGGTCGTCGCGTTCGTCGTGGGCTACGCCGCCCTCCTGGCGGCCGGTTTCAAGCCGGTCGTCGTCTACTCGGGCTCGATGCGGCCGACCCTCGGCGTCGGCTCGCTCGCAGTCGACCGCGTCGCTCCGGCGCGCAGCATCCGCATCGGCGACGTCATCACCTTCAACGACCCCTACGTCAAGGGCCGGCTCGTCACGCACCGGGTGGCCCGGATCGTGCCGACCGAGCAAGGCCTCGCGTACCGGACGAAGGGGGACGCCAACACGACCCGCGACCCCTGGGCGATCCGGCTGGACGACAAGGTCGGGCGCGTGGCGTTCGACGTGCCGCTGGCGGGCTACCTCCTCTGGTATGCGCACACGCGCGAGATCCGCGCGCTGCTCCTCGCCGTGTTCGCCGCGTTCGTGCTGGTCGCCGCCCTCCGGCGGATCTGGCGGAATGAGCCGGCGCGGCCGGCGGAGGCCTGACCCGGTGAAGCGCCTGGTCGCCATCGCCTGCCTCGGCCTCGCGGCCGCCGGCCTGTGCGCGCGGCTGAGCTCCGCCGCCTTCACGGCGTCGACGTCGATCGCCTCGAGCCCGGTCACGGTCGACAAGCTCGCGAACTACTTCTCGGTGACTCCGCTGAACGGCACGGTTGCGAGCGGCGGCGTCGACAATCTCGCTCTCGACTTCGGCACCGTCGCGTCAGCGCGCACGTTCACCTCGGTCTTCCGGGTGACGAACGTCAGCGGCGCGTCGCGCACCGCCGTTCTCACGGTCTCCGGCATCCCCACTCAGATCTCGGCGGTCGCCTTCTCGGGAGGCGGCACGTCGGCCACCCTCGCGGCCGGCGCCTCGGCGACGGTAAACGTCACGACCTCGTCGACGGTCGCCGGCCGCGGCTCGGGCACGCTGCGGCTCGGCCTGTCGGGCCTCGGCTGGATGTACCGCGACTACTCCGTGAAGATCGACGAGGCTCCGGAGGCGCCGACGGCTCCCGCCGTCGCGCAGAAGCCCGGCGGGCGCCTCGACCTCTCGTGGACGGCGTCGACGACGACGACGAACCTCGCCGGCTACGACGTCTACCGCTCGAACGGAGGAGGCGCCTACACCAAGCTGAACCCGACGCCTCTCACCGGCACGACCTACAGCGACACGGCGACGGTCGACGGCACGACGTACACGTACAAGCTCACCGCGGTGTCGAGCGGCTCGCCTCTGCTCACGAGCGTCGACAGCCCGACGGTGACGGCGACCGCGGATGCAACTCCGCCCGGAGCCCCGACGGCGCTCTCACTCGCCAACGGCGGCGGCGCGGGCAACGCCTACGTCAACGCCGGCAATGCCTCGAGCATCTCGGTGTCGGTCTCGCTCGCGGCCAACTCGCTCACCAGCGACACGGTCAAGCTGACGGTCTCGAACGGCGGCAACAGCGTCACCACGACGCATGCGGGGGCGAACGGAGCCGGCACGATCACCATCAGCGGCGTCAACGTCGCAGGGCTCGGCGACGGGACGCTGACGATCAGCGCGAGCTCGACCGATCTCGCGGGCAATGTCGGCAACGCGACGAGCATCACGGTGACGAAGGACTCGGCCGCTCCCGGCGCTCCGTCGGCGAGCTACACCGACAACAACAACGCGAACGCCGACGTCGTCTTCGGCTCGGCAGAGGCAAACGCTTCCATCGGCGTGACGAAATCGTCCGGCGGAAGCTATTCGACGACCGCGAACGGCTCAGGCGCGTACTCCGTGAACGTCGCGGCGACGCCCGGCAAGCCGAACTCGCCCGTGGCGTTGACGTACACGGTCACGGCGACCGACGCGGCAGGCAACACGAGCGCCGCGACGACGCTCAACGTCAACGACACGAAGTAGCGGTCCGCGTCAGCGCGGAGGGTCGTACCGGTAACCGAAGCCGCGGACCGTCTCGATCGGGACCGCGTCGGGAGCGTCCGGGTCGAGCTTGCGGCGGAGGTAGCCGACGTACAGCTTCGCCTGGTCGCCGGAGACACCGTACGCGTCGCCCCACACGAGCTCGAGCAACTGGTCGCGCGAGAGGACCTGCCGCGGATGGCGCACGAAGGCGGAGAGCAGCTTGAACTCGAGCGGGGTGAGCGACACGTCGCGGCCCTCGTACGTCACGGCACGCTGGGCGTAGTCGATCGTCAGGCGGTCGTCGGCGTAGGTCTCCTGCCGGTCCTCGCTCGTCGAGCGGGCGCGTCGCAGCAGCGCCTGTACGCGCGCGATCAGCTCCTGCCGGCCGAACGGCTTGACCATGTAGTCGTCGGCGCCGGCCTGCAGGCCGCGCACCCGCTCGAGCTCCGCACCGCGCGCCGTCAGCATCAGCACAGGGACGTCCGAGAGGTCCCGGATGCGGTCGAGCGTCTCCCAGCCGTCGAGCTCCGGCATCGAGACGTCGAGCACGACGAGGTCGGCGGGAGACTGGTGGAAGGCGCGCAGCCCGGTTCGTCCGTCGGAAGCCTGATCGACCTCGAGCCCGGCACGCTGCAGGAGCTCGGTCACGAGCCCACGGATGTCGTCGTCGTCGTCGATGACAAGGACGCGCGTCGCGTTCATACCGCTTTCATACCGGGCCGCGGCCGCGTTTTCTACCCGTAGCGCCGAAGCTACGCGCATGGCACGGATCCTGATCCACGAGCCTCATCCGGACGTCAGGATCCTCCTCGCGGCGGTCGTCAGGAGGGCCGGGCACGACCCGGTCGGTCACGGCGAGCTGACCAACGACGAAACGCCCGAGCTGATGATCCTCGAGCCGGCTTCTGCGGACGGCCTGGCTGCGGCGGCCAGGCTACGACGCCGGCTCGGAGATCTCCCCATCATCTGCACGAGCATCGAGCCGCCGACCCTGGCGACGAAGGCGCTCCATCCCGTGGCGCATCTCGTGAAGCCGTTCAGGCTGGGCGAGCTCGAGGCGGCAATCGCCTCGGCGCTCGCTGCGCAGCCGGCCTAGTTCTCCAGCTCTTTCGCGGGGAACAGGACGGTGGGCACGTCCTCCTCCGCCGGATCCTTGTCGCGGACCACGACGTCGACCACCGTCACGAGGACGGCGATCAGCGGCACGGCGAGGATGACCGCGAACCCGCCGAACAGGATCCCCACCGCCGTGACGGAGACGAGCACCAGCAGCGGGGACGTCCCCGTGGCGTCGCCGAGCACGCGCGGGACGATCAGGTAGTCCTCCAGCAGGCGCACCACCAGCACGCAGATGCCGGCGGCGACGCCGGTGTGCCACGACACGGTCAAGCCCACGCCGACGGCGAGCGCGCCGGCCACGAGCGGGCCGATCACCGGGATGATCTCGACGAGCCCTGCGAAGGCGCCGATGAGGATGAAGTAGGGCAGGCCGATCGCCCAGAACGCGAACGTCAGCAGCGTGCCGACGAGCAAGACGAGCAGCGCCTCGCCGCGCACGAACGCCCCGAGCTTCAGGTCGATCAGGCCCCACGTGTCGCGCAGCCGCTTGCGCTTCGGCCTCGGTAACAGCGACGCCACGAAATCGACAGCGCTGTCGCGCTCGAAGATCCAGTAAGCCGCGGTTGCGAACACGAAGAAGATCCCGATCAGGACCTCGAACGCCTTGAGCGTCACCTCGAGGGCGGGGTGGAACACCTCGCTCGCTTTCGGGAGCTCGCGGAGGCGCCTGTCGATCGCGGTCAACACCTCGTGCTTGATGCCCCTCGAGTGCTTCGCCTCCTGGTGAATCTGCGCCTTCGTCGTGCCGCCGAGGGCGTTCTGCACCTGCTCGACGGCGCGCGGCACGGCGATCCACAGCAGCACCCCGACGAGCGCCGCGAACACCGCGTAGTGGAGGGCGAGACCGAGCCCGCGGGGGATCCGTCGGCGCGCGAGCGCATCGATCCCCGGCCGCATCGCAGCGGCGAGGATGACGCCGAAGAAGAGGAGCGCGATCACGAGCTTCAGCTTCCAGAGCGCGAGCGTGGCCGCGACCAGCCCGATGACGATCAGCGTTCCGAGCGCGACGCGCTTGGCTGTTTCGGCCATGACCAGGGATTTTTCGCCCGTTGCCGAAAGCCGCAAACGCATGGTGACCTCAGGCTGGGAACGCGTGTGCCTCGACGAGCGGCGGCACCCCGTCGTGCTCGCGCTCCCGTTCGCCCGCGCGCTCGGCCTCGCGGCCGTCGGAATCGGGCTGATGGCCATCGGCTGGCCGGCGTCGATTGCCGGCGTGGCCCTGCAGGTGGTCGGCGCTGCGGTCGCCGTGCGCGCGGTCTGGAGCTGGGAGCAGACGCGCGTCGTGCTGACCACCGACAAGCTGTTCGTGGTGCACGGGACGCTCCGCAAGCGGGCGGCGGCCGTCCGCCTCGCCCGCATCGGCGCCGTCGAGATCGAGCAGGGCTTGCTCGCCCGGGTGCTCGGCTACGGGACGATCGTCGCCGGCGATCTCGAGATCGACTACGTCCCGGAGCCGCGCCGAGTCTACGGCCTCGTCGAGCGCCTCAGCGGTTAGAGAATTGTCCTAAATTCGCCCTGCCGAAGCGGGTTCGGCGACCTCGAGCGAACACTTGTTCGATCCGACCGGCCTGGATACACTGGGTCGGTTATGGCCTCTGAAGAGCTCGTCGTCCACGGCGCCCGGGAGCACAATCTCAAGGACGTCACCGTCCGGTTGCCCCGGAACAAGCTGATCTGCATCACGGGGCTGTCGGGCTCCGGAAAGTCGTCGCTCGCCTTCGACACGATCTACGCGGAGGGCCAGCGGCGCTACGTGGAGAGCCTCTCCGCGTACGCACGTCAGTTCCTCCAGATGATGGAGAAGCCCGACGTCGACTCGATCGACGGGCTCTCGCCGGCGATCTCGATCGACCAGAAGACGACGTCCCGCAACCCGCGCTCGACCGTCGGCACGGTCACCGAGATCTACGACTACCTGCGCCTGCTGTACGCGCGGGTGGGGCGGCCGCACTGCCCCGTCTGCGGCAAGCCCATCTCGGGCCAGAGCCAGGAGTCGATCGTCGACCAGATCCTGCAGCTGCAGGAGGGCACCCGCTTCACCGTCAACGCACCGGTCGTGCGCGACCGCAAGGGTGAGTACAAGGACGTCTTCGAGGAGCTTCGGGGCGAAGGCTTCACGCGGGTGAAAGTCGACGGCGAGCAGCGTCTGCTCGAAGAGGACATCCCACTCGACAAGAAGTTCAAGCACACGATCGAGGTGGTCGTCGACCGCCTGACGATGAAGCCCGACCTGCGCACTCGCCTTGCGCAGTCGGTCGAGACGGCCGCGCAGCTCGCGGAAGGCCTCGTCGCGATCGACGTCATGGACGAGGAGAGCCCGCGCTCGCTGTTGTTCAGCGAGCGATTCGCCTGTCCCGACCACGGCGTGTCGCTGCCGGAGCTGCAGCCGCGCATCTTCTCGTTCAACTCGCCGCACGGCGCGTGCCCGCGCTGCACGGGGCTCGGCGCGCAGCAGGAAATCGACCCGGACCTGCTGGTGCCCGACCCGGCGCTCTCGATCGAGGAGGGCGCCCTCGTGCCCTGGGCCGTCGGCAACTCCGGCTTCTACGAGTCGGTCATCCAGGCGATCGCCGACCGTTACGAGATCCCGCTCGACGAGCCCTGGGAGAGCCTCACCAACGAGGAGCAGGACCTCTTCCTGTACGGGACCGAGGGCGAGCGCGTCTACGTCAGCTACCGCAACCGGATGGGACGCCGGCGCTCGTACATGCTCGCGTTCGAGGGCATCGTCCCGAGCCTCGAGCGGCGCTATCGCGAGACCGACTCCGCGACGCAGCGCGAGCGGATCGAGGAGTACATGTCCTTCCGTCCGTGCCCGGTCTGCAAGGGCGCCCGGCTCAAGCCGGAAGTCCTCGCCGTCACGGTGGGGGAGAGGAACATCCACGAGTTCACGCAGATGTCCGTCACGCGCGCGCTGCTGTTCCTCGCCGAGCTCGAGCTGACGGAGACCGAGCAGCTGATCGGTGCGCGAATCGTCAAGGAGATCCGCGAGCGCCTGACGTTCCTCGACAACGTCGGCGTCGGCTACCTGCAGCTCGACCGCGCGTCGGCCACACTCTCGGGCGGCGAGGCGCAGCGGCTGCGGCTCGCGACGCAGATCGGCTCCCAGCTCGTCGGCGTGCTCTACATCCTGGACGAGCCGTCGATCGGCCTCCACCAGCGCGACAACGACAAGCTCATCGGGACGCTCGAGCGGTTGCGCGAGCTCGGCAACACGGTGCTCGTCGTCGAGCACGACGAGCAGATGATGCGCTCGGCGGACTGGCTCGTCGACATGGGCCCCGGCGCCGGCGAGCACGGCGGCCACGTCGTCGCGGAGGGCCCGGCGTCGAAGGTCGAGCGCAACAAGGGCTCGATCACCGGCCAGTTCCTGTCACGTGCGCGCGAGATCGCGGTGCCGGAGCGGCGCACGGAGGACAACGGCTCGTTCTGGGTGCGCGGCGCGTCGATGCACAACCTCAAGGACATCGACGTCGAGTTCCCCGTCGGCAAGTTCATCTGCGTCACGGGCGTGTCCGGCTCCGGGAAGTCGACCCTCGTGAACGAGATCGTCTACAAGGCGCTCGCCAACAAGCTGCACCGAATGCGGACGAAGCCCGGCGACCACGCCGGCTGCGAGGGCATCGAGTGCTACGACAAGGTGATCGACATCGACCAGTCGCCGATCGGGCGGACGCCGCGCTCCAACCCGGCGACGTACACGAAGCTGTTCGACCACATCCGCGAGCTTTACTCGATGACGCCCGAGGCGAAGGTGCGCGGCTACAAGCCCGGCCGCTTCTCGTTCAACGTCCGCGGCGGCCGCTGCGAGACGTGCAAGGGGGATGGGCAGATCAAGATCGAGATGCATTTCCTGCCGGACGTGTACGTCCCGTGCGAGACTTGCAAGGGCGCGCGCTACAACCGAGAGACGCTCGAGGTGCGGTTCAAGGGCAAGTCGATCGCCGACGTGCTGGAGATGTCGGTCGAGGAAGCGCTGCAGTTCTTCGCGAAGATCCCGAAGCTGCGCCGGCGCCTGCAGACGCTCCACGACGTCGGGCTCGACTACATCAAGCTCGGCCAGCCGGCGACGACGCTCTCCGGCGGCGAGGCGCAGCGCGTGAAGCTGTCCTCCGAGCTCTCGAAGGTCGCGACCGGGAAGACGCTGTACATCCTCGACGAGCCGACGACCGGTCTGCATTTCGCGGACATCGAGAAGCTCCTCGAGGTGCTGCAGCGGCTCGTCGACGCCGGCAACACCGTGCTGGTGATCGAGCACAACCTCGATGTGATCAAGCAGGCCGACTGGATCGTCGACCTCGGGCCCGAAGGCGGGGAGGCCGGCGGCGAGATCGTCGCGACCGGAACGCCGGAGGACGTGGCGGAAGTAAAAGACTCATTCACGGGCGCCTTCCTGCGCCACGTGCTGCCCAAGCGCGAAGTGGCTGCGGCTTAGGGGATTCGACGTGGGACGTTCCCAGGACGCTGGTCTATCGGAGGCACGGGCATAGCCCGCGCCTCCTCTGAAGCGACATCGCAAGCGACGTCGCAGAGCGGCAGCGTAAACAGCGACCGAGCGTGGTTCCTGCGGGCGTTGCTCGTGCTGCTCGCGCCGCGCTCGGTGTTCGCCGCGCTGCGTGACGACTCGGACGAGGCGGCCGAGGCGCGGCAGGACGTGGCCGGCGCGCTCGTCTGGCTCGCGGGCATCTCGGGGATCCTCGCGACGACGGTCGCGAGCACCTTGCTCGACGACGTCGAGATCGACGGCGCGCTCGCGGCGGTGTGGGCGTTCCTGGCAGGCGGCGTGTACGGCTTCTTCCTCTACTACGTCGTCGGAAAGGTCTCCCATGTCGCGCTGCGGAAGCTGGGCAGCCGTGGAAGCTTCCGGCGCGCCCGGCACTTGCTCGCATTCGCTTCCGCGCCGATCGCGCTCGCGCTCCTCGTCTACTGGCCGGTCCGGATCACCGCGTACGGCGAGGACCTGTTCCGCAGCGGCGGCGCCGACGGACACGGCGCGGGCGCCTTGACGGCGTGGCTCTTCTACGCCTTCGTCGTGTGGGCCGTCGTCCTGTTCCTGATCGGCGTGCGAACCGTCCACGGTTGGACATGGGCGCGCTCGCTCGCGGGTGTCGCGTTCACGGCGGGCATCGCCGCAGCGCTAGCCCTCGCGGTGAGCGTGCTGTACGCCGTCGGCTGACCGGGAGAACACCTCGAGCTCCTCGGCCGGCATGGAGTAGGTGTGCTCCTCGGCCGGGTAGACGCCGGTGCGGACCTCGTCCGCATATGTCTTCAGCGCCCGGCGGATCTCCTCCGCCAGGTTCGCGTAGCGCTTGACGAACCGCGGTGCGCGCCCCTCGGTCAGCCCGAGCAGGTCGTGGTAGACGAGGACCTGTCCGTCGCAGGCCGCCCCGGCACCGATCCCGATCGTCGGGACGGTCAGTGCCTCCGTGATGCGTGCGGCGACCGGGTCCGGCACGGCCTCGAGGACGACTGCGAAGCAGCCTGCCGCTTCGAGCGCGAGCGCGTCGGCGAGCAGCTGACGCGCCTTCGAGGCGGTCCGTCCCTGAGTCTTGAAGCCGCCGAGGATCGTTTCGGACTGCGGCGTCAGTCCGACATGTCCCATCACGCCGATGCCCGCGGACACGATCGCCCGGACCCGCGAGAGCGATGGTCCCGCGCCCTCGAGCTTGACGACGTCCGCGGCGGCCTCCTTCACGAAGCGGATCGCATTGGTCACCGCCTGCTCGTCGGAGACGTGGTAGCTGCCGAAGGGCATGTCGCCCACGACGAGAGGCCGCTCGACCGTGCGTGCGACCGTGCGCGTCAGGAAGAGCATCTCCTCCATCGTCACGGGGATGGTCCCGTCGTGCCCGAGCACGACCATTCCGGCCGTGTCGCCGACGAGGAGGATCTCGATCCCAGCCTGCTCTGCCAGGCGCGCTCCCGGTGCGTCGTACGCAGTGACCATCACGATCTTCTCGCCGCGCGACTTCATTGCCGCGAGCTCGGGCAGCTTCAGCTTGCCGGGTTTCATGCCAGGTCTCCTTCCACGACGACGTTGTCGATCAACCGGGTGGAGCCGACGTGCGCGGCCGCCGTCAGGAGCGTCGCCCCGTCGACCTCGAGCAACTCGACGTACTCCGGCTGGAGGCCGTTCAGCCCGGCGCGTGCGGCCGCGACGGGGTCCTGTGCCGCCCGCGCCGATTCGAGCGCACGAGGCAGCGCGAGCGCCTGTTGCCGCTCCGCGTCCGTGAGGTACGCGTTCCGCGACGAGAGCGCGAGCCCGTCGCCGTCGCGCACAGTCGGCAGCACGCGGATGCGCACGCCGAT
>Ga0075435_100001975_pt1 | contig 13381 bp, 12 predicted proteins | sample RhiMethybrSRZTD4_FD_75302 | JGI IMG/M metagenome (GOLD analysis project Ga0075435, IMG submission 75302) | Populus rhizosphere microbial communities from Tennessee, USA - Rhizosphere MetaG P. TD hybrid SRZTD4 | ecosystem: Host-associated > Plants > Roots > Rhizosphere > Soil | place: USA...
TGATAAGGCCGTTTACAGTACGCACAGAGCATACGAATCAGGCGTTGCGCCAAAACGCAATTGAGCGACGAGACGAAGTTGTAAGGCTCGACGCCCATGTTCAGGAATCGGCCTATTACGTCGATCACGTTGTTGGCGTGGACAGTCGTGAATACCAGGTGGCCGGTCAGCGCCGACTGAATCGCGATCTGTGCGGTTTCAGTGTCGCGAATCTCACCCACCATGATCTTGTCGGGGTCGTGACGCAGGATCGAGCGCAGACCGCGATCGAAAGTGAGTCCCTTCTTCTCGTTGACGGGAATCTGAGTGATGCCGTGCAACTGGTACTCAACTGGATCCTCGATCGTCACGATCTTGTCTTCTTCGTTCCGAATCTCATTCAGCGCAGCATAAAGAGTTGTTGTTTTGCCGGAGCCGGTTGGACCAGTCACCAGCACCATGCCATACGGCTCGGCGATGTAACGGCGAAACTTGCGCAGGTCTTCTTCGGCAAAGCCAACCACGTTCAAGTTCAAGTTTTTGAATTCTTCGTTTATCTGTTCTTTGTCGAGAATACGAATCACTGCGTCTTCGCCGTGAATTGTCGGCATGATCGAGACACGGAAGTCGACGTTGCGTCCTTTGTAACGAACTCTGAACCTGCCGTCCTGCGGCACGCGACGCTCGGCAATGTCGAGCTCTGACATTACCTTGATACGCGAGATCAGCGTCTGATGATATGCAAGGTCAATCGGATCGACTTTGGCATACAGCGCGCCGTCGATTCGATACTTCACCTGAACTTCCGTGTCGCGAGTTTCGATGTGAATGTCAGACGCACGCGACTCCATCGCGTTGTAAATGATCGTGTCGACGAGTTTGATAATCGGCGACATCTCGGAGTCAGTCGCCAGGCGATCGAGATCGAGCACTTCCTCGCCGTGCTCAGTTTCCCTGACCAGCGAGATGCGAAAACCCGATGCTGCTTCCTGCAAGACACGCTGCGTGGTATCGCCCTTTCGCAGTACAACTTCAACCGCGCCGGCCGTCGCAACATGAGGAATAATGCGAGTCTTGAGCGTGCTTGAGAGTTCGTCGAGGCGTTCGAGATCGGTCGGATCCGCCATCGCGATGTGCAGGCCTTTTTGATCTCGCTTCAGCGGCACAAACTGGTGCCGCACCATCAGATCAACCGGTACCTCGGTGAAGAGCTCATAGTCAATCGGCGATTCGTGATCCGGCGGCAGAAGATCGACAAACGGCAGGCGATAGCGGCGCGCCAGTTCCTTAGCGGCCTTCATCTCGGGTGGCTCGTGAATGTCGCCGTTTTGCCCGTTTTCGCCGCCCGGCGTGACTGGTCTCACAACCGCCTTCTCGTTTTCTGATAACTGCTTCATAAATCAGTGATGACCGGTGACGCCTGCGCCACTCGAGATTGATTGAATGATGGGAAGGTAAATCGCAAGCAGGATCGTCACGACGACACCGCCCATGACGATAAGAATCGCAGGCTCAAGCGTGGTCGTCAACTGCTCGAGGCGCACCTCAGATTCAGCGTCGTAGAAGACTGCAACTTCATCCAGCATCTCGCGCAAACTGCCGGACCGCTCGCCGATGCCGATCATGTCGATGGCCAGTGGCGGCATCCAGCCTGCCATCTCAAGACTTTCCGTGAACGATCTGCCTTCTCGAATCATCGGCAAGATCGAAGAGCTGCGCCGTCGCAGTTCCAAATTGGTGATCGATTCGGACGCAATCTCCCACGATTCAACGAGCGTGATGCCGCCCGCCAGCAAAGTCGCCAGCGAACGGGTCGCTTGTGCTACTGACATCTGCACTGCGAGATTTCCGGCGAGTGGGACCTTGAGTATTAGCCGGCTGAGCTGAAGCTTTCCGCCGGGCGTTCGCGACCAGATAAACAACAAAACCGCTCCGCCGATAACTAAAGGACCAAACCAGAGCACGTTTGACGACAGCCAGCGCGAGATTCCGACGACGATCTGCGTGACTGTTGGGAGTTCGCTACCAAATCCGACGAAGAGCTCCGACATTCGCGGTACGACGTAGATCGTTAGAAACGTCACCATACACGCGGAAGCGAACAGCAGGAACGTCGGATATGCCAGAGCGCCACGGATCTTTCGTCGCAGTGCGACGTTTCGTCGCATGTAAGTGACGTAGCGACTCAGTACGTCGTCGAGCGCGCCGGATCGCTCACCGGCCAGGATGGACGCTGTGTAGATTCGTGGAAAGATAGTGCCTTGCGAGGCGAACGCTTGCGACAGTGCGGCGCCTCCGCGAATCTGCTCTTCCACGTCGCCGAGCACCGAACGCAGGCGCGCTGATGCTGCTCGTTTTCGCAGCATCGAGATGGCTTGTAGTATTGGAATGCCTGCGCGAACTAGCGCTGCGAGTTGCTGGTTAAAGAGTAAAAAGTCGTTGGCTTTTACGCGCGCGTGCGCGCCGCGACGGCCAAACTGAGTCAGCGTGGCCACACCGGCGGTCTTCGGAGGAGTGACGTTGAAGACACGAAAGCCTTCGCGTTCGAGACGCGCGCGTGCTTCCTGGACGCCGCTGGCTTCAACCGTACGGGTTACGACCTCGCCAGCAGGCGTTCCCAATCGACAAATGAACTCCGCCATGATAAGCAGACTCGGAGTATATCACGCAGGCCTTCGCCGAAAGTTGCATCGGCGCAACCTTCGTAAATCGCGCCTCCCTGGAGTGCGGTGCCTTGGCACCGCTTTGGTATTTGCTCACGAGATCGATACCAAAGCGGCGGCAAGCCGCCGCACTCCAAGGAGGCGCTACTTCAATCTTGCACCGAATCCTGCGACTCGTTAGAATGGCCGTGCCAACACAGAACCAAACTGAAACGCGCGCGGCCGTCTCCCCGTGAACATTTCATGTCCCGGTTTGAAAAGTCGGGCATCACTCGCTCCCTAATGAGCATCTGTGTTGACAGTTCCCTTCGCCCTGACCGGTACTTAAAAATTGAATCGCCGAACTGTTGCCCGGGGGTGACATGCACTTTCCGACTCGTAACGTCACTAAGATCAGCGTAGCGTGTATCTCGCTGTTAGTTGTCTCGTCTCTCTTTTCACTGGCGGTCCACAGTCAAGAGCCTGCTCAGAAGAAACCAGCCACCGCTGCTCCCTCGCAGACTCCTGCTCCTTCGCCAACACCCGCACAAAAACTGGGTACCGAACTCGACGATCGCACGTTAATCACCAACACCGATCTGATCACCCTGACCGTCACCGTCACCGACACTTACGGACGTTACGTCTCAGGTCTGAGCAAGAGTGCCTTCGCCGTTTTCGACAACAAGCAACAGCAGGAGATCACATTCTTCAGCGACGACGATTCGCCCGTGTCAGTGGGGGTTATCTTCGACGTTTCCGGTTCGATGAGTGGCGACAAGGTGAAACGCGCCCGCGACGCACTGAGCAAGTTTATTCAAACGAGCCACGATTCCGACGAGTATTTCCTGATCGCTTTCAACTCCCGCGCGCAACTGCTGCTCGATAAAACGCGCGATGGCGATTCGGTCCTGAATAAACTCACTTTCGTCGAGACGAAGAACCAGACAGCGCTCTACGACGCCTGCTATCTCGGGGTCGAAAAAGTCCAGCGCGGGTCCCATCCAAAACGCGCTCTCCTGCTGATTAGCGACGGCCAGGACAACGATTCGCGGTACACCTTCAACGAGCTTAGGAAACTGTTAAAAGAATCCGACGTCACCCTCTACGCCATCGGCATTTTGAGCGGCAGCGACGCCGGCAGCGCGATGGGCATGGAAGGTCAGGGCATTCTCGACGAGCTTTCAGGCGTTTCAGGCGGCAAGGCTTTCTTCCCCCGCTCCGCGGCAGAAATGGACGACATTTTCGAGCAGATCGCGTTGGAACTGCGGCACCAATATTCTATCGGCTACAAGCCAGACACGTTTGTAAACGACGGCAAGTGGCATCGCGTGAAGGTGAAAGTGACACCTCCTCGCGGCCTCCCGCGGCTGTTTGTCAGGTCCAAGGAAGGCTACTACGCCACCGCGGGCGCGCGTTGAAGTTCAAAAAATTGAGCTTTCGGCAACGCAGCCTTACTTTACCTGCATCTTTTGACGTGTGCGTCCAGTGGCTGCTTAACCAGCGACGCTGTTGCCCCAGCCCCGCGCGTGTTGTAGTTTCTATGAAAAGCTGTATTGACGCTCCCGTCCCCGATTGGGTTCGTGGAGCGTTTCGCGTGAAGGGCTGACTGTATAATCCCGTCTAGTGAGGTGTTCGAAGTTGGTGGTTGAGAAGAATCTGAGATGGACTGTGGTACTGGCGGTCTTAATTTTGATCGTCACTTCTCTGGGTATTGCTGGTCGTGGCCAGGATCGGCCGCGCAGCACGCAGACACCCACGCCTACCGCTTCGCCGTCGCCGGCCGCGGTTCCGAGTCCGACTCCGACACCGCAAACACAACGGCCAACAACGGATCGCATTGCTCCTACTCTAGGTGAGCCACCGCCACCGCCGCGTCTGAAACCAACGCCGACTCCAACGCCGCCGGAGGAGATCGAGGCCGGAAGTATCGTTCGCATCACCGCCGAGTTGGTCCAACTTCACGTTCGCGTGATCGATCGCAACAACCGGCCGATCGACAACGTGCCGCGTGCCGATTTTCATGTGTTTGAAGACGGCGTGCCACAAACGATCGAGACGTTTACGCGTGAAGAAGTTCCGATCAGCTACGGCCTGGCTGTCGACACTTCCGGTTCGCTCCGCTCGCAGTTGCAGAGCGTGATTGACGCCGGTAAGACGATCATCAACAGTAACAAGGCTGGTGATGAGACTTTTCTGGTACGCTTCATCAGCAGTGACAAGATCGAAACGGTACAGGACTTCACTTCCAACAAAGAGATGCTGATGGATGGTCTCGACAGTTTTTATGTCGAGGGTGGCCAAACCGCGATCATCGATGCTGTCTATCTTTCAGCCGAACACGTTTCGGAGTACAAGAAAGGCGACGAGGGTGATCGCCGGCGACGCGCGCTGATCGTTATTACTGACGGTGAAGACCGGAATAGTTTCTACAAACAGGAACAACTCTTCGCCCGTTTGCGCGAGGAGGACGTGCAGATCTACGTCATCGGCTTCGTGAATGAATTGGACAAGGAAGCTGGTCTTATTCGCAAGAGCCCGCGTGAAAAGGCCGTAGCGTTGATTAACAAGCTCGCCAGCGAAACGGGTGGTCGCGCGTTCTTTCCGGAATCAATTGCTGAGCTGCCGCAAATAGCTAACGACATCATCAGGGATCTGCGAACTCAGTATGTGATTGCTTACAATCCGACGAACAAAGCCCAGGACGGAACTTATCGCGCAATCAAGGTAACCGTGGACCAAGCCTCTGGCTCCGATAAACGGATCGCGCTAACCCGAACCGGACGCCTCGCGCGGAAGGAAGGCACGGGCACCGTGCGCCCCCCGACCGTCCGAATGCCCGCCACCGCCACTCCCAACAAAAAACCTTAGCCACAAAAAGGCACAAATGTATTATGTGCTTTTTTGCGGCTCCTTTGTGCCTTTTTGTGGCTGCTTTTTGTACTTCGTTCCGTGGCGCGTAGCAGCTTCCTCGATCGAATGCGTGGCGGTAAGAATGTCGTCCTCTCGCGCCAGTTCAATCAGTCTGCGGTAGTACTTGCGCAAGGCATCGATGTCGGGCTCGCTCAAGTTTTCCACGTCAATCAACCTGTTGCTGGCCCCCTCCAGCGCGGCCACGATCTCATTGAGCTTGAGATGGATCGCGAGCGCGTCTTTGTTCTGCGCGCGCTGAATCAAAAACACCATCAGGAACGTTACGATCGTGGTTCCGGTATTGATCACGAGTTGCCACGTATCGGAAAAATGAAAAATCGGACCAGTGATGACCCAGATGACTATGACAAAAAGCGCCAGCATGAAAGCGACGGACGTTCCCGTGGCTCTGGTGGCTTGATATGAAAACTTTTCCAGCAGCTCGCTCAGTTTATTTCTCTTTTTACGTGCCATCGACAACTCTCCAGAAAAAGACTGAGGGGAAAAACGAGGGAACGAGGAACGCTGCGGGGGTTTTGGAAGATTAACTTCTTGGTCTGACAGAACCGCTGATCTTCTTGCGAGTCGTCTCACCGGTCTGCAAAACTGGCAAACCGAGATCCACGTCTGAATGTGGTTGAGGGATTACATGCGTCGCCACGACCTCGCCGACTCGCTTGCCGGCGGCTGTGCCCGCATCGACTGCACTGCGGACTGCTGCTACGTCTCCACGCACAATTGCGGTAACTAGACCAGCGTCGATCTTCTCCCAGCCGACGAGACGAACATTTGCCGCTTTAACCATTGCGTCGGCTGCTTCAATCATCGCCACCAGCCCACGACATTCGATCATTCCGAGTGCTTCCGGCATCAAAGCCTCCTTGAAACTAAGCTATAGGTCGTATACGTCCTATAGGACCTATCTTTTCACTAATTCCTCAACGAGTGAATCGGCGCTGGAATCCTGCCACCGCGCCGAATAAACGCCGCCGGCGAAAACGCGCTCACCGGCATGATCGGCGCGCTACCAAGCAATCCCCCAAACTCAACCATCTCGCCAACCTCGCGTCCCGGCACGGGAATGATACGCACCGCTGTCGTCTTATTATTCATTACCCCAACAGCCATCTCATCAGCAATGATCGCCGCAATCGTCTCAGCCGGCGTCGAACCGGGAACAGCCACCATGTCGATTCCCACTGAGCAAACGCTGGTCCACGCCTCCAGTTTCGCGAGCGACAGCGCGCCCATCTGCGCTGCTTCAATCATACCCGCATCTTCCGAAATCGGAATGAAGGCTCCACTCATGCCACCGACAGAGCCACTGGCCATAGCCCCACCTTTTTTGACTGCGTCCGTCAACAGCGCGAGCGCCGCAGTCGTCCCGTGCGTCCCGGCACGTTCGAATCCCATGGCTTCGATAATGTTTGCCACGGAGTCACCCGGAACCGGTGTGGGCGCCAACGAAAGGTCGATGATGCCGAACGGAATGCCCAATCTTCGCGCGGCTTCTCGACCGACCAGCTCCCCTGCGCGCGCCAGCTTAAACGATAGTTTCTTGATCGTCTCGGCCAGCTCCTGCAACGGCATATCTCGATCGGCGTGTCTGATCGCGTGATGGACCACGCCCGGGCCGGAGACGCCGACATTAATCGCCGCATCTGCTTCGCTAACGCCGTGAAAAGCGCCGGCCATAAAAGGATTGTCTTCGACTGCATTCGCAAAACAGACAAACTTTGCACAAGCTATTCCGCCTTGATCCCGCGTCCGCTCGGCTGCGTCTTTGATTATTCGGCCGACTTGGCCCACGACGTCCATGTTAATTCCTGCGCGTGTGGTTGCAGCATTAACCGAAGAACACAAACGTTCGGTGGTCGACAGCGCTTCAGGAATTGAGTCCAGGAACGTGCTTTCAGAACGGGTTGCGCCTTTTTGAACCAGCGCGGAGTAACCGCCGATGAAATCGACGCCCACCGACCCGGCGGCATCGTCGATTGCTCGTGCGAGTTGAATCAGATCGCCACGCACGCCTTCAGTGATCAAAGAAACAGGGGTCACTGAAAGACGTTTGTTTGCGATTCTGATTCCAAACTCTTCGCCAACTTCATCGACTGTTTGTACGAGCCGCGCAGCGACGCTGCGGATTTTGGCGCCGGCTTTTTGCGCCACTCCCTCCATTGAGTCGCTGCTGCAGTCGAGCAAGCTCAAGCCGAGCGTGACGGTGCGCACATCGAGATGTTCGATCTCGGTCATCGCGACCGTTTGCAGAATCTCGGCTTGGGTGTATTCCATTATCCAATCACTTTACTGAGGATTAACAGAATGAGGAACAGGAGAAACATTCCAGCAGCCACGAGCAGGAAACGAAGGCTCGGATCGTATGCTGCCTGATCGATCACTATACTCGACACCTTGCGCAACTTTTCCACTCGAGCGCGCACACCATCGTCGTGAACCTTGGGCGCCGGTGCGGGTTCTACCCTCGGTTCAGAGACAGTGGGGACAGTGGTTGTCGAATCCTGCAGAATTTGGTTACCACACTGCGGACAGAACATTGCAAGCTGGCGCACCGAAGCGCCACATGCGGAACAACGACGTGCAATTTCAGGTTCAGACATGATGCTAAATCCGGTGCATGGCGTTGAAGAGATCTTCTCGTTGAGCGTAGATGCGCACGCCAAGATTCTCGCCTCCGAGCCGAAGCCGATCTTTCAGGGCCGCCGTACTCTCGCGCGCACGTGACGTGTCGGCAATTATCACCATCGCAAATTTTCCCTGGACCACTGTCTGGTTGATGTCGACGATACTGCAACTGGCGTCAGCCAGAATCTGAGATACACCCGCCACAATCCCTGGATGGTCCAAGCCAAAAACTGAGATCACCATCCGGCCCGACGATCCTTCAGAAGAACTCAGTTGTGCTGAGCTTCGCTCGACAGTTGAGGACGAGTCAACCTGATTGTAAATGTCCGTGACCAATTGCTCCACCGTCGCCTCATCGACTGTGCTCCCCAAGCGGTCGTAAACCGCTCGAGTGATCCGGTAAATGAGGTCTTCATTGGCCATGGAAAGTGATTAGCCACAAAGAGGCACAAAAAACACAAAACCGATTAAGACATTCGTGCTTTTTGTGCCTCTTTGTGGCTCGTTAGGATCTGCCATTCTCTTGCGCAAGTCGGCGGGCCGCCTCGCGCATTTCTTCCGACACAGTGTCATTGATATCGACGCGATCGACAATGCCTACGACGGCGGCTTCGATTGACATGTCCTGATTCCCAATCGCAGATCGCGCCGCTTTGCCGAAAGCACACATGACCATTTCGCCGGTGCCTGCGCCGAGTCGATCAGCGACGACGACGATGTTGCGCGTTGGTTCTTTATCGAGATCGTAAGGATGGACGATCAAAAACCTGACGCCCTCGAGATCGGGCGTCTTCTTCGTCGACCACACTGTGCCTACAACTTTTGCCAGGAACATTTCTTGGGTATTTGTAGGGGCGGCACTCCGTCGCCGCCCGTTCTCATGGTAACAACGGGCGGCCACGGAGTGCCGCCCCTACAAACATTAGACTTTCGCAAACACCTCCGCAGGCTCACCCATATCACGGGCTGCGGGAGTAATGATCGTTTTGCCGTTGATGTAGATCTTCTGACCTTTCTGAATCGCGCGCCGCACATCGTCTTCGCTCACAAACTCCACCGCTTTTGAACCATTAGCTGACGGCGGCGGAGCCGGCTTGCTGACAGGCATCTCTTTAGGTGGCGGAGCAGTGTACATGCTTCCCGCCTCGGCCTCGATCACTGGAGGCGGCAGCGGTGAAGGCGGTGCTTCAAGTCGTTTGCCCGCGAGAAAACGATCGACGATCGCGGCGATCTCTTGTCGATCAATCTTGCCACCCGCCACGACCGGTTCCTTTGCTGCCACCGGTTGAGAACTCTGCTGCACGCCAACTGCCGGCCGCGCACTTTTCACCGGTCGAGTCTCAAACGCCACTCGCTTGATATCCATCAAGTGCAGGGGCGAAACGTTGTCGGACGTCACGTTGCCACCCCACGAACCACAACCAAGCGTCATCGACGGCGGCAGTGCCGTCGAGAAACCAATCGCGCCGTGTGTCGTCGGAGTATTCACCGTGATGCGTGAAGCCGGCATCTCCGCACCAAACTTCACTGCCGCTTCACGCGAGCGCGTGTGAATGCCGGCCGTGTGGCCCATGCCGCCGTAACCGAGCACTTCCCTGCTTCGCGCAGCGCACCCACTCAAGCCATCGACTACATAAAACGACAGAATCGGCGACAGCTTCTCCATCGACAATGGATAATCACGTCCGACACCACCAACGTCTGCCAGCAAACATCGCGTTCCGGGCGGCACGTTGAGTCCCGCCATCCTCGCGATCACTTCAACCGATTTGCCGACGATCGCTGGATTCAGCGAACGTTGCGGAGTCGCCACGACTTTGCCGAGTTGATCTGCTTCAGCAGCAGACAGGAAATGCGCGCCCTGGAGTCTGAATTGCTCGCGCACTGCCTGTTCGATCGGGGCATCGCAAATCACTGACTGTTCCGACGCGCAGATCGTTCCGTTGTCAAAACACTTACCTGTCAGAATGTCCTGGACAGCCTTCGGCACATCGGCAGTTCGCTCAATGCACACAGGCACATTGCCTGGTCCAACTCCAAATGCCGGCTTGCCCGATGAATAAGCAGCGCGCACGAGCCCGATGCCGCCGGTGGCAAGAATCACGGCGGTCTGCTTGTGCTTCATCAACGTTTCAGTGCCTTCAATCGTCGCTGTAGACATGCAGCCGATTCCATCAACCGGCAAGCCTTCTTTAACTCCGGCATCACGCATCACGCGTGCAGTTTCGTTGATACATCTTGCCGCCGACGGATGTGGCGACAGCACAACCGTGTTGCGTGACTTGATGGCGATCAGAATTTTAAAAATCGCGGTTGAGGTTGGATTGGTTGAGGGAATGATGCCGGCGACAACTCCGCGCGGACTCGCGATCTCTACAATGTCTTTCGACTCGGAAACAACTCCTTTGGTGCGCAACCCGCGAAAGTAGTTCCAAACATCTTCAGCAGCAAAACGGTTCTTCTCCTGCTTGTCCGCAGGAATGCCATATCCGGTTTCTTCAACGGCTATCGCGCCGAGCCGCGCGGCGTCTGAAAGTGCAGCGCGCGCCATCGCCTCGCAGATACGATCAATCTTCGCCTGATCAAACTCGGCGACTTCCGCGTGCGCACGATGTGCCGCCTCAACAAGATCGCGTGCCTGTTGTACTGAAACTAGATCCTTATCGACGGACATGACAAACTCCAAAGCCTTATCCACAAATTACGCAGATTACGCAGACCAATCTGTGGAGCTATCTCGTGCGTTCTTTGTTGGCTTCGCGCACGCCGGGACTCAGCGACCGGCCCTGATCGCCCTGGCCCAACTGCCCGCGCGTGCCGCCTTGCAACGCAGCCTCATCCGGGCTCAAACCGGTGCGTCCATTGACCGGGAGGACTCGCTCAACTTCCGCGTGGGGACGCGGAATAACGTGAACGCTGATCAGTTCTCCAACTCTTCTCGCAGCCGCCGCGCCTGCATCAGTCGCCGCCTTAACTGCGCCGACGTCGCCGCGCACAAAGATCGTCACATAGCCGGCGCCAATGTACTCTTTGCCGAGTAATTGTACGTTGGCTGCTTTGACCATCGCATCGGCGGCCTCAACTGCACCGACGAATCCTTTGGTCTCAACCATTCCGAGTGCTTCCAGGGGCATCTCTTTGTCCTCACTTTGTCTATTGTAGAGATTAAAAGCGACTGTCTTCGGGTCACTGTTGGCCTCAACGTACCACCGCGGGCGACAAGAAGCAAGAGACGCAGATCTTTTGCGGGACAAAAGTTTGACACCGTTTAGCAGCGCAAGCTATAGTGCAGAAAAAGTGGGAGTTGTAAGCATTCATACGAGCGGCGCGGTGTTAGACCAGGGGGCACAGTCCAACCAAACCAACGCCAGGAAACGAGCGATTGGAGATGGCACTGAGTATAGGCGAACAATTGCGACTCGCACGCGAGGCGCGAGGCATTGGCCTACGCGAGATCTGCGACCAGACGCGGATTTCAGTCCATTATCTCGAGGCGATTGAAGCAAACGATTACAAACGCTTACCCGGCGGCGTCTTCAATCGCAGCTTTATAAAGGCCTATGCCAAGTGTGTGGGTTACGACGAACGTGAAGCCATTGAAGGTTACACGCGTTATCTGCGTGAACACGGCGATTCGTCGTCGGACGAAGTCAACACCACGCCGATGCACTCCAAGGTTTATACCGACACGCCCGCGACGCGTTCGCCTGTGTTGACGGTGGTGCTTGCGATTTTGATTCTCGCGCTGCTTACCGCCGGCGCACTCGCCGCTCTTCATTGGTTCCAAAAACGCGCTGAATTATCACCGTCAGCTGGCGGTTCTCTTTGGAGTGCGGTGGCTTGCCACCGCTTTGGCCAAAGCGGCGCCAAGTCGCCGCACTCCAAAGAGGCGCTCTGTATGTTAGGTATGTATAATGGCCTCACATCTGCCACGAATGATTTAGGATTACATGATTACATCTGATATTTTTGAAGGCCTGACTTTCGACGACGTACTCCTGGTTCCCGACCGCTCCGACGTTCTACCTTCCCAGACTGACACCGCGACTCGCTTCACGCGCAACATTCGTCTACAGATTCCACTCTGCTCGGCAGCGATGGACACTGTGACCGAAGCGGCGCTGGCAATCGCGTTGGCCCAGCAAGGCGGCATCGGCGTTATTCACAAAAACTTAAGCATCGAGCGGCAAGCTGAGGAAGTCGACAAGGTGAAACGATCCGAATCGGGAATGATCGTAGATCCCGTAACGATTCGACCCGATCGTCCGGTGCGCGAAGCGCTGCAAGTGATGGAACGTTTTCACATCAGCGGCGTTCCCGTCGTCGATGAAACCGGTCATCTCGTCGGCATCATCACCAATCGCGATCTTCGTTTCGAGACGAGGTTCGACATACCGGTGTCAGATGTGATGACGAAACAACCACTCGTCACCGTTCCCGTCGGCACGACGCTCGAGCAGGCAAAGGCAGTTTTACAAAAGCATCGCATCGAAAAGCTGTTGGTGGTCGATGACGATAAACGTATAAAAGGACTCATCACGGTCAAAGACATTCAGAAAGCGATCAAATATCCATCAGCAGCGAAAGACAATCTCGGCCGGCTGCGCGTCGCGGCGGCGATCGGCGCGACCGGCGATTACCGCGAACGTGCTGACGAGCTCGTCAAAGCACGTGTGGATTGTCTCGTCATTGATACTGCACACGGACATTCATCGCGCGTCATTGATGCAGTAAAAGAGATCAAGAAGCGTCACGGAGAGACGGATCTGATTGCCGGAAACGTTGGCACGACTGCCGGTACTGAGGAGTTGATCGACGCTGGAGTCGACGCGGTCAAAGTCGGAATTGGTCCCGGATCGATCTGCACGACGCGCGTTGTCACCGGCGCAGGCGTGCCGCAAATAACGGCGATTTCCAGTTCTGTTAAGGCAGCCCGAAGCAGAAACATTCCTGTGATCTCCGACGGCGGCGTGAAGTTTTCAGGCGACGTGGCGAAGGCCATTGCTGCGGGCGCAGACGTTGTGATGATCGGGTCGTTATTTGCCGGCACTGAAGAAGCACCGGGCGAAGTGATCCTGTTTCAAGGTCGCTCGTTCAAGAGCTATCGCGGCATGGGGTCGATCGGCGCGATGCGCGAGGGCTCGCGCGATCGTTACGCGCAAGACACGATTGAGGGCGAATCGAAACTCGTGCCCGAAGGGATC
>Ga0075435_100001980_pt1 | contig 13369 bp, 8 predicted proteins | sample RhiMethybrSRZTD4_FD_75302 | JGI IMG/M metagenome (GOLD analysis project Ga0075435, IMG submission 75302) | Populus rhizosphere microbial communities from Tennessee, USA - Rhizosphere MetaG P. TD hybrid SRZTD4 | ecosystem: Host-associated > Plants > Roots > Rhizosphere > Soil | place: USA...
GATGACCGCGGCGATCCGCGTGGGGAACCCGCTTTCGCCGGATACGGAGATGGGGCCGCTCATCACGCCCGCTCACCGCGAGAAGGTGCGTGCGTGGATTGCAATCGGGGACGCGGAAGGTGCCCGCCGCGTGACAGGCCGCCGGGTGAAGAAGACGCTGCCGGCCGGTCATCCCGGGAGGCTGAGCCCGGGGATGCACCGCGAGGGCTAGGCGACGCTCCGGGCGGGTGACGCGCCGCGCCGTTGATCACCCCTGCAGACTCCCCTTCGGCTGCGGCATCGTCAGTCCGTCCTCACCTTCGACTCATGGCGCCGGCGGCGTGGGTTGGATTGGCTTCGGGCCGAAGGCTCGTTTCGTGTCGCGCTGCGGGCGCTCGACTCGTGACCGGGCTCGTTGGCGCTCGAGTTCCGTTCGGCCGAGCGCCGCGTAATCCGGGCTCGTCAGGGACGCCATGAAAGCCACCAGATCGTCGATGTCCTTCTCGCTCAGGGCCAGCGGCTGGATGTCCTCGTCGAGCCAGGGGTTCTGCAGGCCGTCACCCTTGTTGTAGTGGTCGACGACATCCCAGAGCGTGTCCTGAGAGCCGTCGTGAAAGTAGGGCGCGGTCACGAGCGCATTGCGGAGATTCGGAGTCTTGAAGGATGCGGTGTCCGCCGGCTTCTTTGTGACGAGAAAGCGGCCGAGAACCGAGAAATCCGTCCCGATGGCGGACTGGTCTATGGCTTGCGCATCGCCGGATGCCAGGCGTACTTCGGCCTGGCGTGCCAGCGTGACGACGTTGTGGCGAATGATGCCGATGCCAATGTTGTGGAAATCGTTGTCTGTGAAGTTGGTCGGGTCCGGCACCGTGTCCTTCAGCGCGTGACATTTGTTGCAGCGGCCGCGCGTATTGAAAAGCTGCCAACCGCGCTTGGCCGCCCCGTCGATGGCCGCCGGATCGCCGGCAATGAAGCGATCGAACGGCGTGTCGTACGCGATTTGCGTCCGCTCGTACGCCGCGATCGCGCGCGCAAGGTCGGTGGCATTCGGCGGGCGGCCGAAGACACGCGGGAACGCATCGCGATACTCCGCGATACGCGCGATTGCGGCGACCGCGTCGTCGAGCGTCGGTTGGCCCATCTCGCTGGGGTTGACGATCGGCATCACCGCCTGCAGTTCGAGCGTCGCGGCGCGGCCATCCCAGAACTGCGTCTTGTCATAGAGCGCGTTCATGACCGTCGGCGCGTTCCGCTGACCGATCCGTCCTCCGATGCCGATCGACGTGGTTCGGCCGTCGGTGAACGCGCGTCGCGGGTCGTGACAGGTGGAACAGGCAACCGTTCCGTCGGCCGAGAGACGGCCATCGAAGAAAAGCTTCTGGCCGAGCGCGATCTTTTCGGGAGTCTGCGGATTGTCCGAGGGGGTCACGTCATGGGTCAGCGGGATTGGCACGCCGACTTGCCGAAGCGCCTTCGGCGCAGCGAGAGGCCCCGCAGGGGGGATCGGAGGCGCACGACGTGAAACGTCCCTCGGCGGCCCGGATGGGAGGGGTGTTCCCGTCTGCGGGTACGCCGCTTCCGGGTTCGCGATGAGCCAGGCCACGATCAACGCCATCCTCCGGACGGCGACTCTGGCGGCAGCCTGGATTCGCTCGCTCATACGCCCGCCTCCCCTCGAGAGCCCGCTCCACGACTCCTTCTATCCGGACCATCCGGTTCCCCGAAGGTCTTTCCATTGACCGCCCTTCGCGTAGCGCTCGGGATGCAGGATCCTCGGGCGCGGGTCCTCGGCTGTATCGAGCTGCAAGACCATCCACTTCGGGTACGGAATACCCGGATCCGACGCCGCATCCAGTTGTCGAACGTCCTCGTCCGACAGCTGCAGGTCGACGGCGCGAATGTTGTCTTCGAGCTGCTCTGTCTTCCGGGCCGCGACGATCACGCTGCGGACCGCTCGTCGGCCCAGCAGCCACGCGATCGCGACGCGCGCCGGGCTCGCGTTGCGGCGGGCGGCCACTTCCTTCAGCGCATCCACGACGAGGTAGCCCTTCTCCCTGTCGAACGGAACGAACTGACCCGCGTCGAAGAATCGGCTGCCGGCGGGCGGCGGGTTGCCGCGCGTGTACTTGCCCGTCAGGAAGCCGCCGGCAAGCGGGCTCCAGACCAGGATGCCCACGTCGTGGTACTCGGCGAAAGACTGGAACTCGAATTCGAGACCCCGGCCGACGAGGCTGTAATGCATCTGCGCCGTCGCGAATCTCTCCAGTCCGAGGCGCTCCTGGAGCCCGATCGCCGTCGCCGCCTGCCACGACATGTAGTTCGAGAGCCCGATGTAGCGGACCTTCCCCTGGCGCACCAGGTCGCCGAGCGTGCGCAGTGTCTCCTCGAGCGGGGTGTTGCTGTCCCATCCGTGCACCTGGTAGAGGTCGATGTAGTCGGTCTGCAACCGCTTGAGGCTTCCCTCCACCTCCCGCAGGATGTTCACGCGCGTCGCGCCGCTCCGGTTGAATTGCTCGGCTCCGCCCATGGGAAGGCGGACCTTCGTGGCCAGGACGAGCTCTTGCCGGAAGCCCTTCAACGAATTGCCCAGAAGCGTCTCGCTCTCGCCGAGGCTGTACACGTCGGCCGTGTCGACGAAATTGACGCCGTTGTCCAGGGCGACCCTCACCATTCGCGTCGTGTCCTCCTGGCCGAGGTTGCCCATGTTCATCTTGCCGCCGAACTGCATGCTGCCGAGCGCCACCTCGCTGACGATGAGCCCGGTATGTCCCAATGTCCTGTACTTCATGGCCGAAGCTCCTTGCGCCCATGCGGCTCCTGCGGACGATTCTCCGTACTCTTTCGAGTCGGCCCGGGTGGCTTTCCTCCAATCGTCGCCACGACCGCCGAGAAGTCGAGGTCGGCGGCGCCCCGCTCCGCGGCTTCGTCGAACCAGGCGCGATTCGCCAGGGCCTGCTTGAGGTCGCGGCCCCTGGCGGCCGCGGCTTCGGTGACGAGCCGGAGGTCCTTTTCCGCATGCCGCAGCTTGAAGCTGGGCGGAAACTGGCCGGATTCGACATTGCCTCGCTTGGCGGCGACGATGGGTCCGATCGGCGAGCCCGCGAGGACATCGAGCATGATGCCCCGGTTGAGCTCGAGCGACTCTCCGAGAGAGAGGGCCTCCCCGAGGGTCACGATCGCCGCGCCCAGAACCAGGTTCGCCACGAGCTTCATCGCGGCTCCCGATCCGGGTCCTCCCGCATGCCGCACGGCGCCGAGAACCTCCAGGATCGGCCGCACACGCTCGTAGTCCGAGTCGGTCGCGCCGACGAAAATGTCGAGTTTCCCCGATGTGGCCTGCGGCACGCTGCCCCGTACGGGGGCGTCGACGAGGGATGCGCCCTCGGGAAGCCGAGAAGCGGCCGATCGGACCTCGTCCGGTCCCACGGTCGACATGTCGATCAGGATCTGGCCGGGCGAGAGCGCCGCCGCCAGCCCCTCGACTCCGAAGAGCACCTGCTCGAAGGCATCCGGCGTCGCGAGCATCGTGATGACCACATCGGCACGGGCGGAGGCTTTCGCGGGAGTCGCCGCGACCGCGGCGCCCTCCTTCGCCAGAGGTGCCGCCTTCTCCGCGCTGCGATTCCAGACCGTCAACTCATGACCCGCTTTGAGCAAGCGCCCGGCCATCGGCGTGCCCATCTCACCCAACCCCAGGAATCCAATCTTCGCCATGATCCGTGTCTCCTATGACGCCGGGGACTCCCCGGCTTTCGTGTCCGCGTCTCGTCCCGAAGGCGGCGTGTTCGGCCCGGGAAGGCCCTCCCATCCGCCGCCCAGTGCCTTGATCAGATGCACGCTCGCGCCCATCTGCAGGTTGATGGTCTGGGCCAAGAGCAGCTGGTTGGAGAGAAGAGTCCGCTCGGCGTCGATGACCAGCAGGTAGTCCGCGAGCCCGTACTTGAACTGCGCTCGGGCGAGCCGGAGATAGTTCTGCGACGCGATCACGGCCTCGCGCAGGCTCCCGACTTCCTCCGCGAACATGCGCAGGTCGGTCAGAGCATCCTCGACGTCTCCGTAGGCGACCAGAACCTGTTGGACGTAGGCCGCGACGGTCTCCTCGTACCCGGCCTTCGTCGCCGCGAGATTGGCCCTCAGCCGTCCACCCTGGAAGATCGGGAAGTAGATGCTGGGCAGGATGGACGCGATGCGGCTCTGCCAGTTGAAAAGATCGCTCGCGCTCGCGCTCTCGAAGCCCGCATAGCCCGTCAGCATGAACCGCGGATAGAAATCCGCGGTCGCCACTCCGACCTGGGCGTTCGCCGCCACGACGTTCTGCTCGGCCTCGGCGACGTCCGGCCGGCGGATCAGAAGATCGGCAGGAAGTCCCGCGGGCACGCAGGGAGGGGCGGCGTCGAGCAGGGGGTTGGCGGGGATTGAGAACGACGGCGCCGGCTGACCGGCGAGAATGGCGAGGGCGTGCTCGAGGTCCGCCCGGGCCCGCTGCACGTCCTGGAGCTGAGCCAATGCCGCCTGGAGCGTCGCCTGCGCCTGGTAGACGACGATCGCGCCGACGAGCCCGTTCTTGAGCTGGACCGACAGGATGCGCACCTGTTCGCGATAGGCGGCGACGGTCTGCGTCAGGATCTGGTCCTGCGCGTCCAACGAACGGAGGGTGTAGTAAAAGCTGGCCACGTCCGCCTGGACTCCGAGCCGAACGACGGCTTCGTCTTCGGCGGCCGCTTCGGCAGTGGCCCGCGCCGATTCGAAGGACCGGCGGACGCGGCCCCAGACGTCGATCTCGTAGGACAGATCCGCCGTGATGATCCAGTCGCTGATGGTCGAGCCCTGCCCCACGGGCTGCCCGGAGAACTGGCTGTCGCGATTTGCCGAATACCGTGTCCGCGAGAAGGCGGGATTCGCCGAGATCGCCGGGTAGAGGTAGCTCCCCGCAACCCTCGCGAGCGCTCGCGCCTGGTCGACGCGCGCCACGGCCTGGCGGAGAGTCTGGTTCGAAGCGTTCGCAGCCGCAATCAACGGCGTGAGCTCCGGATCCGCATACAGCTCCCACCAGTCGCTCTCGGGAAGCGTCACGGGCGAGGCCGGGAGCTCGGACTTGAAGGCGGGCGGCTGCTCGACCGCCGGCCGCGAGTAGTTCGGGCCGACCATGCACGCCGCCGCCGAAACGGCCAGGAGCGCCACGCCGAGGACGGCGAGTGAACGGGCAGGAGCGGAGCGTCGACGCGTCACCGGCTCAACTCCCCGGAGCTGGCTTGGCCACGATCGGGTCGACGACCTGGCCCTCCTGAAGCGAAACGGTCGGCTGCGCCACGATCCTCTCGTCACCTTTCAACCCCGCCTGAACGTCGATGACGTTTCCAAAGTCGCGGCCGAGCACGACCGGTTGAAAGTGCAGCTTGTTTCCCGTCCCGACGATCGCGACGCGGGTCCCCTTCGCGTCGACGATGACCGCCGTCGCCGGTACGCGCAACCGCGTACCGGAGGGACCGATCTTGAACGCGACGTACACGAACATTCCGGGAAGCATCCGGTGAGTGGGGTTGGGGATGTCGACCTCCGTCAGAAGCGTACGCGTCGCCGGATCGAGCGCGCGGGCGGTGCGCGTCACCTTGCCGGTCACCGGCTCCTGGAGCTGTCCCCGAACCGTCACTTCGACGGGGAGGCCGAGCTTCACGTTCGGCGCGTAGACCTGGGGGACGTTGACGAATACGCGCAGCTCGTCGATGCTCGCCACCTCGAAGAGCCCGTTCGCCTGGCCCGTCACGCTGGACGGAGCCACGGCGGTGTTGTCGGTCGGACTCCCCGCGGTGATCAAAGTCCCGACGTCGACGTTGCGTTGGATCACCGTGCCCGCAAAAGGGGCGACGACGCGCTGGAAGCCGGTCAGATCCTGGAGCTGCCGGACGTTCGCCTGATTCGCCTCGACGGTCGCTTCCGCGGCGGCGACGGCGGCCTGCGCCGTGCGATAAGCGGACACGGCTTGATCGACGGCCTCGATCGCGACGGCCCCCTCGGCGTCGGCGCCCTGGTAGCGCTCCATGGTGGATCGATTCAGATCCAGAGTCGCTTTCTGGAGGTCCAGGGTCCTCTCCGCCGTTCGCAGATTCGCCCGTGCCTGCGCGAGCTGCTGATCGATCTCCGGGGAGTCGATCTCCGCCAGAAGTTGGCCGGCCTTCACGTCGTCGCCGATGTCCACGTAGCGCTTGACGATGTACCCGCTCGTCCGGGCATAGATGACCGCGTCCCGCATGGCCTGCGTCGTGGCCGCGATGGAGAGGCCCGCCTCGGAGGCCGTGACCGGGCGGACCACGTGCACGCTCGTCACCGCGGTGCGCACGGTCTGGGCCGCCTTGGCGAGGCGGTGCCGGTTGAGCGCGCGGGGGATCACGCTGACGATCAGAAGGACCGCAAACAGCGCGAGAATGCCGAGGCCGATGGCGCGCATCGTTCGCGTCCGGGCGCGCGGCACGGGATGGTCGACGGGCGAGGCGGCCGCCGGCGCCAGTTTTTGCTCGCGGCCGCTCGAATCGCTCATGACGGCTTCTCCGGTTGCTCCGGTGGCTTGTTCTCCGGCGGGTCCTTTCTCGGCGCCTCCTTCTCTGTTTTCTCCTCGCCCGTTCGAATCGCGGCCAGCGGCGGCTTCCGCTGCAGCACGCTGTAGGCGGCCGGGACAAAGAACAGCGTGTAGAACGTCGCCACGAGCAGGCCGCCGATCACGGCCCGCCCGAGCGGCGCGTTCTGCTCGCCCCCCTCGCCCAGCCCGAGGCTCATCGGCAGCATGCCGAAGAGCATCGCGAGCGCCGTCATCAGAACGGGGCGCAGCCGCGTGCGGCCGGCGATCAGAGCGGCCGTCCGCGAGTCCTTCGAGCCGAACTCCGGGTGGCGCTGCTCGTTGGCGAACGTGACCATCAGGATGCTGTTCGAAGTCGCGACGCCAATCGCCATGATCGAGCCCATGAGCGCCGGAACGCTGAGCGTCGTGTGCGTCACGAAGAGAGCCCACAGAACTCCGGCCATGGCTCCCGGGAGAGCGGTCAGGATGATGAAGGGGCCCAGCCACGACTGGAAGTTGACGACCATCAGGAAATACACGAGGAGGATCGCGAACAGGATCCCGAGGAACATCTGGGCGAACGACTGCTTCATGCTCTGGATCTGTCCGCGCACGGTGATCGTGCTGGCCTTCGACATCTTCGCCGTATGCCGGGCGACGATCTTGTCGACCGCTTTCGAGACGCTTCCGAGGTCCGTCCCCTGCACGTTGGCGGAGACGTCGAAGACGGGCTGGACGTTGTAGTGGTTGAGCGACAGGGCGGTGGACGCTCGCCGAATCGTGGCGAGGTTGCTCAACATCTGCGGCGTCGTCTGCCCGGCGGCGAGAAGCGGGGTGCGGCCCAGCTCGTCCATCGAGGTCAGATGGTGCTGCTTGGTCTGCACCACGACCTGGTACTGGACGCCGTTCTTGTAGTTCAGCCAGAAATTCGTCGACGCCGTCCCGCTGCCGGACAGCGATACCGAAAGGCTGTTGGCCATGTCCGATTCCGTCATGCCGTTCTGCTGCGCGAGGACCCGATCCGTGTCGACCATGAGACGCGGAGAACTCACGATCTGCTGTATGTGCACGTCCACCGCGCCGGGAACGACGGCGAGCTCGCCGGCGATCTGACGGGCGATCTCGTAGTTGGCATCGGATTGAGCGATCGGCCCGCTGATCTGGATGTCGATCGGGGCCGGCAAGCCGAAGTTGAGGATCTGGCTGACGATGTCCGCCGGCTGCGCAAAGAACTCGAGGTCCGGGAATCGCTTCGGCAGCTCTTCCCGCAGCGTCTTCAGGTAGCCCGCCGTCGGGGCGTGCTCGGGTTTGAGAGCCACGAGGATCTCTCCGTCCGACGGTCCGACGGTGGCGCTGTCGCTGCGCGCGAGGTTGATGGTGTTGGGCAGGCCGATGTTGTCGTTGACCACGGACAGCTCGTCGGCCGGGATCACTTGTCGGATGTAGTCCTCGACCCGCTGGAAGTAAGCTTCCGACTCCTCGATCCGCGTTCCCGCCGGGCATCGCACATGAAGCCGAAGCTGCCCGGCGTCGACCGTCGGGAAGAAGTCGCGGCCGACGAACGGGAACAGGACGAGCGACACGATGGCGAATCCGACGAACGCGGCGATCGCGAGCATCCGGTTCTCGAGCACCCAGTCGAGAACACCCTGGTAGCGGTCGGCGAGCGCCGTGAAGCCGGCCTCGATCCGATCGGAGGCTCGACGGGCGAAGGACCGCGGCTTCTCGCCTTTCGCTCCCTCCGTTCGGGCCCGCTCCTCGGGTGCGATCAGATACAGGAACATCGTGGGCACCAGCGTGCGGGAGAGGAAGTAGCTCGCGACCATCGCGAAGACCACGGCCATCGCCAGCGGCGAGAATAGGAACCCGCCGACGCCGCCAAGGAACATGATCGGGACGAACACGATGCAGATGGAGAGCGTCGACACGAATGCCGGCGCGGCCACCTCCGCCGCCCCGTCGAGAATCGCCTGCCGGAGAGGAGTCCCCAGGTCCATGTGGCGATGGTTGTTCTCGACCTCGACCGTGGCGTCGTCGACGAGGATCCCCACTGCCAGGGCCAGACCGCCGAGCGTCATCACGTTGAGGGTCTCCCCCAGCACGTGGAGCACCCCGAGAGAGGCCAGGATCGAAAGGGGAATCGAGGTGATGACGATGAGTACGCTTCGCCACGAGTGAAGGAAGACCAGGATCATCAGGCCGACGAGGCAGGCTGCAATGGTCCCCTCGTGCAAGACCCCGGTGATCGCCCCACGAACGAACACGCTCTGGTCGAACAGGAAGTCCACCTTCAGGCTCTTGGGCAGACCGGCCTGGACCCTCGGCATCAGGTTTCGGACTCCGCCCACGACCGCGAGGGTCGAGGCGTTGCCACTCGTGAGAATGGGCATCAGGACGGAATGCCGGCCGTCGCGCCGCACCAGGTTGGTCTGCGGGCTGAAGCCGTCGTGCACGTATCCCACGTCGCGGACGTAGACCATGGCTCCGTTCGAATAGCGGATGGGAATGTTGTTGAGGTCCGCCAGGACCTCCGGGCTGCTGTTGATGGCGACGTCGTACTCGATCGAGCCCATCTTGATCGTCCCGGCGGAGACGACGATGTTCTGTTTCAGCATCGCGTTGACGACGTCCTGAGGCGACAAGCGCCGCGCATAGAGGCCATCCGGGTCGAGGTCGACGTTCACGACGCGGCTCATGCCGCCGTAGGGAAGAGAAACGGCCGCGCCCTCCACGGTCACGAGCTGCGTCCGGATGAAGTTGTTCCCGTAGTCCCAGAGCTCCTGCTCCGAGAGCTGATCGCTGCCGAGGCTCAGCATGATCACCGGCACGTCCGCCGCGTTGTATTGGATGATCAGCGGCGGCGTGATTCCCGGAGGCAGGGGCCGAAGCAGCGTCTGAGAGATGGACGTCACTTGAGCCACCGCGCCGTTCACGTCGGTTTTTGGCTGGAAGAACAGCTTGATCACGCTCGTCCCCCGCACCGACAGCGACTCCATGTGCTCGATGTTGCTGACGGTCGTGGTGAACGCCCGCTCGACGACCGTCGTGATCCGGTCCTGCATCTCTTCCGGCGAGAGACCGCCGTAGCTCCAGATCACGCTGACGACGGGAATGTTGATCTTTGGGAAGATGTCCGTGGGCATCGTTGCGATGGACAGCCCTCCGAGGACCGCGATGAGCATCGCCACCACGACGAAGGTGTAAGGCCGGCGAAGAGCGAGTCGGACGATCCACATGCCAAAAGCCCTCCGACCCATCGCTCGGATCGGGGTCTGCGCCGCCGGCTAAGCTATAACACTCTGCGCTCTTGGGCCGTGCCCCAGCGACCTGTCCGGAGCTGCGTCAGGAGGGCGTCGGCTCGCGCTCGCGCCATATTGCGGTCAGCGCAAGTGCGACTGCGATTCCGATCGAGACCTCGATGAAGCGGTGGACCGCGACTATGACCGGCCCGCCCGGGCGAGTCAGAAGGATGACGATCGTGAACGTCAGCCCCGCGAACCGATACGCCGTTTGATTGAGACGCAGGCCCGCGCAGATCAGTCCGAGCGCGAAGATCCCCCCGCCGTACACGAGCCAGTTTGGCGCGAGGAAGCTCGCGACCGACGCGCCGAAAGCGCAGCCAAGCGCGGTGCCTGCGAGCCGCTCGATCGATGTCGCCCACGTGTCGCCCAACGAAGACTGCATGATTGCGATGGTGGTGATCGCGGCCCAGTACGGTTCGGGCATCTTCAACAGCTTCGCCAGGGACAGAGAGGCGACTGCGTCGTGCGACTGTATCTCGAGGAAAGCTTCAGCTTCCACGTCACCACGCCGGAGGCTGCCGTGGCGCTGACGGCATAGGCGGCTCCTACCGCCCGAGGCAATCGGACGAGGCACGCGAGTCGGAGCAGCGGAGCTCGGCGCCGTCGCAGGCACCGAACGGTCGACCTGATTGACAAACAAACGGCCGGCGTCTCCCCCGGCCGGTCATGCCAAGCCTGGACGGAGCCGCGACGAGCCTCATGACAAGCGGCCGAGGTGCCGGCCCTCGCGGGGAAACCGATATTCTTGCTGCATGTCCGCCGCGGCACCGCCGGAGGCTCCCCTTCTCGTCGGGGGGGAGCGTTCCGAAGGGGCAGCCGGCGAGCGCCGCCTGGTCTTCGATCCCGCCACCGGCGAGCCAATCGCCTCAGTGGCTCAGGCCACCGCCGAGGACGTGGACCGCGCCGCCCGGCTGGCGGACGGGGCGTTCCGCGACGACTGGAAGGGTCGCACGCCGAGGGATCGCGCCGCGGTGCTCTTCCGGCTCGCCGCGCTCATCCGCGAAAACACGGACGAGCTCGCGCGACTCGAGAGCCGCAACACGGGCAAGCCGATCGCCTCGGCGCGCGGCGAGATCTCCCTCGGCGCCGATTGCTTCGAGTACTACGCCGGAGCCGCCACCAAGTTCGGTGGCTCGACGATTCCGGTGTCGGCGCGCGGCGCGAGCGTCACGTTCCGCGAGCCGCTCGGGGTCTGCGGCCTCATCGTTCCCTGGAATTTCCCCTTCGCTATCGCGACCTGGAAGACCGCCCCCGCCCTCGCGATGGGCAACACGGTCATTCTCAAGCCCGCTAGCGACACTCCGCTCTCGGCCCTGCGATTGGGTGAGCTGGCTTTGGAGGCCGGAGTCCCACCGGGCGCGTTTCACGTGTTGCCCGGGCCAGGCGAGATCGTCGGGACCGCTCTGGTCTCGCATCCCGCCGTGCGAAAGATCTCCTTCACCGGATCCACGGATGCCGGCAAGAGCGTGATGCGCCTGGCCGCAGACGGCCTCAAGCGCATCTCGCTCGAGCTCGGCGGCAAGTCGGCCTGCCTGATCTTCGAGGACGCCGACCTTTCGATGTGTTTGGCTTCCGCGCTCTGGAGCGTCTTCGACAACGCCGGCCAGGACTGCTGTGCGCGCTCGCGGTTCCTCGTCCAGCGGACGATCTACGATCGCGTCGTCGCCGACCTCGCGAAGATGACCGCGGCGATCCGCGTGGGGAACCCGCTTTCATCCGAAACGGAGATGGGGCCGCTCATCACGCCCGCCCACCGCGAGAAGGTGCGCGCGTGGATCGCCATCGGTGATGCGGAAGGCGCCCGCCGCGTCACCGGCGGAGAGATTCCGGCCGACCCGAGGCTTTCGAAGGGATCGTTTCTCACGCCGGCCATCTTCGCCGACGTGGACAACGAGATGCGCGTCGCGCGTGACGAGATTTTCGGGCCGGTCGTTTCGGTCATCCCATTTCGGGACGAGGAGGAGGCGGTGCATCTCGCGAACGCGAGCCGGTACGGGCTTTCGGGCTCGCTCTTCACCCGGGACCTGGGCCGTGCCATGCGCGTGGCGCGGGCCGTCGAGACGGGTGTTCTGTCGGTCAACAGCAGCCGGAGCGTTTTTCTCGAGGCGCCGTTCGGCGGCGTCAAGGAGAGCGGCCTCGGGCGAGAGCTGGGGCTGGCGGCCCTCGAACACTACACCGAGACGAAGAGCGTCTTCATTTCGGAGGAGTGAGGCGATGGCGGCGGGGCGCATGACGCGCGAGGAGCTCCTCGACGCGATCCGGCAGGAGGAGATCGAGACCGTTCTCGTCGCTATGCCCGACTGGTATGGCCGCCTGCTGGGCAAGCGGCTCACGGGACGCTTCTTCGCAGAGACCGTCGCCGAGCACGGCTGGCACGCCTGCGACTACGTGCTCGCGTGCGACATGGAGATGGACCCCGTTCCGGGCTACGCCTTCACGAGCTGGGAGAAGGGCTACGGGGACGTCCGCTGCCTCCCCGACTGGAAGACGCTTCGCCGCGCGGCGTGGCTGCCGAACACCGCGATCGTGCTCTCCGATGTGGTCACGGAGGCAGGGGCTCCGGTCGAGGTTTCCCCGCGCCGGATCCTCCAGCGCCAGGTCGAGCGCGCGAGAGAGATGGGCCTCGTGCCGAAAGGCGGAGCGGAGCTGGAGCTCTACCTCTTCCGCGAAACCTACGAGTCGGCGCGGCAGAAGCACTGGCACGGCCTCGTCCCGTTCGGCGGCTACATCGAGGACTATCACCTGCTCGCGGGAACCAGAGAAGAGCCGGTCGTGGGCGAGCTCGTCCGCGCGCTCGACCAGAGCGGCATTCCGATGGAAGGCAGCAAGGGCGAGTGGGGGCCCGGGCAGCAGGAGCTGAATCTCGAGTACTGCGACCTGCTGGAACAGGCGGACCGCAACGTCCTGGCCAAGCACGCTGCGAAGGAGATCGCGTACGCGAGGGGCCTCGCGGTGACCTTCATGGCGAAGTGGGACGAGCGCGCCGCGGGCAGCGGGCTTCACCAGCACATCTCGCTGTGGGATGCGAGAGGAGAAGCGAACGTCTTTCCGGGCGAGGGGCGGCTGGGAAGGATCGCCTGCGCCGATGCATTCCGATTCTTCCTCGGCGGCATTCTTGCGCACGCGGCCGAGCTGACGGCGTTCTGGGCGCCGTCGGTCAACTCCTACAAGCGGTTTCAGAGCGCCTCGTTCGCACCCACGACGATCGCGTGGAGCATCGACAACCGGACGGCGGGAATCCGGGTCGTCGGCGAGGGAGAGACGCTGCGCATCGAGTGCCGGATCCCGGGAGCCGACGCGAACCCCTACATCGCTTGGGCCGCGACTCTGGCCGCGGGCCTCGCCGGAATCGCCGGGCGCATCGAGCCGCCGCCTCCTTTTCGGGGCGACGTCTATGCGGCCAGGGAGCTGCCGAGGGTCCCGGGGAGCCTGCGCGAAGCGATCGGCCTCCTCGAGTCGAGCCGCCTGGCGAAGGAGGCCTTCGGCGAAGACGTCGTCGCCCACTATCTCCATTTTCTGCGGACCGAGCAGCGCA
>Ga0075435_100001982_pt1 | contig 13367 bp, 8 predicted proteins | sample RhiMethybrSRZTD4_FD_75302 | JGI IMG/M metagenome (GOLD analysis project Ga0075435, IMG submission 75302) | Populus rhizosphere microbial communities from Tennessee, USA - Rhizosphere MetaG P. TD hybrid SRZTD4 | ecosystem: Host-associated > Plants > Roots > Rhizosphere > Soil | place: USA...
GTCCCGCAGCCTCAGCCGGCCGGCACGCGGATCACGTTCACGGCCCAGCAGGCCGGATGCACGAAGCAGTACAAGTTCTGGCTTCTCGCACCGGGCGCGAAGTGGCGCGTGGTCCAGAACTACGGTCCTTCTCGGACCTGGGCGTGGAGCACGGCGGGCTACAGACCAGGCCCCTACCAGGTTTCTGTGTGGGAAGGCAGCGCCGCCACGCCGACGAAGTACGAGACCTACGCGGTCACGAGCTTCACGCTCGGCCCGGCGATGACGTGTAACTCGGTCACGCTCGGCGCCGATACGACCCCGCCCCAGAACGCAGGCGTTTCCGTGACGTTCACGGCCGCGGCGTCGGGATGCTCCCACCCGACGTATGAGTTCCTCCTCCTCGCGCCGCGGGCCACGAGCTGGGTCGTCGCCCGGTCATGGGGATCCGTCGCCTCGTGGACCTGGAACACGGCCGGCTTCGCTCCCGGCACCTACCAGGTGGTGGTGTGGACGCGGCGGTCCGGTTCGACGGGGACGTGGGAGTCGTACGCCATGAAAGCCTTCCAGATCATCGTCCCAACGTGCGGCAGCGCGACCATCGACGCGAGCCCAAGCTCTAGCCAGACGGCCGGCACGTCGGTGACGTTCGCCGCCTCGTCGAGCGCCTGCTCCCAGCCCCGCTACCAGTTCCTGGTCGCAGGTGCGGGGGGTCTGTGGAAGATCGCACAGCCGTTCAGCCTAAACAGCAGCTTTTCCTGGAGCACGACCGGCCTCGCTCCCGGTGTGTACCAGGTGGCGGTGTGGGTCGCGGCGACGGGTTCGGTGAACGTTTACGACGTGTACGCGATCCAGCAGTACACGCTTACCTGACCGGTCGCAGGCCTTTCTTTAGTTCGTCTCCGCGGCGCGAATCGCAAACGCGCAGTCGAACGTCCCGGTGACCGACCCGCACTCGACCTCTTCCACGTACCAGTCGTTTGCCAGCCCGGCCCAGCGGAGGATCGTCTCGATCTGCGAGGTCCACACGTAGCAGGACTTCACCGTCTTGATGCGGCCGAGCGCGAACATGTTCGAGAAGTTGACGAGCCAGAACTGGTGCTCGTCCACCTGCAGCCACGCATGGGTGTGCTCGCCGCGCACGTTGTCCATCGCCTCGGTGAAGTTCTTGACGACGTTGGCGAGCTTGCGCTGCCTGCCTGGCACGAAGCGGCGCGTGCCGCCGAGCCCGTGCCTGCCCTCGGCCAGCCACCGCTCCGTCGCCCGGCGGCCCCACGCACGGATCATGTCCTCCGCCTCGGGCCCGTAGATGGTCTCGAAGGCCTCGTTCAGGCGACTCAACGCCTCGACCGGCGACGAGAGCTGGTCGTCGCTCGGTGCGTCTTGCTCGATGTACTGGACCAGGCCCGCCGCGTACGCGACCTCGGGCCACCGATCGCCGGCGACCGCGCGCGCGATGTGCACGTAGTTGGAGAAGTGCGAGTTCAGGATGAAGCGGCCGCGCGCGCGCGCAGGGCGAACGCCCATGAGCTCGAGCGTGCGGATGGTCGACGCGCCAGCGGCAGTTGGCGTTGGTGGCGGAGAGCCGTGGAACGCAGGCGGAGGCGGTGCCGGCGCTGCAATCACGCGCATCGACGTCGTGTCAGGACCGTTTGACGCGGCTGTCGCCGGCCGCGGCAGCACCGCCACGCCACCGCTCTCGGCCGCCGAGGCGACAGGCGTGGAGGTCGAAGAGGCGGCCCCGGTCCCGCGACGCTGCGGCAGACGGGCCATCTGCGCAAGCAGCTCGCGCACCGACTGCGGGCGTTGCGCCGGATCCTTGGCGAGCACCTTCGCCAGGAGCGTGTCGAGCTCGTCGGGCAGGTTGGCGTTCAGCTTCACCGCGGACGGGATCGGAGAGTTGACGGTCGCGTAGGCGACCTCCATCCGGTTGGAGCCCGAGTACGGCAGCTTGCCGGTGAGCATCTCGAAGGTCAGCACACCCATCGCGTAGATGTCGGCGCGCTTGTCGACGTCGTGACCCATCACCTGCTCGGGCGCCATGTAGCCGGGCGTCCCGATGGCCAGGCCGATGGTGGTCAGGTGTGTCGGCTGCCCCGCGCCACGCGCCAGGCCGAAGTCGGCGAGCATGGCGCGGCCGTCGGTGTGGATCAGCACGTTCGTCGGCTTGAGGTCGCGGTGCACGATGCCGGCGTCGTGGGCGTGCTGCAGGCCGTCGCCGATCTCGCGGAGGTAGCGCCACGCCGTCAGCGGCTCCATCGGGCCGCGGTTCAAGATGTCGCGCAGCGTGCCGCCGCGGATCAGCGGCATCGTGAGGAACGCGTTACCGTCGATGACCTCGAAGTCGTAGATCGGCAGGATGTTCGGGTGGTCGAGCTTGGCCAGCGTCTTGGCCTCGGTCTCGAACCGCTTGACGAAGCCCTCGTCCTGGAACAGCTCCGACGACAGTGCCTTCAGCGCGACCTCGCGTCCCAGCGGCTGCTGGATCGCGCGGTAGACGACGGCCATCCCGCCGCCGCCCAGGCGCTCGACGATCTCGTACTGCGCAAGCCTGGTGCCGGTGAGGTCTCTCACGCCTTCACCGCCAGCGACTGCACCATCGCGATGAGATCAGCGAGCCGGAATGGCTTGCTGAGCACGTTGTCCGCCCCGGCGGCGAGGAACCGCTCCCGGTCGCTCGCCATCGAATGCGCGCTGGCGATCACGATCGGCATCGTCGGCACCTCGGCCTTGATCCGGCGCATCGCCTCGAGCCCGTCGATGCCCGGCATCGCAACGTCCATCAGGATCATCGCCGGGCGCTGATGGAGCGCGATGTCCACCGCCTGCAGACCGTCGGCGGCGATCAGCACGGCGTAACCCGCCTTCTCCAGCACACGCTTGCACAGCCGTTGCGCGACCTCGTTGTCGTCCGCGACCAGGACGGTGAGAGCCGGCTGCCCCGCACCATTCGCCTCACCCATGGTGGAGCTGCTGCAGCGCGTTGGCGCTCTCCGGGGCAAGCGGGATCGTGAAGTGGAACGACGAGCCGTGAGCGACCGCGCTCTCGACCCAGATCTTGCCTCCGTGCATCTCCACGATCTGCTTAACGATCGTGAGGCCGAGGCCAGTCCCGGGGATCGACTGGGCCGCACCGCTGCGCACCCGGCGGAAGCGCTCGAACACGTGGGCGATCTCCTCCTGGGGGATGCCGATGCCGGTGTCGGTGATGCTTATCAGCGCCAGGCGGCCGTCGACCCGGCTGGCGATCGTCACCGTCCCGCCCTCCGGCGAGTACTTGACGGCGTTGTTGACGATGTTGCTGACGACCTGGATCAGCCGGTCGCGGTCCCCGGTCACTATCGGCAGCCGGGGGTCGAGGTCGGACTTGAACTCGACCGAGGTCGCATAGGGCGCCGCGCGCGAGATCGCCTCCATCAGCACGTCGTTGATGTCGACGTCGGCCGCCCGCATCGACATCCGTCCGGACTCCATGCGGTCGAGGTCCAGCATGTCGGTGATGAGCCTGCTGATGCGGTCGGCGTCGTTGAAGATGTAGCCGCCGTAGGCGCGGAGCTCGTCAGCTTCCAGCCCGCCGTCGCGGATCAGCTCGCTGAAGCCCTGGATGCCGGTGAGTGCGGTCCGGAACTCGTGGCTCACGATGCTCAGGAACTCGCTCTTCGTCTTGTCGAGCTTCTCGAGGTTGACGTTCGCCTGCCGCTGCGCGTCGAGGGCCTCGGTGAGGCGGTCCGAAGTCTCGCGCACGGTCGTCACGTCCTCGACCATCACCAGGACGTGCTCCGGAGACCCGCTGGGGTCGGGGATCGAGGTCGCCGTCATCTGCAGCCAGAGCCAGTTGCCTGCGCCCGTGGCGGCGCGGACCTGGACGTAGCTGCCGTCCGTGATGCCGGCGAGCAGCGGCGCGGTGTGCTGTCGCGAGGCGGCCTGGTCGAAGGCACGAAGCAGGTCTGGCCACGCACTGGTGCGCATCGTCTCTTCGTCATGCCCAAGCATCTTGAGCAGCGCCGCGTTGGCCTCCAGGAGCTCGCCCTCGGCCGCGATCCTCGCAATCCCGATGGGCGAGCGCTCGAAGATGGCGCGATGGTCGGCTTCGCTCCGGCGCAACGCCTGCGCAACGCCGGAGCGACGGACGAACTGGCCGATCTCCACCCCGGCCGTCGCGAGCATGGTCACCTCGTCGTCGTCCGGCGTGCGGGTCGCGTCGGAGACGAGCTCGACCACGCCGATCACCTCGCCCGCCTCGACGACGGGAAAAGCGACTGCCGAGTGAAGCCCAGCAAATCGCGCCGAGGTCTGCAGCTGGTGGTCGGGCGACGCGCTCAGGTCCAGCTCGCCGGCGACCACGCCCGACCTCCACACGCGACCGACAAGGCCGGCGCCTTCCTTGACGGTCGCGCCACGACCGGCATGCAGGAAGCCGTCGAGCAGCGGCCCCGCGGCGTTCCACGAGTGCCGGACGCGCATCGACGAGTGGTCCGCGTCGAGCGCCCAGTGCTGGCCCGCCCGCCAACCCAGGTTGTTGCACAGCGCACCGAGGACGGCGGGCATCGCGGTGTCGATGCCCGAAGAGTTGACGATCACCTGGCGGATGGCCGCTATGCACTCGCGCAAAGAGTCGACGCGCCTGTGCGCGGTCAGGTCGGTCTCCTCGACGAAGAGCACCGGCTCGCCGGTCACGGTGCTGGGCAGGCGCGCCAGGAAGAGCTTCACGGGCGCTCGGGTTCCGTCGGGCCGCACCTGCTCTATCTCGGCATCCCACCGGCTGACGTCACCGGACTCGAGCAGTGCGAGACCCTCCTCGATCACATTCCTGTCCTCTTTGCGCGCGAGGTCGGAGAGCGCCATCCCGAGGAGGTTTTCGCGCGAACGGCCGGTAAGCGCGACGAGGCGGTCGCTGACCTGAGTCAGCCGCCCATCGACCTCCGCCAGCCCGAGGCCGACCTGCGCCGCCTCCACAAGCGCCCGCATCCGGCGCTCTGAAGCCACCAGCTCGTTGACGTGCTCCTCCACGGCCGTGGCCGTGGTTCGCGACCGCCGAACGAGCTCACCCACGCCAAGAGAGACGGCGAGCAGCACGACGGCGAGGAGGATCGCCGCCACCAGCTCGGCTGAGCCGGCCCTGCCGGCCAGCGGCGGAATGACCACCGCGACCGCCGCGACCGCTGCCACGGAGAAGGACTCGGCCCGCTCGTACTGGATGGCGACGAGCAAAACGACCGCGAGGTAGAAGGGGAACGCGACCACGGCGTCGGCGCGAGCCAGCGCCTGGACCGACAGAATGGCGGCGAGCGCCGCAAAGGGCATGGCCCGGCGGACGAGGACCCGGGTGAATGACGGCGACGCCGGTCCACTCCTCGCCAGTACCCCAGGTCCCTCGCCCCCCCTGACGGGATGGAAGGTGCGCAGGAGGCACAGTGTAGACAGGGCCTTTTCGGGTTCAGCCGCCTTAAGAAAGGCAACTAATAGGAAGTCGTTAAGTCTCCAACTCCTCCCATTTGTGGGGAGGTGGCCCGAAGAGCCGGAGCGCCTACGCCCGGCGCAGGGCCACCACCGTCACGTCGTCCGTCAGCTGCCTTTCCCCGGCCCCCCTCGACAGGAGCTCGACCATCTCCTCCGCGGAAGTCGCCTTTCGCACCTCCGCCGGAAGCATCACGTCCTTGGTCGCGAGGTCAGGCCGGAGGTCGAGCAGTCCGTCGGAGAAGACGACCAGCGCGTCGCCCTGCGCAAGCGTCAGCGCGCCGGTGGCGAACTTGCCCTCGGGGAAGATGCCGATCGGGGCGCTGCGCTCGGCGAGGAGCTCCTGCGACTTCGAGCCGCGCAGCACGCGCACATGCCCGTGGCCGGCGTCCACGTACTCGACCGCACCCGAGTGGGGGTCGAACGTGCAGTGAAACGCCGTCACGTAGGCGTGGTTCACCTCCAGCGCGGCCGACATGACCGCCGCGGCCTGCGACAGCGCTGCGTCCAGGGGTTGGACATCCGCGACACCACGCAAAGCCGCCCGGGCGGTCGCCATCATCAGCGACGCCTGCAAGCCCTTTCCCATGACGTCGCCGACCGAGAGCACCATGCGTCCGCTGCGCGCGGGGTACCAGTCGTAGAAGTCTCCGCTTATCTCACGGGCCGCGGTGAAGTGCGCCGCGATCTCGAAACCCTGGCCGCGAAACGGCGAGACCGGCAGCAAGCCTGTCTGCAGCTCGGCGGCCCGGCGCATCTGCTGCGTGCGTTCCTGCACCATGCCCTCCAGCCGGTTGACGCTCGCGCGATGGTCGAGGTCGCGGTTCCGGCGCTGCAGGTTGTTGACGACGAGCAGATAGAGCTGCGTCGCCCCGACGGGCTTGACGTGATAGGCGTACGCGCCATGCTCGAGCGCCGCTTTTCCGAGTTCGGCGTCGTCGACGCCGGACACCATCACCACGGCGGTGTCGGGCCGCGTAAGCCGCAGCTCTTCGAGCAGCGTGTAGCCGGACTCGTCCGGCAGCTTCACGTCGAGCAGCGCGACCGCGTAGTCCTTCTTTTGCAGCAGCGCTCTCGCTTCGGCCCCGGTCAGCGCCACGTCGCACTCGAAACCGCGGCTGCGCAGGGTCCGCGCCATGACCCTTGCCAGGGGCTCGTCGTCGTCCACGACCAGCACTTTCTGGTTGGGTTCCACGGCCGTCACGGGGATGCAGTCTAGAGTGGCTAAACGGGGGTTCCGCCACCGTATGCTCTTCCGGCCATGGCCCTAGAGGTGGAGTTGCGCCAGGTCGACAACGGGGTGACTGTCGTCGCGCCGACCGGCCGGCTGGACGTTGCGGGGGCGCCCGCATTAAAGGACGCGATCGCGGAGGTGGTCAAGATCGGGCCGCCCCGCGTGGTCATCGACATGGGCGCCATCAGCTTCGTCGACTCGACCGGGCTCGGCTCCGTCATCTCGGCCCTCAAGCAGGTGCGGGCCAGCCAGGGCGAGCTCCGGCTCGCGGCTCCGAACCAGCAGGCCCGGGTGGTGCTCGAGCTGACGACGCTTGACAGGGTGTTCCCCTACTACGCGACAGTCGAGGAAGCCCTCACCGGCTTTTAGCCGTGAGAGCTCATAGCGCATTTGAGTTTCGCGCCTCGTTCTCCGATCTCGACGAAGGACTCGGCATTCTCCACCAGTCGATCACGCGGCTCCGCCACGCGATCGGCCGCGCGGAGGACGACCGGCCGCTGATGCTCTTCGAGACCGCGCTCGGCGAGATCGGCAGCAACGTGCTCACGCATGGAAGGCCGAACGGTACCGAGCGTCCCGTCGAATACGCCTTGAGCTTCGAGGGCGGCACGGTGGTCGCCTCTTTGAGCGACTCGGGGTCCTCGGTGCAGGAACACCTCACCAGGGAGATGCCCGCGCATGACAGCGAGCGTGGCCGCGGCCTCGCCATCGCGCGCTCGCTGCTCGACGAGCTCGGCTACGAGCGCGACGGCAACGTCAACCGCTGGCGTTTGGTGAAGAAGCTGTGAGCGACGCACACCCCGGCGAGGACCCTGTCCGCGCGCTGATCCACGAGTTCCGCAACCTGCTGGCGGTGATCGTCAACTACAGCGACCTCATCGTCGACGAGCTGAACGACCCAGAGGCCGTCAAGGCCGACATCCAGGAGGTCCGCTCGGCGGCCGAGCGCGCCATCGCGCTGACGGAGAAGATCCCACGTCCCGAGCCCAAGACGACATGACCGTGACGGCATCGGACCGTCCGCGCTCAGCCTTGATACGGCGCGACATCGCGCTGGTCGTCGACGACGACGAGCAGGTGCTCCGCCTCGTCAAGCGTGTCCTCGAGCGGGCGGGCTTCGAGTGCGTGACGGTGAGCGACGGCCGCAGGGCGCATGGCGCGGCCGTGGAGTGGCGGCCGGACATCATCCTGCTCGACCTGATGCTCGGCGAAACGACCGGTGACGAGATCATGGCCGAGCTTCGCGAGGACTTCCGGACCAGGCTCATCCCCGTGGTGTTCCTCACCGTCCGCGACTCGCTGAAGGACAAGGTCGAGCACCTGCTCGGCGGAGCCGACGACTACGTCACCAAGCCGTTCATCCCCGAAGAGCTGGTCGCCCGGCTGCGCGCCGTGATGACCCGGTCGCAGACGGCGCGGGGCCTCAGCCCGCTGACGGGCATGAGCGGCAACGCCGACATCCTCCGCGAGATCTCTCGCCGGCTCGTCCACAACGAGCGGTTCGCGGTGCTCTATCCCGACATCGATTCGTTCAAGAGCTACAACGATCACTACGGGTTCCTGCGCGGGGACGACGTCATCAAGACGCTTGCGACGATCATCCTCGAGGTCCTCGAGGAGAAGCACTCCGCGCACCACTTCGCGGGCCATGTCGGTGGTGACGACTTCGTGATCCTGACCGAGCCCGCCCTCGCGGAGGCGATCGCGGGCGAGATCACCAAGCGCTTCGACGACGCCATCCCGGCGCTTTACGACCCGAGCGACCGTGAGCGCGGCTGGATCGAGTCCGAGGAGCGGAACGGCAGCGTGCTGCGCACGCCGATGGTGTCGGTCTCGATCGGGGTCGTGATCGCGGAGCCCGGGAGCTACGGCAGCGCGGCGGCGGTCGCCGCTCGCGCGTCAGAGGTCAAAGGTGTGGCCAAGAGGATGCCGGGTTCGAAGTGGGTGCTGGACCGCCGCCGCCCGCCGGAGAGGTTCAGCTGATGCGGCTCTTCGGTAATGGCAAGGAACGCGAGGCACCCGGTGCTAGCATCCAGCCGGACTCGAGACCCATGAGCGAGGTCCGGACCGAACCCTCCAGCGAGCAAAACACCTTGGTTGAAGCTGACGGGCGCGTCAGGGTCGTCGTGCACCGGCTGGATGGAGGTCTCGAGCAGGGCACTTCCGACTCGCGGGTCATCAAGGGCGACGGATTCCCCATCTTCGCCGCCGACAACCCGCGGCCCCACATCGTGCCGACGCGCGACATCAAGTACGTCGTCTTCGGCTCCGTCGACGACCCGACGCTCGAGCCCGACCCGGGCGACCGCACCCGCATGCGCAAGGCGGTGCTTCGCTTCCGCGACGGCGAGTGGATCTCCGCATACATCGAGCAGGACGCGCAGCCTGACGGCGATGGGCTCGCGATCAAGATCCGGCTGACCGAGCTTCAGCGCGTGATCCCGGCGGTGGCGGCCACTCCGTCGCTGCTCGAGACGCAGTACGTAGAGATGTGGTCGGCACCCCCGGCCTTGAGCACGGCGCCGGCAAGCACGCCGCGCCGGCGCCGGTCCGACATCCTCGAGGCTGCCGCGAGCCAGGGCCGCGACCTACCGAAGCTGGCCAATGACTTCCGCGACCGCCTCGCGCTGATTCGCGACGTCGGCCTGACCACCGGCGACACGCTCGCTTTCTCCCGTGCCGTCCGCACGCACCTCGACCGCTTCCTGCTCGAAGACAACATCACGATCAGCCCGCAGGAGAAGCAGGCCCTCGCCGACATAATCCTTCGCGCCGCGGTCGGCTACGGACCGCTCGACAGTCTCCTCCACGACCGGTCGGTGAGCGAGATCATGGTGAACGGCCCGGACCAGATCTTCATCGAGCGCCGCGGCGTGCTGACCAAGGCCGAGGTGCGGTTCGAGGACGAGAACCAGCTCCTGGAGACGATCCGCCGCATGGTCGCGACCACCGGCCGGCACATCGACGGTCTCAACCCGATGGTCGACGCGCGCCTGCCAGACGGCAGCCGCGTGAACGCCATCATCCGGCCGGCCGCGATCCACGGCGCCGCCCTCACGATCCGGAAGTTCAAGGACGCGGTGCTCGGCATGGAGGACCTCAAGCACGAGGGGTCCCTGAGCCCCGCGATGGCCGAGTTCCTCCAGGCCGCGGTGCTCGGACGGATGAACATCCTCGTCTCCGGCGGCACCGGCTCCGGCAAGACGACGACGCTGAACGTGGTCGCGCGCTTCATCCCGCACAACCAGCGCGTCATCACCATCGAGGACGCGGCCGAGCTGCAGATCGACCACCCGCACGTCATCGCGCTCGAGCACCGTCCACCGAACGTCGAGGGCAAGGGCGAGCTGACGATCCGCCAGCTGCTTCGCAACAGCCTCCGCATGCGCCCCGACCGCATCCTGGTCGGGGAGGTCCGCGGCGCCGAGGCGCTGGACATGCTGCAGGCGATGAACACCGGGCACGACGGCTCGATGTCGACCATCCACTCCAACTCCGCGCGTGATGCGCTTTCCCGCCTCGAGACGATGGTCATGATGGCCTCGATCGACATCCCGTTCGAGGCAGTGCGGGCGCAGATCGCCTCGGCTGTCAACCTCATCGTCCACCAGGCGCGCATGCCGGACGGCCGGCGCAAGGTCGCTCAGATCGCGGAGGTGGTCGGCTACGACTCCAACGGCCCGATCCTGCGCGACATCTTCCTGCTCGGCATGGGAAGCGACCTGCGGCTCGAGTACAACGCCACCGGCTACGTGCCGACCGCGCTCGACAAGGCGGCCTTCTACGGCGTGCAGGTGAATCAGGACCTGTTCGACCCGCAGAAGTCGCGCTACGTACCAGCCGGGTCGGACAGCATGATGCCCGTCGTCAAGGACCCGCTGATCTCGGGCCAGGGCAAGACCGAGAATGTGGTCCGCCAGGTCGTGGTCGTGCCATTCAGCTCCGACCGGCCGGGCGAGGCCGCGGCTCGGTCCGCCGCCGCTTCCGCGCCGCCGCCGGCCCAGACGCCGGAGATGCAGGAGGAGATGCGCAAGCTGATCGACGCGGCGCGCGCCGCCGTCGCCGACCTGCAGGCCGCCGCCCCAGCGCAGCAGGAGCCCCAGCCGGCGGCGCCCCAGGCGCCCCAGCCCTCCCCGACATATGCGCCGCCGCCGGAGCAGCCGGCGCCGGTTGTCTACGCGGCCCAGCCGGCACAGTCCGCGCCTGCACCGGTGGCGGCACCGCAGGTCGCGCACCCGGTCGCCTACCCCTCGCCGCCGATCGACCTCAACGCCGGCCAGGCGCTCGAGGCTGCGACCGCGATGGCACGCGCGACGACGGCACTTGGCCAGCTCGCCGCCGCCACGAGCGGTTTCAGCGGCCTGCTGCCGACGGTGCGTTCGACCGAGGGCGCCCCCGGTCCCGCGGGCGCGTCGCGTCGGATCCAGGCGGTGATCGAGACCGCGATCACTCGGCGTGGCCTGAGCCTGCGCCTGGCGCCGGCCCTGACCCAGGCCTTCGAGGGCGCCGAGCTCAAAGGCAGCGACTACGCATCCGAGAACAAGATCAGCAAGGACTCGGCCGGCCGTGAGCTTCGGCTGGCAGCGGAGGCCGGGCTGCTGCAGCAGATCCGATATCCGCAGGGCGAGGCCGGATTCCGCGCATCGCAGGGACTTCTGCGCGAGATCGCGGAAGGACTTGGCCAGCCCATCAACGCTTCAGGCCCGTTGACCGCGGAGACGATCATCGGCAGCCTCGCGGTCGGCCAGACCGAGGGCACCGTAACCATCATGTTCACGGACGTCGTCGAGTCCACGCGCCTCCTGTCCACGCGCGGCTTCACCGAGTCGCACGAGATCATGAGGGCGTACGAGACCATCATCGACGAGAAGGTCGGCCAGCACGCCGGCCGGAGGATCAAGGGTCTCGGCGACGGATTCATGATCAGCTTCGGCTCCGCCCGCCACGGCGTTGAATGCGCGCTCGACATCCAGCATGCGATCGCGGAGTACAGCAAGCTGAACCCCGAGCGCAAGCTGCGCATCCGCATCGGTCTCAACACTGGCGAGGTGGTCGAGGAGGGCGGCGACATCTTCGGCGCCGCCGTCAACGTCGCCGCTCGCGTGGCGAGCAAGGCGAAGGGCGGCGAGGTTCTCGTCTCCGAGATCGTTCGCCAGCTGGTCGGACCGATCGCCGAGATGAAGTTCGACTTTCGCGGCCGCTACAAGTTGAAAGGGTTCCCCGACCGCTGGCGCCTGCACCAGGTGACCGCCGGCGAGGTCAAGGACCTCCCGCGCGTCGTGACGTCGGCCGAGGGCTTCGTCGACCGCGAGCAGGAGCGTCTCGACATCCGGATGGCGATGGACCGCGCCGCCGGCGGCAATGGCTCGACCGTGCTGTTGACTGGTGCGCCAGGCATCGGGGTCTCGAGACTCGCGTCCGAGGCCGCCGCCGAGGCGTCGGCGAGGGGCTGGCTCGTGCTGACCGGACGCTGCCTCGAGAAAGACGGCGAGCCGTATGGCGCGTTCCGGGAGATCCTCACCGCAGCCGTGGCTGGGTCGACCGCGAAGGCGCTCCAGGAAGGAGCGGGCACCGCGGCGCCGCTGCTGGCTGCGCTCGTGCCGAGCCTGCGCCTCAAGGCGCGCGGCATCGGCGCCGCCCACGAGGTCGCGGCCGACAAGCTCCGGGAACAGCTGTTCAAAGGAACGCATGGGCTGCTGACCCGTGTGCAGGGCGTCAGGCCGCTGCTCGTGGTCGTCGAGGACCTGCATTGGGCCGACGAGGCGACGGTCCTGATGCTCCGCGACCTCGCCGAGCGCGTCGGCTCGAGCCGGATGGTCCTCCTGGGCACGTACTGGGACACCGAGCTGGACTCCGGCAGGCCGTTCGCGACGGTTGTCTCGCGCATGCTCCGCCGCCGGCGGGCGCAGCGCATTACGCTCGGCCGCCTTTCCGACCAGGATGTCGAGAAGATGATCGCCGGCCTGGCGGAGGCCCCCCTATCGCCGGTCGCGGTGCAGGGCATCCAGGCCGCCACCGAGGGCAATCCGCTGTTCGTCGAGCACTCGGTCCTGTACTTCGCCGAGTCGGAGAACCTGCTGGAGGGCGGCGGCGCCGCGCATGCGAGCTACACCGAGGAGGACCTCGAGCTCGCGCAGAGCGTGCGCGGCCTGATCGGACGCCGGATCCAGCGCCTCAGCGAGCCCGCGCAGCGAATGCTCGTCGCCGCGGCGATCATCGGCCGCGACTTCGACGTCCCGCTGCTGGAAGCGTTCGGCGAGCTCTCCGGCCACGAGCTTCGCGATGCCCTCGAGGAGGCGACGCGCGGCCGCTTCCTGGTCGCCGCGATGCGCGAGACGTATCGGTTCGCCCATGAGCTGGTCCGCCAGCGCGTGCTGGCGAGTCTGCCGCTGCCTCGGCTGCAGGCGTATCACCTCGCCGTCGCGGACACGCTGGAGCGCGCCTACGGCAAGTCTGCGGGCGAGCACGCAGCGGAGATCGCGTACCACCTGTACCAGGCTGGAACCTCGGCCGACGCGCATCGGACCGCACAATTCCTGGGCCAGGCGGCGGCCAATGCGCTCACGATCGGCGCGTTCGAAGAGGTGCTGCGCCTTGTCGACTCCGCGCTGCAGCTGGTGCCGCCCGATCAGATCAGGGATCGGGCGAGCGTGCTTGCGTCTCGCGGCCAGGCCTTGTGGGGGCTGGGCCGCGTCGA
>Ga0075435_100001984_pt1 | contig 13364 bp, 13 predicted proteins | sample RhiMethybrSRZTD4_FD_75302 | JGI IMG/M metagenome (GOLD analysis project Ga0075435, IMG submission 75302) | Populus rhizosphere microbial communities from Tennessee, USA - Rhizosphere MetaG P. TD hybrid SRZTD4 | ecosystem: Host-associated > Plants > Roots > Rhizosphere > Soil | place: USA...
CCTTTTTCGGTGACTTCGAAACGCACGTCGCGCGGCAACGGATCGGAAACTTCACCAGGTCCCGGAGCTCTACGTTGTCGCTCGCCGGATCGTGGTTGTTCCTGACGCAGTGTCAGGTAGCCTTCTTCAACCAGGCGTTCGATGAGTTGATTCAACAATTCTTCGAGCAGCGAGCCATGGAACTTGCCGTCGTTTTGAGCAAGCATCTCGCGAATCTGTTGTTCGCTTACCAGTCCCTTGTCGAGCAAAGCCTGCAAGAGTGCGCGACGGAGTCCATCGAGTGAGGTGTCGGCGGACTTGCGTTGGCGAGTCCAGTAATAATCGTCGTCGTAACCGGAATCGAGCAGCGTGTCAGACATACTATCCATCAACTCACCCAAGTTGATGGAAGAGACGTCAAAGCCCTGAAACTTCGAGTAGCGATACTTCATTGCGAAATTGCGCCTCTTTGGAGTGCGGCGGCTTGCCGCCGCTTTGGCCAAAGCGGTGCCAAGGCACCGCACTCCAAGGAGGTGTTCATTAACTGTACTTGCCGGTCTCGGTTAGATCGTCGTAGATCATCCCACGACGATCTTTTCTCGCTTTGGTTACGGCAGCGTAACTGCCTTCTTCATTCCGCGTGATCTTGTTTTCCGCATATAAGCCTTCGAGGGCGAGCTCGCAGGCAGAGACGAGCCGCGCCGTCTCGGAGCGACGAAAGTCAAACGGAATCATCGCCGTCTCCAACAACTCCGGTACCGCTTCGATCAAGTTCCGACACTCTGATGCCGAAGCAGTGTCGGCCAGCAGCAGTTTGTTTCCTTCGTCAAACCACTGCACCGTGCGCGAAAAGTCGATGCCGACGAAATAACCTTCGAAGATCTCGCCGGCCGCGCGTTTGATGAGATCGCGAGCGATGCGATTGGCGCCGATCTGTTCGCCCTCATACTCGAGTTCCATCTTGCCCGTCATCGAAGGAATCGCCGCGTAAATGTCGGCGATGCGCGGCACGATAAGATCGTCACCCGTAAGCAGCGCGCGGCGTTCAGCATTTGAGACGACCGATTCCATCACCGTGATCGACATTCGTTGCGACACGCCCGAATGTTTGTCGACGTGGTTGTCCTCCCGAGCCTCGAAAGCAATCTGTTCGACGACTTCACGAATAAACTCCGGAATGATCAGCCGGCCCTCGATCTCAAAGCGTTCCGTCCAGGCTTCCTGTCGCGTGATTTCGATCGCCGACGGCAGCTCTTTCGGATAGTGAGTCATGACCTCGGCGCCGATGCGGTCTTTGAGCGGCGTGATGATCTTTCCGCGCGCGGTGTAGTCCTCCGGGTTCGCGGAGAACACGAGCATTACGTCAAGCGGCAAGCGCACCGGATAACCCTTAATCTGCACGTCGCCTTCCTGCATGATGTTGAAGAGCGCGACCTGAATCTTGCCTGCCAGATCGGGCAGTTCATTGATCGCAAAGATTCCGCGGTTGGCACGCGGCAGCAGGCCGTAGTGAATCGTCAACTCATCGCTCAGCAAGTGACCGCCTTTGGCGGCCTTGATCGGATCGACATCGCCGATGATGTCAGCAACGGTGACGTCCGGAGTTGCGAGTTTTTCGACGAAACGTGCGTCGCGACCAACCCAGTCAAGCAGAGTTGAATCACCGTGCTCGGAGAGGATCTGCCGGCCGTAAGCCGAGATCGGACGAAATGGATCGTCGTTCACTTCAGAGCCCGCGATGATCGGAATCCGCTCGTCGAGCAACTCAGTCAGCAAACGAATGATGCGACTCTTTGCCTGGCCGCGAAGACCGAGCAGGATGATGTTATGCCGCGCGAGAATCGCATTAATGAGTTGCGGCACAACCGTTTCGTCGTAACCGACAATGCCCGGAAAGAGCTTCTCGCCGGTGCGAAGTTTTTTTATCAGGTTATGGCGGAGTTCATCTTTGACCGAACGGGTTTGATACCTGGCCGCCCTGAGTTCGCGAAGGGTTCGTGGGTAATCCATATTGAGTTAGGAAATAATCATGTAAATGCTGTGGCATGTCAAAGACGCCCTTCATCGCGCAGCTTTTCCAGATGGGCGAGCACCGCGCGCTCAGCCATTGCGTACGCCTTCGGCGAAACGTCAGTGTAAACCTGGGCGACGATCTCTTTCGGAGTGGTTGCGCCGTTGCGCACGGCCTGGAAGATATTTCTTTCGCGCTCGAGCCGGTGCGAAATGTACTCATCGATTTTTTTATAAGGAGTGGCGACTGCCGGCCCATGACCACCGAAAAGCACGCTGAGGTTTGGCAACGAACGCATGCGTGCGAGTGAGTCGAGATAATCGCGCATGTTGCCTTGCGGCGGATCGATGAGAACTGATCCGACGCCGACGATGTTGTCGGCAGTCATCAGGACACCACGCGCTTCGTCGTGAAAGCACAGGTGGCCCAACGCGTGGCCCGGAGTGTGTAATGCGCGCAGACTAATTTCCGGTTTGCCTTCGAGTGCGATCACTTCGTTGTCTTCGATAAGACGATCGACGTGAACGTCGGTTAAGCCTTCCGCTGTCTTGACGTGTGCCGCGACGGGCACTGCGCCACCGAGGTGAGCTTTGAGTGCGTTGACGCCGCCAACGTGGTCCGGATGCACGTGCGTCAGGATTATTTCGCGCACCAGACGGCCTTCTGAGATCATTTCGTCAACACACGCTGCCAGTGCCTGCTGCTCGTCTTCGTAAGGCGAGCCGGGATCGAAGATGAGTAGCTCTTTTGAATTATGGACGAGATAGCAGCACGTGTGAGTCGCAGGCGGCTTGGTTGGAGTGCGCACCGGAAAACAGGTGTAGTTGGGCCGAAAAGTGATGCGGCGCGTGGGCTCGCCGTGCGCATTGGGAATTGATAAGAAGCGCTCAACCAGATCAGGCGTGATGCCTTCGGCGAGAGTGCTCAAAGCGTGTAGTGTTGGCGGCACTGCGACGATCTCATCTTTTAGCCAACGCTTGTAAGCGGCTCGCGCCGTTATCCATTCACCACTGGCCAACTCGCCCGCGATGACATTTGGTTCCTGTTTCGCCGGACACGTCGCCAGAAAGAACCACGTGTCAAAGCGTCGTGCATTAAACGGCGGAGTGACCCAGCGGCCGACAAACGTGAAATCGTTTGCATCGAGATACAACTCATAATGGTCCAACAACGCAGGCCACGACATTCTTCCCGACTCGAGATCGTCGAGCAGTGAAGTTCGTTGACCTTTGGTGAGCGTGTCGCCACCGCGAACCGCTAGTACGCCCAATTCCTCAAAGAGCTCACGCGTGCCACCGCTGATCATCGCCGCGGTCTGTGGATCGAGCGCGTTGCGGACGTCGACTTCGGCGTCGTTTGCGTCGATCTGCCCGCCGGGAAAAGCGTGATAGCCACCTAAAAAGGCGAGTGCATCGCTGCGCTTGACCCAAAAAACTTCGGGATTCGCGGGATCGGTGTCCTGCCGGAGAAGAATTATCGCCGCCGCATCTTTTGGCGCTATAGACCCAGGCATTTTTTGTGCTTTTATGTGCTTCTTTGTGGCACTCAATCACGACCAGCGGAATCGTTCACCATCACCGGAACCCCAGGGCACGCCGCGCATGTGATAGCCGCCTTCTTCCCAAAAGCCTGCTTGATCGTGCTCAAGGAAGCGCACACCTTTGACCCATTTCGCCGATTTCCAGGCGTACAGTTGGGGAATGATCAAACGAACCGGGCCACCGTGCTCAGGCGGAATTGGCTGGCCATCGTGGGCCCACGCGAAGAGTGAGTCTTCTTTGAGGAAGTATTCGATAGGAACGTTTGTGGTCCAACCGTAGTCGTAAGCCAGAGCCAAGACAAATCTTGCTTCGGGTTTGACGCCGGCGAGTCGCGCTATCTCTTTTGTCGAAACGCCGCTCCAGACGTTGTCCAAGCGCGACCAGCGCGTGACGCAATGAAAGTCAGCGTAGACGCGAACTGGCGGCAGTTGCATGAATTCATCGAGCGACCACTTCAGCCGATTCTCGACCAAACCTTCGACTTCAAACGTCCAGGTCGCCAGATCGATGTCTGGCGTTCCATGCGCGTCGAGCACGGGCCACTTCTTGGTGCGCGACTGGCCGGGTGGAATTCGATTCTCGCGGCGCGTGTCAGGACTGATGATTACTTCCGAATCGTCGATCTCTTCCGGCTTTCGCGGATCGGTAGTTTGATAATTCGGATCCTGGAATAGCTTGTTAAGAATATCCATAAAGCCACCACAGATTACACAGATTTTTTTGAACTTTTCTCGGCGAGTGCAATCAATTCTTGAGGCATCCACTTGTCTACACCTTTGGCGACAGCTTCGTTGATGCCGACGTTTCGATCGTGCCACTCGTCGCGATCTCCTTCAGGGCCGCGAGCGCGTTCGTAATTCTCTGTTTGCTCAAGGCTCAGAAGTATGCCTGCCACTACTTCATTCCAGTCCTGGAACTGAATCCCGCGACGAACGATCGGCAGCCCGGCGGTCCAGTCTTCTTCGGGAGCCCGCGCATCCTGCTCGGGAATTGTCAGATTGTAGAGCGGCGGAAAGGCTCCACCGGAAAACTCTTTAACCAACTGTTGCTGGATCTGTTTGTATGACCAGTCAGAGTGTTCCTGTCGCAAGGCCTGCGCCCGGCGAAAGATGTCCGCCACAGTTGGTTGCTGCTGCACCATTTCACACCTTCTCAGTCTTATTTTAGAAAGAATACCTTACACGCATGCGAGCCGCGGAACAAATTTGTAGGGGCGGCACTCCGTGGCCGCCCGACGTGATATTCCCGAGACGGGCGGCCACGGAGTGCCGCCCCTACAGTCGCCTGCTGACCAAGGTGACGACCAACAGTAAGAGTGTAATGAGGGCGGAGAACAAACAGAACTGGCAAAAGGCATGAATCACAAACGCCTGCAAGTAGATCAGCCACAGGCTCACGAGAAACATCGCGACAGTCAATGGCATTAACAACGTCGCCGCAAAGCGATATCCAAATACAGCGAGCGTTGCAAGACTAAATGCGCCGAAGTACCCAGCCCCGCCAATGAGCGCAAGCGGAACGCCTGCAACCACAGCATACGAGCTGCTGAGCACTTCCGAACAACCAGTGATTATTGTGCAGCGGACAGATTGTCCAGTGACGTGTTCAACTGTGAGGTAGATGGCGTCGGCGAGCCCGAGCAGTGCTAACAGCGCAGCAGTCCCGTAGAGCCACGTTCGTCTCATCGTTTGCCGGCACTGTCGATCTCCCGTTGAATGACGACGCGCAACTGATCGGCCTGTAGCGATTGAAACGGCACTTCGACACCATTGAGAAAGACTGTCGGCGTGCCCGTCACGCCGAGTGAGTGGCCGCGGCTGCCGTCGAGAGTAATTCGTTTCGCGACGTAGTCGCTGATCAAGTCGCGCTTGTAACGTTCAACGTCGAGACCGATCTCTTTCGCGTAGCCTTCAAAAACCGGCCGCACGTCAAACTGCGTCTTCCAGTCTTTTTGGCGGTCGTAGAGCAGATCGTGCATCTCCCAAAACTTACCCTGCATGCCGGCGGCTTCGGCAGCAGATGCCGCAGCGAGAGCGTGCTGGTGAGTTGGAACAAGCGGATACTCGCGAAAAGTGATTTGTAACTTATCGCCAAACTCTTTGTGCATCTCGACGAGAATCGGATGAAACAGCCCGCACGGCGGACATTCAAAGTCGCCGAACTCTTCCAGGCGCGCCGGCGCATTTGCCGGCCCAAGTACGTGCGCCGGTTCAGCGCCGGGCGCGCCCTTAGCGACTGGCTCAGCAGCAGTTTGTGTCGCTTGCGATCCCCTTGAGCTTGGCTGTTGTGACTGACTTCCGGAGGCTGTAGTCGGAGCAGGGATCGTCCGCGTGAAGTACCATGCACTGACGAGTGCAATGCCGAGAACGGCGAGAATGATGATGAACGGCAGTAATCGTTTCATATAAGCAGTGACTGATCAAACTGCGGCGGCTGCCAGAGTTGCGGCCAATGAGCGAAAGATCTCGCTGCCATCGCTGGAGCCGAGCAGGTCTTCGCAAGCGCGCTCCGGATGCGGCATCAAACCGAGCACGTTGCGTTGCCGGTTGCAAATGCCGGCAATGTTATCACGCGAGCCATTCGGGTTGGCGGCATCAGTAATGCGGCCGTCTTTCTCGCAATAGCGAAAGACGATGCGATCCTGCTGTTGAAGCTCCGCGAGAGTTTGGTCGTCGCAGATGTAGTTTCCTTCCGCGTGCGCAATTGGAATTTGCAGCACCGTCCCGCGCTTTAGTTCGTTGGTAAAAGGGCTGTCTGACGTTTCCACGCGCACGTGGATGTGTTCGCAAACGAAATGCAGGTCGCGATTGCGAATCAGCGCACCTGGCAGCAGCCCGGCCTCGCAGAGAATCTGAAATCCGTTACAAATTCCGAGCACAAATCTCCCGCTCTCAGCAAACTTCTTGACCGAATTCATCACCGGCGAAAAGCGAGCGAGCGCTCCGGCGCGAAGATAATCGCCGTAAGAAAAACCACCGGGGAGGATCACGGCGTCGTAGCTGGAGAGATCTGTTTCGCGGTGCCAGATGAAATCGACTGGCTGGCCGACGTGTTTCGAGATCACGTGATAGGCGTCGTGATCGCAGTTGGAACCGGGAAAAACGATAACTCCAAACTTCACGCTTCTATCTCCACGCGGTAGTCTTCGATGATCGGATTCGAGAGTACTTCGCGCGCCATCTTCTCGACCGATTCGCGTGCCTGTTGATTATCCAGCGAGCCATCCAGCGAAATCTCGAAGTACTTACCCTGGCGCACGTCCGAAATTCCCGAGAAGCCAAGCAGCTCGACTGAATGCTGAATGGCTTTTCCCTGTGGATCGAGAACTCCGGACTTGAGACTTACGTAAACTTTGGCTTTCATCTGGTTACCTGCCGCGCTAAGATCAACAAACGTTGCTTAAAAAGCAGATGTTAGACTAATATCTCCGGCTCGTAACGTCTGCTTCAACGCTTCCGAACAGGAGAAACTTATAATGCAAAACCCGCCGCCCGTCCAAACCACCAAGTCCAGTACAGGGCTCGATGAGAACGTTGCTGCTTTGCTGTCGTACATTTTTGGTTGGGTGTCGGGGCTGATCTTCTTCCTGATTGAGAAGGATAGCCGGCTGGTTCGGTTTCATGCGATGCAGTCGATTCTGTTGAATGTGGTCGCCATAATCCTTGGCATTGGCCTCTGGATCGTGTGGGGCGTCGTCACGCTCATTCTGTCCCAGGTTTCAGATGTTCTTGCTTCGTTAGTCGGCATTGTACTCTGGTTGCTGATCGTGGCTTTCTACCTGGCGATGCTGCTCGCCGTGATACTGTGCCTGGTCAAGGCGTATCAGAAGCAATACTTCAAGCTGCCGGTGATTGGGAATTTTGCTGAAAAGTTTTCAGCGAAGTAAGCCGCGGATGACGCGGATTTTTATCTGATTAGTGTAGATCGGGTTTTTATAATCCGCTTAATCCGCGGTTACACAATTCCCACTCTTCTAAATATTGCATCTACATTTCTCAAGTAGTGCTCGAGCGAGAAGATTCGATCCACTTCCTCTGCGGATAATCGGGATCTGATGTCCGGATCGGTATTCACCAGCTCCTGAAAATCTCGATCCTCATCCCAAACTCTCATCGCATTGCGCTGCACCCATTCGTAAGCGGTCTCGCGTGAGAGGCCCTTGTTTGTCAGCGCCAGCAACAGTTGGCCGCTGAAAATCAATCCTTTTGTGGCCTTGAGATTCTCCAGCATCCGTTCGGGGTAAACTACGAGACCGTCAATCAGTCCGCACGCCTTTTGCAGAATGTAGTCGAGCGCAGTGCTGGAGTCAGGCGAAACAACTCGCTCCGCCGACGAATGTGAGATATCGCGCTCGTGCCACAACGCGACATTCTCGAGACCAACGATACTGTTTGCCCGAATGACTCTCGCGATGCCACAGATACGTTCAGAGATGATCGGATTGCGTTTGTGCGGCATCGCGCTGGAACCTTTTTGTCCTTTGGTAAAACGTTCCTGCGCTTCACGCACTTCCGTGCGCTGCCAGTGACGAACATTCAAGGCAAATTTATCCAACGACGAGGCGATGATCGCGAGTGTGGTTAAGTATTCGGCGTAAATATCTCGTTGAATCACCTGCGTGGAGACTGGCGCGGCTTTCAGTCCGAGACGCGCACAAACTTTTTCTTCAACCTCCGGGTCGAGATGCGCGAAAGCGCCGACAGCGCCGCTGATTTTTCCCACCGCTACTGCCTCACCAGCACGCACAAGGCGTTCGCGATTGCGCCGCATCTCATCGAACCAGAGTGCGAAGGTTAAGCCAAAAGACGTCGGCTCGGCGTGAATGCCATGCGTACGTCCGACCTGTGGTGTGTTTTTGAATTCGAGCGCGCGTCGCTTCAGCGTCTCCAACAGCGTGTCGACTTTTTTGAGCAGGATGTCGACGGAATCGCGCAGCAGCAGGGCGTTGGCCGTGTCAACAACATCGGATGACGTCAGACCGTAATGAACGAAACGACTCGCTTCCCCAATCGATTCCGCGAGGTTGGTCGTAAACGCGATAACATCGTGGTTGGTCGTTTTTTCGATCTCGTTGATGCGTTCGACTGAGAATCGCGCGCGGGCCTTGATTTGTTCCAGCGCGTCGTGGGGAATCGTGCCCATCTCGGCGTGGACTTCACAGACCGCGATCTCCACGTCGAGCCACTTCTGAAACTTGTTTTGCTCCGACCAGAGCGCGCCCATTTCGGGCAATGTGTAACGCGGTATCATCTATTTCTTGCCACAAAAAGGCACATAGGACACAAGATCATTTTAATTCTGTAGAGTTAACAAAATAGCGCGCCAGCAGCCAACGTCCATGCTCCTGGATCAGCGTAAAAGTCTCCATTCCATCGCCACGCTCGAAGCGTGTTTGATAACTCAGGATGTAAACGTGTCCTTTCAAGACGCCGCCCGAATTCTCCTGCTCGATTGCTGAATGAAGCGTGCGCGATTCGATCTTCCCGAGCTTCTCGTGCAAGGTTTTGAAAACTTCATTCGAGCGTTCCAGCGTGGCGTCTTTCTTCCAGAGCTCCGACGACTCGTTGTAGATCTGTTCGTAGCGTTCCTGAGCGATGTTATCGCCGATATTCATCACTACTTCCTGAATTTCTATAGGAACACGATTGCGCTCGGTGTATTGCTGGCAGGCCGAGACCGTCAAAATCGAGACGAAGAAGATCAGTGAAGTCGAAAGGCCACGCTTGCAGGACGTACGATTGCTCATACTTCAAACCAAGGCGTCGGCTCTTTGGGATAGGAGAGACTGACTTCAGTGAATCCATAAAAGAGCGGCGCACGCTCTTGCAGTGCGACTTCGGCGTTGATCTTTGCGAGGTATGGATTGTTGGCGCGTTGTGAAAGGTGTGCGAGCACGAGATATTTGGCACAACCGTCAAAACCGGTGCGCAGCCAATCCGCGAGATCTTCGTTGGAGAGATGGCCCAGCCGCGACAAAATTCTTTGCTTCAGCTCCCACGGATAATCGTCGCATGCCTTGAGCATGTCGCGACTGTGGTTTGATTCAATCACGATTGCAGCACAACCGCGGAGACGTTCAGTGACCAGGGTGGTGATGTGGCCAAAATCCATGACTGTGGCGATTTTGACGCCCTGATGAGTCGCAGTGAAACCGAAGTTGTCGACTGCGTCGTGTGGAATCGTGAAAGGATGAAAATCGATCTCGCCGATTTTGAAGTCTTTGCTCGACTCGATCTGCTCGACTCGATCGCGCATCGCTTTGGCGCGCCGGCGCGGCTCTTCACTGCTGACGTTGAACCGCTCGCTTAAGTAGGCGTCGAGTGTCTTCGCAGAAATGTAAACGGGACAATCGAGGGAGTTCAGCAGAACGCGCAGCCCACCTGCGTGGTCGCCGTGTTCGTGAGTGACGAGCACGCCATCGAGACGTTGCGCATCTTCACCGATAAGCGCGAGTCTGCGTGCAATCTCTTTTGCGCTCAATCCCGCATCGACGAGCACACGCGTATCGCCTGCAACGATCAGGACGGCATTACCAGTTGAGCCGCTGCCGAGAACGCTAATTTTCATTTAGCCACAAAGAAGCACAAAACAAACAAAGGTGAAAACCACTATATCAAACCTTTTGTTTGTTTTGTGCCTTTTTGTGGCTAAATAGCGAGGCGAGAGCGGTCGACATTGAAGCCGTTGAGATTTCCCAACGCGCCGAGCGCGAGGGTTTCCGATTTGAAGTAAGTGCGCGCCACTTCCTGAAGCTCATCAACAGTGAGGTTTCGGATCTTTTCAATTACTTCATCCGGTGAGATGCGACGACCATGAATGATCTCTTGACGCGCCAGCGTGCCGGCGCGTGCGCTCGACGATTCGAGGCCCAGCAGGATCGATGAGATCGCCTGGTCCTTCGCGATGCGCAGTTCTTCGTCTGTAACGTTGTTGCGAACTACTTCACGCAACTCATCGAGCGACAGCTCGAGAACCTGATCGAGATATTCAGGCGAAGTTCCTGCGTAGACGGTAAAAACACCGATATCGGAAAAAGCACTGCCTGCCGCGCCGACTGAATACGCGAGGCCGTGTTCCTCACGAACCTTTTGCCAGAGGCGACTCGATGTTCCGCCACCCAAGACCGAAGCCAGCAGACTCGCCGCGTAACGATCGGGACTAAGTGCGGAGGGCCAGGGCGTCGCAAGAACGAGATGAGCTTGTTCCAACTCGTTCTTCTGCTCAATCAAGATCGGAGCAGCCGGCCGCGGTTTGCCGCCTGTAACACCCTGCGGGCGCACGCCGGCGCCGCTTTCACAACCATCAAACGCAACCCCAACCAGTTCAACCAAACGAGCATGATCGACGTTTCCTGCCGCTGCTACGACGAAATTGCTGTAAGAAAACTCGCGCGCGTGAAAACCGACAGTAGTTTTGTGATCGAAAGTCGGCACGGTTTCGCGGGTGCCTTCGATCGGGCGGCCGAGTGGTTGATTCGGGAAGTAAGCAGCATTGAAAAGCTCGCCGAGCAACTCGTCAGGCGTGTCCTCAACCATTTTCATCTCTTCGAGGATCACCTTCTGCTCCCGTTCGAGATCTTCCTGTTCAAAACGGGGGTGCGAAACCAGGTCGGCGAGTAAATCGATCGCTTCGGCGAGCGCGGTATCCGCAACCTTTGTGGTGAAACCGGTCATCTCATGGGTCGTATAGGCATCCAGGTTTCCCCCCAAACGGTCGGTTTCGATGGCGATATCGCGCGCGGTGCGGCGTGTAGTGCCTTTGAAGACGGAATGCTCGATAAAGTGGCAGATTCCGTTCAATTCGGCTGTTTCGTGACGTGATCCACGGCGGACCCAGATCCCTGCAGTCACTGACCGGAGGCCGGGCATGTGTTCGGTCAGAACGGCGATCCCGTTGGGGAATTTGGTTGATTTAACCTCGTCTATCATTTCGTGAAGACCCAAAAATGGCGAATCCTACACCGCAGTTGAAGAGGGAGGCTGGAATCCTAGCACGGCCCCCAAGCGGCGGCAAATGGCCAGAAAGAGGCCGAAAAATGGGCGGATTTAAGCCCTCTTTACTTGACAGAGATTCAGGCCGTAGACGAGAATGTGGCCTGTTTCGGGTTCCGGTAAGTCTCCTCGCCTGAACCAGTTTGGCCGCACATTGGTTCCAAAGGGACTTTGGACGCGGAGGTCTTTCGCATGAAAAGAGCAATTGGCGTCAGTTTGTCTCTGCTCGCATTAGTGTCATTCATCTCCAGCGACGCGGCTAGCGATGCGCGCGCTGCTACAAGCTCCAACAGATCACTCGCAACGATTAGTGGATCCGTCCGCGACAACCGCGGCAATCCGCTTGTCGGCGCGCTCGTGTCGTTGGTGCGAGAAGGGGTGAAGACTGTCAAGGAGGCGCGAACGGATAAACAAGGCAACTTCATTGCGAAGGTGGCACCCGGTCGATACTGGATTAAAGCGATCGCAAATGGTTTCAGCGAAGTCGTCTTTACTCCGGTCGATGTCAAAGCCCAGCAGGAGCTGGTTTATCGTTTCAATCTCGAACCCGTAGGTTATGGCAACACTCTGCCTGAGCGCCGTCGCGATCGCGACGACGTCAAATGGACGTTGCGATCGGCGCAAACGCGACGCTCAATTTTTCAGGTCCAGGAAGGCGAAGACGCTACGATTCAAGCGGTCACTACGAACACCAACGCCGAGACCGCCGAAGCTTCGCCGATGGAAACCGCTCCTGAAACTCCCGCAGAACCAACTTCAGATTCCAGATCCAAAGTTCATGGCGTTTTAGAAACTTACTTCGCAAACAATGGCTTTGGTTCCTCGTACGCCGGCCTCAACTTCGCAGTCGCCACTCCAGTTTCAGATCACGTTGAACTGATCTTCTCCGGCCAAACAGGCGTTGGTGATGCGCCCGAGCGTGTTGAAGCGACAACTCGTTTGCGCGTCGGCCATCGCCATCGCGTTGGAGTGACGGCTTCCGGAGCGACTTTCGAAGCGCCGGTTTGGACTAACAAGCTCACCGATCTGGCTGACCTCCGCGGCCAGGTTTCGCTGCGTGCGGTTGATGAATGGATCGTGCGCGACGGAATCGTGATCGTTATGGGTCTCGACTATTCGCGTTTTATCGGCGCAGGTGGCGCACACGCTTTGACGCCGCGGTTCGGCGTGCAATACGACGCCAATGCACGCACACGAGTGAAGGCGGCGTTCGCTTCAGGCGGAGAAGAAGACGGTATACAGAGCGTGGCGACGTTCGAAGACGAACAAGTTGTTTTCCGTCGCCAGGCGGCGCGTCCGGTGGCGTTCATCGATGGACAGGCAGTACTCGAGCGAAGTCATCGACTCGAGTTCGGCGTCGAGAGAGTTCTCGATAACAGTTCAAACGTCGAAGCGACCGCGTTCTTTGATACGACGAGCGGGCGCGGCGTCGGCTTGTTGAGTGGACCAGCGAGCGCTTTTTCAGGCAAAGCAGGCGAAGCTTTTCTCGACGTTGCCAATCAGCAGGGATCTTCACGCGGCATTCGCGTTGTTTACACCAGACGTTTGAATCGCGTTTGGACCGCTTCCGCTGGTTATGCTTTTGGACGTGGTCAACGACTGTCAGCGGCCGGCTTTTCGAACCCGGCCGAACTTTTCGAAAATGGACTTTTTCAGACTGCGGCCTTCCAGTTGGGAGGAACATTCCGCAGGGGCACGCAGGTGCGAACCGTGCTGCGATTCTCTCCCGAGGCGACCGTATTCGCTATCGATCCTTTCGCCGGCAGACTGGGCGTTTACGACCCTTCGCTGAGTATTCAAGTGACGCAGGAGTTGCCGAGTTTTGGATTGCCGGTGCGAGCT
>Ga0075435_100001986_pt1 | contig 13361 bp, 12 predicted proteins | sample RhiMethybrSRZTD4_FD_75302 | JGI IMG/M metagenome (GOLD analysis project Ga0075435, IMG submission 75302) | Populus rhizosphere microbial communities from Tennessee, USA - Rhizosphere MetaG P. TD hybrid SRZTD4 | ecosystem: Host-associated > Plants > Roots > Rhizosphere > Soil | place: USA...
ATACGAAACGCCTTCTGGCTGGCGTACACAGACTTGCCGCGACGGTGAGAGCGAGTTGCCGGTAACCGGAATCAATTGGTACGACGCACGCGCTTACTCTGTGTGGGCCAACAAACGCTTGCCGACTGAAGAAGAGTGGGAGTTTGCGGCGCGAGGTACGGATCGACGCGAGTACACCTGGGGCAACAATTGGAGCGCGCGCGCCGCGAACGCCGGAAATTCGAGCGCAGGACGTTTAGTCGCCGTTGGTCTATATCCGGAAGGCCAAAGTCCATTTGGTGTGATGGACATGATTGGTAACGCCTGGGAATGGACCGCAAGCGATCTCCGTCCTTACCCCGGAGCGCACATTGCAAATCTGCCGTCGGGACCAAGAAAGATCATTCGCGGTGGCTCATGGGCGACAGACGATCCACGGGATTGGACCACCACTACCTTTCGCGGCTTTGCGCTTCCGTCTGGTGGTCGCGACTACAGCAAGATCGGTTTTCGTTGCGTCAAGGACGCTCCAAAAGAAAAATGAGGCACCTCCGTCTCATCAGTGTGACCTTGCTTGTCCTATTTTGCGCCACGGCTTGCCTGGGTCAGTCAGGGCGTCCCGACGATTCGTCAAAGCCGCCATCGCCCCCACCTGCTCCGGCGCCCATCGAGCGACCGCCCAGCACTACAAATCGAGCACGATCATCCAAGCCATCACCTCGCAAACCAGAGCCGGTTGCTCACATCACCTTGATCGTACGTCCATCCGACAGCCGAGTGATGCTCGACAATCAGGAATTCAGTGCCGTTGACTCGACTGGATTGTTGACGTTCAAAAACCTCAAGCTCAACTCGCACGTCCTCGTCGTCCGACGCTCCGGTTATCGCGATCGGTCATTCGCTTTTACACCCTCTGCCGGTGAAAACAACCCATTTGAGATCGCACTCGAACCTTTACCGGGTGTTTTGCACGTAACTCCTTCAGTCAGCGCGGCTGAGATCACGGTCAGAAGTCTGGACGCTACTCGCGAAACGATCACTCGTTCCGGAGTGATCGAAAACCTCGAAATACCCGCAGGCAATTATGAAGTGAAAGTATCCAAGAACGAGTATTTGACAGTGACGCGACGAATAACGATCCAGCCGGCGCAGTCACTTTACCTCGAACCTCAACTTGAAGCGGTCGAGATCCCGAAACCAGCACCGCCACCTCCGCGCAAAGTAATCACGGCGCCGATGACCTCCACGATCGAAATCGCCGGAAAGTATTTGGTCGTTCGACTGCATGGTGCGTCAGGTGCGTTGTCGAACATCGGATCGATTGACGTGATGGCAAACAAAGCAATTTCGGGGCTGGCGGATATCAAGGGCTCTTTGTCTGGTCAGCCGTGCGAAGTCGAGTTTGTGCGAATGGAGAACGTTGCTGAAGCAGCGCTTCTGGAAACGCCGAGCCCGTCTAATCAATGGTCCACGGTTGCGATTCGTGTACGGCCTAAAGATCAAAAACGGCTCGTGCATTTTGTCATTAACTGGAGATCGCTGAAGAAAGCACAAGCGATCCAATAAATCTGAATGTCGGGAGAAAAGTTATGAAAACATTCCTCTTGCAGGTTGCGCTACTCACAGTCTTGCTATCTTTCTCACCGCAAGACGCTTACGCCTCCGATCCAAAGCTACCTCCGCCCCCGAACCTCAAGATGTCGCTGCAACTGTTGTCGCCCATCAATACTGCCACTGCGAAGAAAGGCGACAGGTTTAGTTGCAAGGTACTTGCGCCTGTCGAGTACTCGGAGACAATCGTCGAAGGTGTTATCCGTGATCTGAAGCGTTCCGGCAAAATGAACAAAGATTCGAAGATCGACTTGGCGTTTGACAGGATCACGAATGCAGAAGGCCAGAGCTACAAGTTTAACGCCATGGTGGTCGAAGTGTTCGAAGTCGCAAATGCATCGAACCAGGGTGTAGCTGATAATGAAGGTACATTGAAGAGCAAGTCGTCAACAGTAAAGACCAGTGTCAAACGCGCCGTTATCGGAGCTTTGATTGGAGGAGCCATTGGTGGACTTGTCGCTGGTGGACAAGGAGCAGCCGTCGGAGCTGCGATAGGTGCCAGCGCAGGAGTGACGACAACTCTGGCCAGAAAAGGACCCGATCTGGAATTTAAGACCGGGACACAATTCACGGTGATGACTAGCGGGCGACGCTGAGCGCAAGGTGGAGGCGTATATGTCGATGGACCTACCCAGAGAATTCTTCACTCCGCAGAGTATGTTAACCCTCACTGGCGCGACTGGAGCTACCTTTGTAATTGCAAATGGGCTTCAGAAGGCTTTCGACTTCAATCCTAAATGGCTCGCGTTAGTTATTGCGGTGACAATTTGTGTGGTTGGTGTGTTTGCGACTGGCGGGCGGATGGTGGATTACTTTGTCGGTGTTATGAATGGATTTCTGGTCTATTGCACCGCTGCCGGCGCAACTGGTTTCGCCGCAGCTGCTCAGTCAAATGCGCAGGCCAGTGCGACGCGCTCGTCGTCTGTGTTATCGTCCAAGCGCTTTCTTTCCCGGTGGTGGTGAACATAGGATCGTACAAATGATTGCGGATCCAGGCCTCGATAGCCAATAAGCCTTTCAAACACCGTCGCAGTTGTGGCCAAATTGTGGCCGGAGAAAACCGAAAGCGTCTGTACACTGGACCACTCATTCACGCTTATTTCGCTCACGCCCGAACATATCGCTGAGTTGTTCGGACCTTGCTGTGTCCCATAAGCGCAGCGATCGTGAAGGCGCCAACTCCCGCCTCCCCTAACCTGGTTCCGAACGTTGCCCGAAGATCGTGCCAGACCAAAGCTTGGATCTTTGCGGCAGCACACGCAGCATGAAAAGCCCGCTTCATATCCGTCAAGCGTTTGCCAGTCTTCGGATTTGTGAAAACGTTATCCTCATCCGACTTTGAACGACACCGCCTTAACATGATTTCACGGACTTCTGGATTCATCGGCGCCTCGCGATTCTTTCTCGTTTTGGTACCAGTTACCCAGAATCAGATCTCTTGGAAAATCGATATGTTTGACGCGAAGCCGTTAGTAGTTCGTTCTTTCGCAAACCTGATTCACGTAAGAGGATTTGTCTCAACCTCTTTGAAATCCATCGCAAAGACTAAGATGCGACTCAATAGAGCCATCTCCAGGCTGACGGTTGCGAGTGAACGAGGCGTCTTATGCTTTGTTGGCGTACTCAACCGCGTCTGTTTAAATCGCTCGTTCTGGCTTCTGGGATTGATAACTTTCGCATTAAGTCGGAACGAAAAGTCTTATGCTTGTGAAGTCCTTCGCTCTTCGGGCGAAATATTCAGCTCGGCATGAAAAAGCTTCGTGAAATCCACGTCTTGCAGAGTCGCCTCAGGCGAGGTACCCAGACTCGCAGCTAATTCACGTGCCGCGCCACCCGGTGCGGGAACGGCGACAATCTTTGCCTCAGGATGGAATTGCGTGAACATCGAATGCTCCGCGAGAATCCCTTCCATGCCGCCAATGAAAACCGCAGCCGTGAGATCCTCGCGCGCAAGCATGACCTCCCGCATGCGAAATAGGCTTGCTTCTCGATCGTTAGGAACTGCATCAATGTAATCGACGTTTGCAAAACGTTTGTTTTCTTCGGGAAAGAAATCCTGGAAATACCTGCTCTGATAAAGCACCACCGATTTGGCGTATTCGACTCCGAGATATTCGCACATGGTCCAGACCATGGGAGTGATTGCCGGATGGCCTCCCCAGACGATCAACCGCCTGCCTAACGCAGTCATCATTAACGACCGCACTGCAGCCTGGATTAAGAAAGGATCAGCAGTTTCGTAGTAGCTGCTTCCCGCGTCGGGTACACTCGCAGATAAAAAGATCGCACTCATTAGCGTTCCTCCCAATCGGCAAAGCTCCAAGCTGCCTCGCTAACCTTGATCCAGCGAACTCTCTGAATATTTGTCTCTAACCACGTCAGGTGTTCCAGGCAGTCCTCACTCAGGCCAACATGATCGTATAGGATCCCGACCGAGTGACCGGAGGTGTGAACCATGGCGGTATGTAACGTTAGCGACGTAGGCACACCAACCGCTGGATAGACGACCACAGCTTTACCGTCTGGCAATTTCACATGGACAACTTTATGAGGGCCGACGCCCACGATTACTCCCCCGATGCGTTTCACTGCCAATTGAAGATTCGTAAACAGATCCAAGCTGCGAACGGCAATGCTTGCACTACGTACCGCCTCGAGCTGGACACAAATTTTTTCGATCGACTCTTTGTTTAGGTGACCCGTTTTCACATCCACGTCAGCAAGAGACAGGTCAACACGAGCTGCCGTCAGAAACGTGCGCGGGGACGGCTTAACATCGGGCCAACCCACGCGGAGCACGGCTATGCCCTTCGCAAGCGCACGTCCATATTCGCTGTTTGTCCAGCGGCTCTCAAAATACCCGGGCGTGTCAAGCATCACCAGCACGTCAGCATCACACAAGCGATTCCATAACATGTTTTGGAAGTCCACTGCGGGAGGGATTCCGTGTGTGTCAAGGAACACATCAAAGAGTCGTGCCGAGAGAGCGTCAAACAACTGCAGGGCGGCCTCCCTGGCCTCGGTGCGTCGATAGCTTACAAATACACGACGTTGACGCGGGAGCAAACCGACGCACTCCAGCACTGCTGTGGCTATTCGCTCTGGTCCATGAGTCCTATAGCTCAACCCGTTCAGCGCCCGGAGTGATGCGGGAATTTCAGTACCGAAAGCGCTGTCGGTCGACGGTATTGGAAGCACTGGAATCCCGCTGGCCAACACGCTGCTGAGGCCTTCCTCCGACACGCCCAAGTCACCGAAGAAAGCTACTGCGGCAGCCGTTTTCTGTGATGGAGTGAAGTTGGTGGGACGAATCGAACAAGTGACCTCCGCGCCAAGATGCAATCCGAACGGCGCGATAAGTTCCGAAAGATGTCGCGTCAGTTCGTCGACTTGTTCTTCTGAGGGCGCCCCCATTAGGGCAAGTTCATAAAGAGCCATCGATGTTTCCAATCATCAACCCACCGTCAGTATCACCTGCGGTAGCCGGTGGATGAACGATGAGGACGTGTTTTCTACCGGTTGACCCAGGCGCTGCGCGGGTCGTACTGACATCTATCCAGGTACACTTGTTTGCGAACTGGGTCAGATAAAGCTTTAATCCGGTAATGAAAAAAGGCTACCTACTACTCACGCTGGGAGCAATTTTATATGGCACTGTCATCGTCGGCGGCCAGTTCTTCGTCCAACTCGGATTATCTCTTTTCCAGCTCGTCCTCTTCTCGATGGTGATTCAGTTCTTGTGCATTCTTCCTATCGTCCTACTAAAGCCTGCGTATCAAATTGAAAAACGATTTATTTCATTTTTTTTGATCTACGGTTTGATCGGCGCGGGCGCTGAATTGGCCCAATTCGGTGGCTTGTTCTTTCGAGTTCCTGTTGCAGTCGTCGCATTTCTCTGTTATACGCAGCCACTTTGGACTATCCTTTTCGGGCGCCTAATTCTAGGAGAACCAATTACCGGTCGCAAAGTTGCGGCAACTGCACTGGCGCTCGCAGGCGTCGCTGTGTTGTTAGCGCCGGCTTGGTCCGGCAATAGCAATGTCTCCGGAGTTGGCTTAGCGATAGCCCTTGCCGGGGGCGTTCTCTTCTCACTCTGGGTTATTTGGGGACGCAAGAGTGGCATCAGCAAACTCCACTTTGTGACCACAACCTTCGGTTGGTCGATCTTCACTACCCTATGGCTTATGCTCGCGTGGCCGCTTATCTCATTGTGGATCCCCGATCGATCGATAGTGAGCTTATCTCTTGCGCTGCCACCACTCTACTGGTTCTACCTCGTGGTTTTTACACTTATCGCAGGCTTGATTCCAAACTTCTGTTTTTTTAGGGGCTTGCGGTCGATGGAAGCAGGAGCGGCTGGAATCATTTTACTCCTTGAACCCCTGGTCGCGAGCCTTTTGGCATGGATGCTCTTTGACCAGGAAATTGGGTTAGGAACGGCAGTGGGAGGCTTTCTTATTCTTTTGTCGAACTACTTCGTTGGGAACATGCTGGATACACCCTCGCAGGAGTAGCAGCCAGAGTGTTATTGGTATCTAGCGATCCGTGTCAAAGATCATTATGGGTCGGATATTCCTCAGTTACCGTCGTACAGACAGTGCTGCCGAGACTGGACGTCTGTTTGACCATCTCAAATCCCATTTTGGCGCGGCCTCAGTATTTATGGACACGGCCAGCATTAAGTCAGGCGCGGATGCTGTTGAAACTATCACGAAGAATGTTGAATCCTGCGATGTAATGCTGGCGGTGATTGGCAAGCGCTGGTTAGCAAGTTTTGCCCAAAAGACCAAACGCCACCTCGTGGACCACGTGCGGATAGAGATTGCGACGGCGCTCAACAAACAAATCCCAATTATTCCGGTATTGGTGGCTCGGGCAGAAATGCCCCATGAAGAATACTTGCCTGTTGATCTGCAACAGGTTGGAAGGCGCCAGGCCTTCGATATCAGCGAGAGTAAATATGAGCGTGATGTCGATCTGCTGATCGATGATATAGAAGGAATCATTGGCAAAGTAGTAAGGCCTGAGGCATCCCCAGAGCCGCGCGCAGGAGAGTCGACACTTTCGGTCGTGGGTATTGAGCAACTGCTGTCGTGGGGATGGGACGGCAAAAGGTTCCTGCAAACACTTTTCGACCTGGACAAAGAGACGATAGATGGCTTGAGCCCCGATTACAGCGGCACCGTCGAACAATGGATACCGATTGTTATGAACCACCCGTATACGTGGCGGCTGCTGATAGATAAACCGGGATCGATCGTTGGTAATTGGCATTTCGTTTCGCTGCTTGAGCCTATGTACCGAAAAGCTCTGCGCGGCACGATCCGAGACAAGGACATCACTGAGGATAAAGTTCGTTACATGGATATGTCTGGCTGGTATGACATCTACTTTCTCGCAGTCTTTCTGCTGCCGCGATTTAGGCAGCATCTGGAGAACCTGCTCTTGCTCCGTAAATCGATCCTGGACCACTTCACGGATCTTGCGCGCCAGGGAGTGTTCATAAACAAGATCTGTGCGCACGCATATACACCGGCCGGCGAATCATTTTGTCGAAGCTTCGATCTTAAACCTGGGCATAAACACGTCGATCGCGGACGAATCTATTGGCGCAAGTTCTATCCACTGCCGAATTTGCCCATCTTTCAAGAGTACAAGGAACTTGATCGTTTATATGAAGAGGCAATTAAAAATGGGCCATGACCTCTTATCTTTTCCGCTAATGATCTTTCTGTAGCCCGGTCGCGTTATGTCAGTAATTTACTTATAATCCAGGCGTCGTGGAATCTCACAAGAAAACCAACGTCGCTCTACTACAGATGAACTGTAGCGAAGATCCGAGGCAAAACCTCGACAAGGCTGTGGCGCGCATTGAAGAGGCCGCAAAACTGGGAGCACATATCGTTTGCACACCGGAATTATTTCGCACTCCCTATTTCTGTCAGGTTCCACAACATGCCAATTTTGAGCTGGCTGAACCAATCCCCGGTCCGACCACGAAAACACTGTCCAAGCTCGCTCGGGAACACAGTATGGTCATTATTGCAGGATTATTTGAGAGCCGGGCTCCAGGTCTTTTCCACAACACGGCAGCCGTGATTGATGCGGACGGCAAGCTGTTGGGTCGGTATCGCAAGATGCACATTCTCGACGATGCCCGCACTTACGAAGCCTTTTACTTTACGCCCGGCGACTTAGGATTCCATTCCTTTGCCACGAAACATGGAATCCTGGGGGTGCTTATCGGGTGGGATCAATGGTATCCGGAGGCTGCCCGAATCACGGCCTTGACCGGCGCTCAAATCCTATTTTGCCCGACCGCGGTCGGCGGAGATCCGTCTGAGAAAAACGGCGAGCAGCAGCAGTCAGCGTGGCAAGTGATTCTACGTAGCCATGCGATCGCGAACGGGATCTACGTCGCCGCAACTAATCGCGTCGGCTACGAACCACTCCCAACCATTCACTACAAGCCGGCGTTCCGCGAAGGTCAAGGGATTGAATTCTGGGGACAAAGCCTCATTGCTGATCCAATTGGGAGAGTTCTTTCAAAAGCAAGCGCAACTGAGGAGGAACTTCTGATAACGGAAATTAATTTGAACAAGATTGTGGTGCAGCGCACACATTGGCCTTATTTGCGCGACCGACGAGTCGATGCCTACAGCGATATTGGCAAACGAGTGATTGACTAACCTCTCACCTGACTAACTCAGTGCAAAAACCAAAACAGACGCCGTCCGAACTAGGCTATTTCATGCCCGCCGAATGGGAAAGGCATGCCGGTACCTGGATTGCTTGGCCCCACAATCCAAAAGACTGGCCAGGGAAGTTTCCGCCGGTCCCGTGGGTTTTCGCGGAAATAGTAAAGAAGATTGTACCCGGTGAAGTAGTTCGGCTTTTGGTCGGTTCTGAGTCACACGAATCACAAGTGCGCCGGATTCTCTCGCGTAACGGAATTGATTTATCAAGAATCGAGTTCTTTCGATTTCCGACGGATCGTTCCTGGACCAGGGACACCGGACCGATCTTTGTTAAGCGGAGCCGGCCCGAGGCGGGTACTGCAATTATTGACTTTCATTTTAATGGTTGGGCGAAGTACAAAAATTGGCACAAGGACACCGCCATTCCCGCACAGGCCGCGAAAGCTCTTAACTACGATCTCTTCGAGGCAGAAATCAACAGCCACAGTTTTGTGCTTGAAGGAGGCGGAATTGACGTCAACGGAACAGGTTCTCTGTTGACCACCGAGGAATGGTTGTTGGATCCGGAGATACAGGTCCGCAATCCATCTCTTTCCAAAGCTGAGATTGAAAAAGCGCTCAGCGAGCATCTGGGCGTGAAGAATATTATCTGGTTAGGCCGCGGAATATTCGGTGATGACACTCACGGTCACGTAGACGACCTCTGTCGTTTCGTCCGGCGCAATGCGGTGGTGCTCGCACGCGAACGCAATCCGAATGATGAGAATTATCGAGTGCTGGAGGAGAATTACGAACGTCTTCAGGGCGCTCGGCTTGAAGATAGTTCTCGTGTCGAAGTCCTGAGTCTCCCTATGCCTGCGCCACTTTACTTTAATGGTCAGCGAGTACCGGCGAGTTACGCTAATTTTTATATCTCGAATTCCGCGGTGCTGGTTCCAACCTTTAATGATCCTGCCGACCGTATTGCTCTGGGTGTGCTGGCTGAACTATTTCCGGACCGCGAAGTTGTTGGTATTCATGCGGTAGATTTAGTGTGGGGACTCGGTACGATCCATTGTCTTACACAGCAAGAGCCGGCTTAGCAGTTTGCTTCCGAATCGCAGGTTCAATCCTGACGGCGGCCCATGCACCAGACTCCTGGTCCGTCTTGAACGGAAAACTCGCTCCAGACAGTGAAGCCGAGCGATTCGTAGAACGGTACTGAACGCGGGTTGGATGTTTCCAAATATGCCGGCAAGTGCTGTCGATCACACTCCAAAAGAGTAGGATTCAAAACGGCCTTGCCACGTCCTTGTCCGCGAAAACCAGTCTCGGTAGCGACCGCCGCCAGATACCAGTGAGGATCTGGCGGTCGTCTTACTTGCAACTGATGATCGAGTTCGCTCTTTAATCGCGCTGTCCTCGGGTTGATTTTGATCACTGCGCGGAACAGCTTATCGGCAAGGCCAATACCTTCACCCTCGCAGCCCGGCCCAAACCAAACAGCGATCGAGGAGTTGTCTGCGAGTCGCCAAATAGTACCGTTCTCCAGCGCGCCTCGTAACATTCCTCGAAACCACAATTCTGAAGCGAGCGTTCGATAGGTTCTGCTTGGGAAGAGCCATTGCTGAACCGGTTCCTCATCGAAACCTCTTCTCAGGACCGCCGCGAGATTGCTGAGATCGGCGGATTCTCCGGGTACGACTCGACTGGGCTCTAGTGAGTCATTCTCTGCCCTTTGCAGTCCTGGTCGCATGAATTACTTCGTTCCACTCCAGAGACCGGTCGTATCTCTGGTACATCCCAAAAGTGCCTTTCTTAAGAATGGCGAGGCAATATCAAGTTCTGTCAGGTTATAGAGGACAACTCTTCTGGTTGATAGATCGAAAGGAATGTCCTCTGACTTCTGACAAGTGAATACTACTGGCTTTCCAAGACAGTGCGCGATGCCTACTTCGTAAAGAACATTGGGGTTCCGGCCGGTTAGATCGGCGACGACAATCTCGGATTCGCAGATTCCTTTCCAGATTCCCGACAGCACATCACGTGTCTCAAACAACTCATCAGCCCTTAGCGGTAACCAGTGAAGGTCTCTAATCAGTACGCGTATCCAATTATCTACTGTCGCCGACCACGGTTGTGTAAAGGGCATAGCGATGAAGACCTGGTGTTGCTTTTCGGCAATCCATGCTTCTTCGAGGGAAAACATGCGGTCCCAACTGCAGGGGACGGTTTCGTTCCGAGCTTCGCGCAGATAAGTTCCGACTTCATTTAAGACGGCTCCGCTTCCGAACAATCGCAGCACTTCGCTGCTGTTGAAGTGAGTCGGGGTCTGACCGCGCTTAACAAAACCACTCATTTGACGCAAGGCCTGCCCGACGGCGTGAGCGTGTGAGCGCGCCAGAGCAGTAACGGCGATGGCGGTAATCGCGGTACCGAATAGATAACATCCGAGCGCGATGGGATCGGGATGGACGAATCGTGAAATCACTGCGCCGATCAATCCCGCAGTGAGCACAACGCAAAGCAGAGGTATTGCAAGGTGAGCATTGACGTTGCTTTCAGGCGACTCACCGTGCGACTGCAATGCACTGCGCTGGGAACTTATTCCAAGCGCCACACAGATCTGCGCCAAAGTCCATGGGATTTCGACGAGGGAGTTTTGTGCGACCGTGTCCTGCAACTCGTTCGTGTTGAATACAAAATCGGCGGCAACCAACAGTACGTAACCCACGGCAATAAGAATCGGATAAGGACTGACCTCAATGATTGCCGCGCCGGTTGAAAAAATTAACGCCGCCACCTCCAGGCCAACATAAAGAAACACAAACACCCGGTGCGGATTCGCTGAATCGAATATGAGAGGTCCGTAATACTGGACGATCATAGCGGCTAATGCGCCACCCACCAGGAAGGCCGTAAAGAATAAGCCGACGCTCGCTCCGCGATTGACGTGACGTGTTGCCAACTCCAGCCATGCGTAGGTCCAAAAACCCAGGCAGAGCAGATATGGTATTCGATACGCGAGTGCTTCTAGTGTCTTATTGGGATCGAGAGCCGAGATATTGATGACTATCCCCCAGGCAACATTTGCCACGAGGAGAAATGCGGCAGCGACACCGATGCCGCGGAAGAAGCCGCGCCACGCCACGTCTGATGAACGCGCTGCGCTAAAAGCAAGAATGACGCACGCAACGTCGCCTACTAGTTGGACTGTGGTATTGAAGTAGCCGGCGTATGTCTGGGTCGGTAAGAGTCGCAGCGCAAGATATGCTACGACGTAGACAAACAAGCCTGCCGTGCTGCGGATTAGCCGCCTAGTTGACTGAGGGTTCACCCACCTTGTAACTCCTCCTAATTTCGGCTTGAACAACTTTGCGCAAGTGCTTGATTGATTACCGGAAGGCTCTTAACGTGAATCTTGTTCGCCGGGGAAGCCGCGCCACGGGTGCTGGTTGCAAGCCTGTTATTAAACCGTTGACCTTTATTTATCAGCACTACACCCTTCTCTGCAAGCTCGGTCAATAGCTCATCAAAGTAGCGATGTGAACGACTAATGTCTTTCGCCGCCATTACTTTCTGCAGCGAAGCAGCGTTGTGAGGATTCTTCCGCAGAGCTTTCAGGATTTCTCCTTGCCACAACGGTAAAGTGGACCAGTCGGTGCTGACGAAATTCACGACAATCAATCGGTTCTTAACATGCCAATTACCTTTCCGGGATATAACATACGGCGCGGTCTGATAACTCGGGTTGTCGTCTGTTAATCGCGTGTACCCTGCCTCGATCAGTAAGGGCGTTTGCTCTGGCCTAAGCGAGTGGGCTGATTCAAGCCGCCGCAAAAACCTTCGCAAACCAGGTGCGGCCAGCAGGTTGTGTGATCTGTTGTCGAATGCTTTTGTCTCGAGCTCTTCTTTCTCGTCCTCATTGAGGATTAAGGCATATATCCACGCTGACGGTCCTTTGAGCCTGGCCATAAACCATCCTCCCGTGAGATGGTCAAAAGAGAATTCAGACTCATTAAGAGGCTCGGCTGTTTTATATTCGAAAGGATCGCACCTCAACGGCTCGTCGGATTCGATGGCCTCAGCCATATACAACCGGCCCATTCGCTCAACACCTTGATTCACGCCTTCGACCGTGCAGAACAATGAAGCGGTGAGATCCCTGAATCGCGGAGCAATATCTAAAGTTTCTTCGTCCCATGTTTTCGCTCGCAACCCGTTTTCAGCTAAACGCTTAAACAGCGGCTGACCCGGCGACACGATGAATGGCTCAACGTTAATTCGGAGACGTCCGTGATATTCGGACTGAATCGATCGGAGTTGCTGAATCGTGTGAATAAAAGCAGTTCTGCTATCACCCGGAAATCCAGGTATAACGCCGGCAACGACGTCAATTCCCGCTCCCAGGAATGCACGAAGAGCCTGGATGTTATGCGCTTCGGTGCGGCGCTTATTCATGAGTGTGAGCGTCTCATCGGACATTGATTCAATGCCGACGAAAACCGTATCGCACCCGGCACGCTTTAGTAATGCGGCCAGCTCGGGATCCATCTGCGCACGCATGAATCCGCCCCACGAAATACGAGGTCTGCGACGAGTCATGGCTTCGGCAAATTCGCGTAATCTGCCGGGGTGGCCATTTAGCAGCGAATCCGTAAACGAGATGTATTCAGCACCGTAGGTTTGTTGTAGTTCGTGAACTCCCGCCACAGCGTTCCCCGAGGTGCCGGGCCTAAATCTTCGCCAGAAGACCCATTCGCTACAAAAGGTGCATTTGTCAGTGCAGCCTCTCGACAGGTGAAAAGGAACGGTGCGCGCTGAGCCGTACTCCTGATAAGAAAGCAACGGCATCTGATCGAAGGCCGGCACGGGAATCTCATCCTGCGAAAGGAGCGGTCGTTCTGCACCTTGCGTTATCTGGTCACTGCTGTCGAGTGACAGAACTCCAGGCAAGGGACTCGCTTGAGTCGTCTTGTTATTCGATACCGACAAATAAAGATCGAGGAGGGCCGATTCGCCCTCGCCAGTAACGATGTAATCAAACAATCGGCTCCGCAGGGCAATCGCTGCGCTGGTGCGACTCTCGGTAAA
>Ga0075435_100001987_pt1 | contig 13360 bp, 9 predicted proteins | sample RhiMethybrSRZTD4_FD_75302 | JGI IMG/M metagenome (GOLD analysis project Ga0075435, IMG submission 75302) | Populus rhizosphere microbial communities from Tennessee, USA - Rhizosphere MetaG P. TD hybrid SRZTD4 | ecosystem: Host-associated > Plants > Roots > Rhizosphere > Soil | place: USA...
GCGTCGTCTATGCCGGCGGCGCGTTCACGAGCATCGGCGGCGAGAATCGGCACGGACTCGCGGCGATCGATATCACGGGTGCCGCCACGACGTGGAATCCCAACCCCGACACGGGTGCGGTCGCGCTCGCGGTGATCGGGCACACGATCTACGCCGCGGGACCATTCACGTTCGCCGGCGGCGCGGACCGGAACGGATTCGTCGCCGTGGACTCCACGACCGGGTTCGCCACCGCGCTCGACCCGAGCCCGGACGGACCGGTGCGGTGCCTCGCGACGAGCGGTAACACGCTCTATGCCGGCGGCTCGTTCCGGACTTTCGCGGGTCAGCCGCGGAATCGCGCCGCGGCGCTGGCGGCGGCGAGCGGCGCGCTGACGGGGTGGAATCCCAGCGCGGGCGCCAGCGTTCTCGCGCTCGCTACGAGCGCGGGCACCGTGTACGCAGGGGGAGCGTTCACGAGCCTCGGCGGCCTGGCGCGCGTCCGCCTCGCGGCGCTGAACGTGCTGACGGGCGTGCCCACGGGCTGGGCCCCGGGCGCCAATTCCACGGTCCGCGCGCTCGCGGCGAGCGGCGGCACCATCTACGTTGGCGGCCAGTTCAACGTGATCGCAGGGCAGCCGCGGTCGTACATCGCCGCGGTGGACGCGGTGTTCGGGACCATCACCGACTGGGCGCCGAACGCGGACGGGACCGTGAACGCGATCGCGGTGGGCGGTGGTGTGGTCTACGCAGGAGGGGCTTTCGCCAACATCGGCGGTCAGACGCGCCGTCGCCTGGCCGCGCTCGATGCCGCATCGGGATCTGCGACCTCGTGGGACGCTCACGTCGCGGACGCGTTCCCGTTCACCACCTTCTACGTGAAGGCAGTCGTTGCCAGCGGCGGCACGGTCTACGTCGGTGGGCGGTTCAAGGTCGTCGGCGGGCAGAACCGCAGTTGCATCGCTGCCGTGGACGCAGCGACGGCGACACCCAGCTCGTGGAACCCGGATGCCGATGGACCAGTCAACACCCTGGCCCTGGGCGCGGGCGTGATCTACGCCGGCGGGGACTTCGGCAGCATCGGAGGACAGATTCGCGGTCGAGTCGCAGCCGTGGACGCCGCAACCGGCGCCGCTATCGGCGCTGTGGATTCCTGGCCGCCGTTCACGGATTCGAGCGTACAAGCCGTGGCGGCGGGCGCAGGCGTCGTCTACGTCGGGTGCGAGTTCAACCCGGGGTTCCCACCCCTACTCGCCGCGGACGCCATGACCGGGGCACCGGCGTCGTGGGATCCGGTCGTGGATGGCGACGTGAACGCGCTCGTGGTCGACGGGAGCACGCTGTTCGTGGGGGGCAGCTTCAGTTCGATCGGTGGCCAGCCCCAGAGCAGCATCGCCGCGCTGACCACGGTGACGCTGGACGTCGCGGGCGGCCCGCGCGCGAACACCATCTCGCTCGCCGCGCCGGTCCCGAGCCCGGTGCGCACGCGGGCGCGGATCGCGTTCACGCTGCCCACCGAGGCCGTCGTCTCGCTCGCGCTCTACGACGTCAACGGCCGGCGTGTCGCCGCGCTGCTCGATCGCGCACCGATGGCCGTGGGCGAGCACCAGGTCGACGTGGACGCCCAGGCCTGGCCCGCGGGCTGCTACTGGTACGACCTCACGACGGGCGCCGAGCACCTGAGCCGCAAGCTGGTCGTCGTGCGATAGGACTCGCGCGCGGCAAGAGTGCGAATCGCGACGGCCCCGGCACGTTGGCGCCGGAGCCGCGAGAAAGACTGGTAGCGCTACGGAACGGCCAGACGAACCCGGTCCTTGCGTGGCTGAGGGAAATGGACTCGCTGCGGCAGGCGTTTGCGGTCGCGGCATGAGGGCCACAGGCTCGCACGGCAGCCTTCGAACCTGCAATTCCCCGGGGCCGACGGCGTGCCGGGCGGGGCGGCATGAGCCGCAGCTTTACATTCGCGCGTGTGGCTGCGATACCGCCCGCTCGTGACAGGCCCCGTCATTACGAGCGGTCCTGGGCCCGGAACACAAGGATACAAAGCGGTAGCAACTGGTAGAGCGCCTGATACTTGGTCGACATCGGCCGTCAGGCGCTCTACCGCCTAATACCGCCCTTTGCCGGGGCGACCCGCACACGGACCCGCACACTGCCTCTGCCCCCCACCGGGGGGGGTAGGGAGACGAGGACGGGGTGGGCCTTGATCGAATCGTGGGTCCCTCGCTCACACACCGCCGGCGGCCATAAGGACCACGCCATGCCGCCCAGCACCGCGACGCGGTTCCGCGCTCGGCTCACCCTGTCGCGCTTGAGAGGCTTGGTGACCGTGGCGGGGCTGGAGACGGACGAGGGGCGGGGCCGACCTGGAGGGTAAGGGGTTGCTCTGGACGACCGATCCAGCCGAACAACGCTAACGCGTGCGGCCGACTCGCTGGCAACATCTGCCGTACCCTAGGCTAAGGCCCAGCTTGCGGAGCGACGCTCTTACCATGTCTTCTGGCTGGTCACACTGAATATCTGGAGCGATAGACAGACCACAGACAACCAGCGCCCCAACGTCACCATCCCGTTGGGGCGCTTGCTCTTGCTTGCCACGACGTTGGCCCGCTACGGCAACAGCAGCATCTTCTCTTGAGCGCGGAATCCGCCGGCAATCATCCGGTACATGTAGATCCCTGGTCGCATCGGCTGTCCGGAGTCGCTGGTGTGAGCCCAGGCGATTGAGAAGGTCCCCGCCTCGTATGGCCGGTTCGCGAGGGTCTTAACTAGGCGCCCTTGGAGATCGAACACCTCCAGTTTCACGTTGCCGCCTCGTGGCAGGTCGAAACGAATTGTCGTCGCCGCTGAGAACGGGTTCGGCCGATTCCGGTATAGGGCATACCGAATTGGGATTGGCGGGTCGGCTGGACGTGCCCCCGCTGGCAAGTTGGACGTGTACACGCCGTTCGAGAGCAAGAAGAGATCCCTCATCTTGCCAGGCTCGAGCGCGACATTCTGGAACGCAAGATTCACCGTGTCGCCCGGCGCCAAGTCCGTCGTTACGTTCCCAAGAGCGGAGACCGCTCCCGATACGTTTCCGTATCGCGAGTGCATCGCGGTCAAGAGCGGAAGCTTTGTTGCAACTAGTGGCTCCGTAGCTCGCTCCAAGTGCCCGAGGAACCGGATGGAGTGCTGTCCGACGAACACGAGGCGCAGGCGATCGTATCCAACCGTATCGAGCACGGCCCCATCTGGGCTCTCGCGGGGGTAGTAGTGTGTGATGGTCTGCCACCCGCCCTGCCCGTCAGGCGCCTGCACAATTATCCCTGAGGTACTAAGTACCTCGACGTCAGGATCCGTGGCAGCTCCTGGCTTTGGCCTCCGAAGGTTCGACGCGATCGGTTGCGCACCTTTACCTCCGCCATCATCGATGATGTCCCCACCGCCCCCACCGCCCTGTGTTGCCGAGGGACGCGTACCAACAGAAACGCTCGCACTCCCCGCCGGCGGCAGCGATACCTGATCAACTATCAATGTGTCGCCCGGCTGACCCGCATAGCCCGAGCCGCCATTGACCTGACTCGTCACGTCTTCTCCGCTGCTCTTCATCACTCTGGCGGCGGGGACGGGAACCCCGAGCAGCACCTTCTCCCCTGCACCATATGCACGTGTGCTCAGCGAGTGATCGACGGCAATTAGACGGACCTCATCAAGAGTTGTGTACTCTTGTTCGTTCTCCCGAACCCGCAGCGACACATGTCCAGTTGAGCTGTCGGGTGACGACTTAAGCCTGTAGTCGTCCAGAAGAACGCCGCCCGTCGTGGACCGCCCGAGGATGGTGTTCTCTTGCGTCCAGCCGCCGGCCGTCAGAACGTCCACCGTCGGGCACCCACCCCCGCCACCGTCACATGGAACGCTAATCGCAAGAGTCGGAGAAGTCTGGGCGATGTTATTCACAGCACGCACCGTAACCTTGAGCATCACACTATTTGAGTACGATGCAGAGTAGGAGGATGCCGTGCCAACGACGGGGCCCCACGTCGCTCCGTTGTCAGTACTTGGTCGCCACTCATATGAGTATTGGCCGCATGTCTGACCACCGGCCGGGCTCGTCGACCACGTCCCTGTATCACCGCAAGCCAGCTGGTTCGGACCACTTATCGACGCAGTGATGCTGGCCGGGCCACCGGTATAGGCCACACATACCGTGTCGCTTCCCGCCATCCCCGCACTCAGCACGTCGCAACGCACCTCCTCGTCAGCGCCGCCCATCGCCCATGTCATTGTGGATCCTGACCCGGCACTGGACCACTCGTCGCCACTCCAGATTCGCCTGTACCAATTGAAGGAATAGGCACCGTCGCCGCCGCTCGCACTCGCGGTCCAGGTGCGCTGCACCCCGTCATGACCCAGTCGGTCGGGTCCGGAGATCGTAACGCGGGGTAGCGGCACCGTCGTCCGCAACTGGACCAGTGGGTCCCCGAGGAACACATATGACTCGGCGATCCGCCTAAACCCGGGGTCACTCGTCATCACGCTCGCCACAGCTCGGCGCGCGAAGTCACCACACGTGAGAGTGTCATTGCCCTCGAAAAGAATTCCCCCAGGGTCGAATGTAGGCCTCAACGCTTCAGCCAGGAATGCGTTCGCGATCTCAGCGCTTGCTTGTGGCGTGGACCCCCTCATAGGCGCGAGGCAACCCCAAGGCCCCCTCTTTTCAGTGATCAATCCCGTCTCGACGAGCGGCCTAGAGTACGCCGGCAGTGGCACCGGTGTGCAGTCAATTGCCCCAATGCTACAGTTCGCGCCAAGCACAAACGGTACGACTGGCCATGGGGTTGCACCGCTCCACGGGCTCGGATTGTCAGCCGCATCTACCCAACCGCACCAGCTCCAGTACGTGGAGCCCGTACCGGACACCACTACTAGGCTCCTTCCCGCGCCAAAGGCAGCTTGCGAAGCTGCGTTTCTCGCGGCACCCGTCATCGCTACTTGGTCATTGTCTTCCAACACATCAACAATGCGATTAGCTGGAAACGCTCGCGCGTAGCTCAAACCGATTGAATGCGCCGTCAATCCGGATGAAAGGCCGTTGTCGCGGGCATACGTCCAGACCCCCACGTGCTCGAGCGGGATGGCGCCGGCTTGCGACGCAGCGGTCGTCGTCTTCTCGACGAACGTGGTTACTTCTGCCGCATTCCGAGCCGGCACTCTTCCTACGCTGATGTCCGGAATTCCGTCCCCAGTCACATCCCCGTACGTCCAGTCCGAGCACCAATAAGGAAACTGGATCGGCACGCCCGTCAACGGAGAGACGGAATCCAGCACGTACTTGCCCATGGGGATGATGTCCATGGCGCCCTCCGCCGTCCCCGCCCAAGGTCGCTGATACACTGTGCTCGGGGCCCACAGCGCAGCATTATTCCAGTACTGATAGTCCGAGGCATCGCCAATCAGCAGGACATACCGGACCGCCGGCAACGTATGCAAGAAGCTGTTGATATTCGCGGCGCCCCCGACGCTTTCGAGGCTGTAGACCTCTGACGGATGACCACGTCCCCGCCAGTAGTTCGCGAGTGGCTGTACCGCCGCCTTCCAAGCCTGGGGAACAAAGCACGCCCACTGAATATCAGACACTGGAACAGCTATTGTCGGCGTTGGATAGGCGGCGTACTGCGCGGCGCGCAGCGAGTCCACGTACGCCGAGTCCGGTGGTGCGGTCCCATCCGATTGAACGTATGGACTGTTCCGCGTGGCATCCTCGGCGTGGAACAGGGTGTCATTCTCGGTGGTTACTTCGCGAAGGCGGTACCGAGACCCCTGTTCTGAATCATGACATCCATACCATCCGCCTCCAGCCGGGGCGATGACGTGGACTGTGTCATACGGTGCTCCTTCGAAGGAGGACCTCTCGACGAGATACTCCGCAATCCCGCTCTCCTCTTCCGCCCACCAAGATAGGTCCGTTCCGCCCTCCGCCGCCAAGACAGCCTTGAAGGCAGTAGTAGCCGCATCATTGGTTGGGTCACAGCCTGGGCCATACGCGCAGACATAGGTTTCAAAGCTGTCGCCGGATGGTGTCTTGCCGTTTGTCGTCCCAGCGCCCCAAGGATCCTTAACCGGCACGGGCTCATTGTACGAGTTCGTGTTTCCGTCCAAGGCTACTCCTCCGAGGCTCTGGATCCCATTCAACCAAGTGGTTGGGTTAAGCCAGAGCCCAGACCGAAGTCGGATCTTTATCGACCCACCGCGGACATCGGAATCCCTCAGCAGAACGGAAACCGTCAAAGAGGTGGCGTCACTATTCCAAGTGGCCGACGAAGATGCCACAGGAGAGCCTTCGACATGCACAATGGATGAGGTCGGTGTGACCGAATTGTCCATTACAGTGTCGAACGTTATCGTGATTTGGACGGTTTCGCCCGCGCTGGGAGTACTGGGATACGTTCTTCCTCTTTCTGGAACTTGCATGACCACCATTGGCTTCATGGTCATGTTGTCCTCACCCTTCCCTACTCCATTGGTCTTGAATTCCTTAAGACTCATCGGCTGCGGGCACCCAGCACATTGGCTCTGATAGTCGTCTCTGATTTGCTTCAGGGTGCGTTGATAAAGTTCCGTGGGGTACGGGTCAAAGGCCGCCGTCTCGAAGAGGAAGTTCGCCTCGGTCTCCGCGACATTCGTCGTCACGGGATAGTCGTACCCCTCGAACACCGCGCGCCCCGTGTGAGGGTTCGTGGACTGGTCGACAAAACCATCCGCCAAGTCAGGGCCGACATCGCATCCTGCCAGGTAAACTAGGGAGTGCTTGTCTTTATAATGCTCTTGGATGAACCGGCTGGTGACACCGATATAGTAGAACTCGTACGCGCCAGTGGTCTGGTTCATGTGCCGGTCCGCGATCAATTCGGGGTCGTAGTCTCGATACGAGCCGTCATCATTAAGATTCGTGATGAGATATCCAAGTCGATGAAGCTCGTCGAGGCGGTCACTCCAATCCGTGAACGTAGTGAAGGTCTCGACCACAAAATGCGGGTATGGCGTATAGTTATATGGTGGATTGTCTATATGCAATCCCTTCCCGCCGTGCGCGAGAATGTCCCACACCCCGAAGCCCTCCTCTAAACGAGTCCTTAAATCTGGTACGTTGCATAGCGTATTGTCACCTGCAGGCGAATAGTCTGCGAGGCTGACAGCGGAGTATTGAAGACCGCGGTCATATGTGGCAGTGGCTACAATCAAGTGTCCTAGGGCGAGCGGCTCAAGCACGGCCATATCCGGCTGGTATCCGCCAAGATTCGCTGCATTTGGCGAGAACCGAATGACGGAACGATCGCCGGGTGTTCGATAGGCACCGAAACTGTCGCGCGCCCCGACCACGTGAGCTAGGACGACCAAACAGCCAAGCGCGAGGCTGCGGCGAGTCATGGCCTTAGTCCTTTCGGCTAGGAAGGGGTTTCGGGTTCCGGAACTCTGCGACCTGGCGAGGCTCGCGAAGCATCGAGTACTTCCGGTCAACTCCCTTGCGGGCGTCCGCGATTTCGGCATTTAGTTCCGGGACTCGCGAAGCTGGGACGATCAACTCCCCCGCACTCGTGGTCAGTATTGCTGTCTGGACAGCCAAGTAGGAGCCCCATCGGCGCGCCTCTCGAAGAAGAACCTTGCTCCCCTCCGCGGGCGAGGCGGTGAGTTGGCCGGTAAACGTCCTAAAGTCCGGCCGGGTACTTCCAGCCCAGTAAATGACGACCTGTGTGTCAGAGAGGGCTCGCGCTGAGTCAACGAGGCCGGGGATCCGCGAATATGCCGCACCTAGCAATCGGACCCTCTGCGCCGGAGGCGTTGCTGGGGGAATGGCTGCTCCGCGTGCTGCGGTCCAAATGGCCTCTTCCCTAAGCTTTTCGAGACTGTCTCTGGCAGACAGAGGATGCCGAACAGGCTGGGGATGCATCGGAATATCGTTGATATAGATCCCGTCCCAAAGAGTGTCGCCCGAGTCGATGGTGTAACCAACGGCGATCGAATAGGGAGCCGGCACCAGCGTGCCGTGGAAGTAGTAGGCGCCGTGCTCCGAGGTAGCTATGACCAAGCGACCGCTGGCGTCTGCAGCGCTGCCCCGAGTGACAAGGGCGCTACTGACGGCAGCCATGAGAAGCGTAGCGAGTATTTGCATGGAAACTCTGGCGAGGCGGCTTACTAAAGACATAGGTCGGTCTCCGCACGCGGCTGTTCTTGCTGGCGGCCCAGTCGGTCCCCGGCGATCGGGAATCACGCGCAAAGTGCGCTCGTGTTCGGTTTCGGTCAAGAAGATTTGCGCCTTGACGGGCTGCACCAAGTTCCCTCTCCGCGTTGATGCGCTCGCATCATGGTCCGCGCGCCCCGCTAAGGCTTGAAAAGGAACCGCAGCATGTCGGGGAATCGACGCCGCCAGGCTGGCACTGAGTGAACGGCACCGGAGAGCGTCACGGACATCAGGTTGATGCCGTTGATGAAGCCATGGCTCACGAGGATCCGCTCCATGGTGCCGATGTAGTTGTCGTCCGGGGCGCCACTATCTTGGTAGTAGCGCGTGACAAGCTGCGGGTAGCCGCCGCTCTGGGCTGTCGTGTAAATGCTGTCGCTTCCCGCGCCCCATCCGTACGTGGGGGAGCAGGCGCCGACCAGGCCGAACGTCCTGCCGTACGCGAGGCCTGCGTATGCTGAGATGAGCCCGCCCAGCGAATAGCCGGCCATGCCAGTGTGGACGGCGTCAGCCAGCGTGCGGAAGCGGCGGTCTATCTCAGGCTTGAGCGTGTCGCGGACCGCACGCACATACGCATCCCCTCCTCCTCCGAGTGCAGGCCCACTCTCTGGGAACCGCCAAGGGGCGTAGTCCCAGAATCGCACTGTATCAGGCACGGCAGGCACCGAGATCGCCACCATGATGATCGGGACGATCTCACCGCCGCGAATCAGGTCCTCGCACACACGGTTTGCCTGCACGCCGTTGACGTCGAATATCTGCTGCCCGTCGTTCAGATAGAGGACCGGGTAGCGCTGGTTCGACGTGGCATAGCCTGGCGGCAGGTAGATTACCAAGCGACGGCCACCACGGAACGCGGGGACACTGAACTCCTCGACATGGCCGGGAAGGAAGCGCCAGCCGCTGTCGTTCGGGTTCGTCGTGGACTTGCTGCACGAGAGCAGGAGGAGCCCCGCCGCCGCCACAACGAGCCGCATGGGAATCGCTCGCATGTTCCGCCGCGCGCTCGCGAGGAGCGCTTGTGATCGAGTATCGGGGCTGCCAGACTCCGCTACGCTACGATGGTCGCTCAGCTTCTGCCGTGGAGGCAAGCCGTGTCCAGAGCATTCCGCTCGGTTTTCGCGCTCATCCCGCTGCTGCTCCCGATCTCCGCCCACGCGTGGGAATGGAGTCTCGGTTCGAGCATGGCCGCTGGAATCACTCGCAGCGGCCAGAGCAGCGGCACGAGCACGTCGTTCGGCCTCCCGTCGAACACGCTCACCTACCAGCCCGGCCTACGCATCGGCTACGGAAGCCCGAGCCGCACGCACGAGGTCACGCTGGATGCCGGCGCATTGGTCATCGGGGAGGAGGGCTCGACGGTGAGCGTCATTGAGGGCCTGTTCGGCTACCAGCACGCGTTCGGACGCTCGCCGAGATCGAACCCGTTCGCGAACGCGAGCCTCGGATTCCTCCACGAGGGCAGCGCGCTGGATTCGGGTGGGAGCACCGCTTGGGGTGCCGGCGTCGGATGGCGACGCCTGCTGCGCGATCAACGAGGCGACCTGCGGGCTGAAATCCGCTACGACTACCTCAAGGGCGGCGGCCCGTTCGGCCGCCCGAATCTGACGACGGTGGGTCTGAGGCTTGGCTTCGACCTATGGCTGTAGCTCGCCTCTCCCCGCGCGAGCATGTCGACAGCTGAACCGAGGGCTCACCGCCCCAGAATCCGCTCGACCTCCTCGTCGAGGATCTTGGGCAGGAGCCCGGCCATCTTCGCCCGCACGGCGGTCCGCAGCTTCGACTCTGCGGCATTCGCCAGTGTGCCGTTCTTGCTCGGGGCCTTGCGCCCGCCAGCTCCGGCCTTCTTCCGCCACAGGTAGTAGGTCACGGTCGAGATGCCGTACTTCTCCGCCACCTGCTTGCCGGTCAACTTCGCGGCCTTCGCCTCGGCGAGGATCTTCTCACGCTCAGGGGCTGACGAGCTGCAAGTGGACCCTGGCGACGACTCAATGATATCGTTGCCGCATGAAGGCCAACGAGAAGTTCCAGCGAGCGACGAGCCGTGCGGGCATGAGGACTACGACAATCACGATGCCGGTCGCGATGCACGAGCGGCTCAGCATCGAGGCGGTCAAGGCAAACATGGCGCTCACCGCCTTAGTGCGTCTCGCGCTCCAAGATTGGCTCCGGTCTCGAGGGAAGTCCGGCTCTCGTTGAGCCAATGCCGGGCCCTGCTCGACCCCGGCGCGGCAATGAGTGACGACGCACTTGAGCGGTTGCGCGATGACCTGTACCGGCTGGCGGAGGTGGCAATAGATGCAGCGCTCGGCGGTCATCTACGTTCGTGTAAGTAGCGCCCGACAGATCGAGAACTACTCACTCAGCGTGCAGGACGAAGCCTGCCGCGCGTACTGTCGCGCACAGGGTTGGCCGGTCGCACGCGTGTTTCGTGAGGAAGGCGAGAGCGCGGCGACAACGGAACGCACGCAACTCACCGCGCTGCTCGACTACGTCTGTGAGCACAAGCGCGAGCTGGTTGCCATCGTTGTTCATTCCGTCAGCCGATGGGCTCGTGACACGCGCGACCATCTCAACCTGAGAGCCACGCTTGAGCGCTGGGGCGTCGCGCTGCGATCCGCTACGGAGCCGATCAACGAGACTGACGAGGGGCAGCTGGTCGAGACATTCCTCGCCGGGATCGCGAGGTTCGAGAACAGGCAGCGTGCTCGCCGCACCGTGGCCGGAATGCGGAAGGCGCTCGAAACCGGCCGCTGGACGTTCCGAGCCCCACTCGGCTACCTGAACAGCGGGCGCGGGAACGCTCGCGAGCCAAGCCTGAGTCCGAACCCGGCTACGGCACGGCTCGTGCACGCCATCTTCGACGGCTTCGTCCGCGACGGGCTCAGCGAACACGAAGTGCAGCGCCGCATCACCGGGCGAGGCTTCCGCCTGCCGGATGGCAAACCCGTTTCGCTCCAGACCGTGAGCAAGACGCTGAGGAACGCCGCATATGCGGGCCGTCTCTCGCTGCCGGACTGGGGCATCGATGTGCGCGGCGACTGGGAGCCACTAGTGGACGAAGGGACGTTCAATCGTGCCCAGGCACGGTTCGCGGCGCCAAAGGCCCACGCCCGGCTCAACGACGACTTCCCCTTGCGCACCTTTGCCCGCTGCGGCGAATGCGGCGGACCGCTGACCGGAGCGCTCTCGCGGGGCCGCGGCAAGCGCTATGGCTACTACTGGTGCAAGCCCTGTCGGCGAGAGCATCGCTGGACTGGCGTGAGCAAGGTGAGACTTGAAGCCGCATTCGTCGACCTGCTCGTAGGGCTCCAGCCGCGCGCGGAGTACATGGCACTGGTCAACGCCGTGGTGCGCGACGTGTGGCGGCAGCGGGAGTCGTCCGTTCGCGGAGATCGCGAGCGGCTCGAGTAGCGCATCGCCGAGATTCGGCGAAAGCGGGATCGCATCCAAGACCAGCTCGCGGATGGGCTCCTAGATGCGGCCGGCTACCGCAGGCAGCACGACCGTCTCCAGCGTGACCTCGCGGTGGCTGAGGATGGGCTGGGTGGGACGGTCATCGAGCACCTGGACGTGGAGCGCATCCTCGCGTTCGCCGAGGGCGTGCTCACCAACGCCAGCCGCGTGTGGGAGCGCGCCACGGGAGAGCAGCGGCGTCGGCTCCAACGGACCCTCTTCCCCGCCGGCGTGGCGTACGAACCGCGTGATGGAGGCAGGGTACGAACCGCCGTAACCTGCCTCGCGTTCAACGCGTTGACGACTCCGCACGCGGCGGAATCGACGATGGTAGCGCTACGGGGATTCGAACCCCGGTTTGATGGCTGAGAACCACCCGTCCTGGACCCCTAGACGATAGCGCCACAGAGTCTCGATCCAGCGAAAGTTCTGGCTGCCCGGCAAGGATTCGAACCTCGACTAACAGGGCCAGAACCTGTCGTGCTACCGTTACACTACCGGGCAGTCGAGGCCGCGCAATCTAGCCGCTGCCCATGGCCTCTGCAAGTGTGGCGCGGAGCCGTCGAAGGGCCTTGCGCCCCGCACTCGCCCGTCTCGAAACGCGGTTCAGTGGTGCGCCGCGAGCGGCGACTCCGCCCGCCAGCGCTCGGCCGCCGCCCGGAGCCTCGAGCCCACCCGCTCGCGTCCGAGGAGCCACATCACCTCGAAGATCCCCGGCGCCGCCTTCCGCCCGGTGAGCGCCACGCGCGCGGGCGTGATCACCTCCCCCGCCTTGACCCCGCTCTCGCTCGCGAGCGCGCGCGTCGCGGTCTCGAGCGATGGGAGCGTCCACTCGGGAAGCGCGTCGATCCGCGCCGCCAGCGCCGCGAGCCGCGCGTCCGAGCCGGGCCGGGAGAGCAGCTCCGCCCACGCCTCGGGCTCCATCGCCGGCGGGTCCTGGAGCGCGAACGCGCCCACGTCGGCGGCGTCGGCGAGCGTCTTCAACCGGTCGCCCATCGCGCGCACGAACGCGCGCCGCCATTCCTCGCTGCGAGCCGAAAGATCGTGGCCCTGGCGCGCGAGGAAGTCGCACACGCGGCGTGTGCGCTCGGCTTCGTCGAGCTGTTTCAAGTGCTGGGCGTTGACCCATTCCAGCTTCTGCGTGTCGAACACGGCCGGGTTCGGGCCCACGCGCTCGAGGCGGAACACGCGCTCGAGCTCGGCGAGCGAGAAGATCTCGGTCTTCCCGTCCAGCGCCCAGCCCAGCAGGGCGAGGAAGTTGACCATGCCCTCGGGCAAGATCCCCAGGTCGCCGAACGCTTCCACGCTGGTGGCGCCGTGGCGCTTGGAGAGCCGCTTGCCGTCGGGCCCGAGGATCATGCTCGCGTGCGCGAACACCGGCGGCTCGGCAGCGAAGGCGCGGTAGAGCAGGATCTGGCGCGGCGTGTTGGAGATGTGGTCGTCCCCCCGAACGACGTGGGTGATGCGCATGTGAATGTCGTCCACGACGCAGGCGAAGTTGTACGTCGGCCAGCCGTCGGAGCGCACGAGCACGAAGTCGTCGAGCACGTCGCTCTGGAACGCGATCCGCCCGCGCACCACGTCGTCCCACGCCACTTCCTCCGGCGCCGGCCGCCGGAAGCGCAGCGCCGCGGGCTCCCCTGCGGCCCTCCGGCGCGCGCGCTCGGCGGGCGGAAGATCGCGGCAGCGGCCGTCGTAGCGCGG
>Ga0075435_100001988_pt1 | contig 13360 bp, 8 predicted proteins | sample RhiMethybrSRZTD4_FD_75302 | JGI IMG/M metagenome (GOLD analysis project Ga0075435, IMG submission 75302) | Populus rhizosphere microbial communities from Tennessee, USA - Rhizosphere MetaG P. TD hybrid SRZTD4 | ecosystem: Host-associated > Plants > Roots > Rhizosphere > Soil | place: USA...
GCCTGGATCATCGGGCCCGTCGCGCCGCGGAGCGTCGCCCGCCTCGAGTCGGCCACGGTTCGCGTCGAGCTCGTTGCCGGCTCCGGAGAGCTCGTTCTGCACCTGCGAAACGAACAAGCCGCAGCGGCTCCGGTCATGTTGGTCGTGCCGCCACTCCGCTCTGCGGAGGGACACGCCGCACAGGTCGCGGCCGAGCCGCGAACGGTCGTCGTGTTTCCCGGCGAGACACGGCGACTGCTCGTGCAGCTCCGCATCGATCCCGAGACCGCGCCCGGGGTCTACAGCGCCGAGCTCCGACTACTCGGCACGGATGAATTCGTGATCCCGGTCGTCGCGGAGGTGCGCGCGTGACGGAGGCGCGCGTGGTCCTGGCAGACGCGCTGGACGGCGCACCGCGTACGACCGAGACCCTGCTCGCCTCGCTCGTCGTTCGCGTGCGCACGCTTGGACTGCTCACCGGAGCGCAGGCTGTCGGCTCGCTGGTCGCCGGAGTCGCCGCCGTCGGGCACGAAGTGAGCCGAGGAGCCGAAGGCGGGCGCAGACGGCGAGTCCTCGAGCAAACGCGATCGGGCGTCAATGCAGAGACCCTCTGGTCGGCGCTGGAGCTCGGCCATCTCGCCTCGCTCGTGCCGCCGACGCCGGTGCTCGAGGATCTTCGCAACGACATCGCGCTCCTCGTCGCTGATGACCTCGCCCAGGCCGTCGCCAGGCTGGATGAGTCCTCGCTCGAATCGGGGATCGGGCTCGTGCGTGAGCCGCAGCCGTTCGACGTGCTCGACTTCCTCGTCGGCCTTTGGGCACTCGGGGGCTTCGTCGCGGACACGATCGAGCTTCTCTCCGCCCCGAGTATCCCGGTGGAGGACGCCGGCGACACGTCCGACGCGACCGAAGGGCCGGTGCTCCGTTGATCGCGGCCGATCGAATTCGCAGTCCATCCGCCGTCGATCTGACGGCCGGGTTGTTCAAGGACTGGCTACACGTGAACATCTTCGACTTTGCGCGCGGGCAGGTCGCCGTGGTCAACGTCTCGCTGCACGGCGACCCTCACGATCCGCGCTCACTCGCCGCCGCCGCGCTGCTGCTCGGTGACCTCGAGCGCGGCTGGGCGCCGCACGTGGAGGTGCTCGGCGTCGACGAGGCCGAGGTCGGGCTCGACGGAGTGGCGGTGGGGGAGATCGCGTCGATTGCGCTCGACCCGGCGAGCGGCGGCCTGGCGGTTCACGCTCGCTCTCCCGGCGGGCGCATGCGCCTCGACCTTGCAGCTTTCGCCGCGGCGCCGCCGATCATCGCCGAGCGCCCCACGCCGTTCGGCTCCGGCTGGCTGGCATGGCGGGCGATTCCGCGGTTGAACGTCACCGGTTGGCTGAGCGTGGACGGGGTGACGAGGCCGGGGGACGCCACGGTCATGTATCACGACCACAACTGGGGGCGGTGGCACTGGGGAGACGACGCCGGCTGGGAGTGGGCCGCGTTCCTCGCCGCCGAGGGCGATGCTTTCGTGACGACCCGTACGACGGATCGAAACCACGAGACGGGTGGCACGACGCTGCACGGAGTGGCGGCGGGCCGCTCCTTCGCCTTCGAGCCGCGCACCGTGCGCATGCGACTCGAGGGACGCCAGGAAACGGCCCCGAAGCGGGCACCCGGGGCGATGGCCGCGCTCCACTCCGGACGCGCACGCCCACAGCTGCCGTCGAGCGTTGTGCTCGTGGCCGACGACGGGTACGACCGGGTCGAGATCGCTGCTTCGCTGGCGCACGCCGCTCAGATCGTCGTCGCGGAGCCGGCGCAGCCGGGTTACGCCTTCATCCACGAGCTCCTCGGAACGTTCGCGCACCGCTCGCTGATTCGAGGTGTCGAGACGACGGGCCAGGGGCTCGTCGCATTCGAGTATGTCGACTGAGCGGAAGAGCCTCCAGGCGTGGATCGACCGTCTCGTCACCGCTTTGGACGACGACGCGTGGGGCACTGCCGACCGGTTACGGGACGTCGTCGCCGGCTACACGGCGCGGATCTCGCTCGACGACGACACGGTCATCGTCTCCATGCCCTCACGCGCACTCGTTTGGGAGACCGGCACAGACGCGCCGGTCGACGGCGAAGGGTCGACGACTGCAGCGGTCGTGATCGCCATTCTCGACGGGAGGCTCGAGGTCACCGACGCGGTCGCGCGCGGGCTCGTGCAGGCGCGCGGCTCACCGGAGGCGGTGCTCCGGATGTTTCACGCTGTCGAGCTCATCCTCGATGCCTCTGCGCGCGTCCCGGCGTTGCGGCGCCTGGCGGACGAGTTCCGGCGCGGTGCAGAGGATCGAGCTCCGGATGTGTCGCCGGAGCCGTGGGAGCAGCCTCGTGCCGATGAGCTGGCGCTGCTCGCGCGCTTGGGGGTGGGAGGAGTGAGATGAACGCGGCGTCCGGGCCATCGGACCGGCTGAGCGCTCACGACACGCTGTACTTCGCGTCGTCCAACGCGTCGGTGCCGCTGAGCGTCGCCGGGTTGTTCTCCGTCGGTCGAGACCGCGACGGCGCAAGCCTGGCCGCCGATCGGCTGAGCCGTCACCTCGAGGAGCGGCTCGATGCCTTACCGCGCTTTCGGCAGGTTGTCCGTCCGCTGCCGCTCCGTGTGGCTGCGCCTCGGTGGGTCGATGACGCGAGTTTCACCGTCGCGCGGCATGTTCACGTGCATCGGCTGCCCGAACCCGCTCGCCCCGATGAGCTGGAGGCCTTCGTCGCGCGGCTGAACGGTCGCGAGCTCGATGCCCGCTTCCCCCTGTGGGAGATACATCTCCTGGAGGGCGCGGCCGACGGCCGCACGGCGATGCTGATGCGCTGGCACCATGCGATGGTCGACGGCATGAGCGCGGTGCATGTCATCCGCACGCTCGTCGACGGCGGCCCGCGATCTCTCGTGGCTCCCAAGAGCGATGGCTCCCGCGTCGGCGAGACGAAGACGTCCGCCGGCGCACAAGAGTCGCTCGAGGGTTGGCTCGCACTGCTGCGGGCCGCAACGGGGCCGCCTCGGTTCGTCCCGGGACGCGGGCGCGCTCGGTGGGCAAGCGTGTCCTTTCAGGAGCGCGAGCTGCGTGCCACAGCACGACGTCTCGGCGCGTCCCTCAACGAGATCGTCGCGGCGCTGAGCGTCGGGGCAATCGCACACGTCCTCGCTGCAAGGGGCGACACACGGCCCGACGACACGGTTCGGACACTGATTCCGACCGTCACGCCGGCCCGCGACCGCGAGCGCGCTCTCGGTAACCACGGCGCGCACTTCGTGACGAACCTGCCCGTGTCGCCGATGGAAGAGGACGATCGAGTGCGACTCGTGGTCGACGCGATGCGCAAGGGCCGGCGCTCGCATCAGGTGGAGGCGATTGCCCGCGGCATGGAACGCCTGGAAGGCGCGCCGGTGCCGGTGATCCTGCTGTTTGCAAAGATCGCCGGCGTCACGGGCCCCGGCGAAGCCGGTGCGATCGACCTGATCGTCTCCTTCATACCCGGCCCGCGCCGCGGGCTGTCGCTCGCGGGCCATCCGCTCGAGGCGGCGTTCCCCGTTCTACCGATCGGGCCTCGAGCGCGGCTCACCGTGGGTGGAGTCAGCCTTGGCGGCACCGTGGGTATCGGCGTCACAGCGGGCACGGACGTCATCCCCGAGCTCGACCTCTTCATGTACGGGCTCCGTCGAGCAGCAGGACGGCTCGGCGTCCCGCCGGTTGAGAGCGCCACTCGACTGCCCTGAGGTCCTCCGACACACTTGGTGCCATGGCCGGCTGGACCTGCGCAACGTGCGGCGGCGAGAACCCTTCGGGAACGCGCTTCTGCGGACACTGCGGCGCCGCGGCGGACGCCGCGCCGGCGGCGACGCCTGAGCAGGACACGGCACAAGCGCTCCGGAGCTTCGTCGCCGGACCGGTCGCGGACCGGTTGGTCGAGGCCGGCGGGACGCTGCCAGAGGAACGGCGCCTGATCACGGCGCTGTTCGCGGACGTCTCGGGCTTCACCTCGCTGGCCGACCGTCTCGACCCCGAGCGCCTGCTCGAGGTGATCGACCCCGTCATCGCCGCGCTCTCCAGCGTCGTCGGCCGCCACGAGGGCTACGTGGAGAAATTCGCGGGCGACGCGTTGATGGCGTTGTTCGGCGCCCCCGTGGCGCACGAGGACGACGCCGCGCGAGCGCTGCGGACCGCGCTGGAGATGCACGCGGAGCTGGCGCGGATCGTCCCGACGCTGCCGCACGAGCCGGAGTTGACGCTCCACGTCGGGGTGAACTCGGGACACGGCATCGCGCGAATCCTCGGCAGCGAGGCAAGGATGGACTACGCCGTCCTCGGCGACTCCGTGATCCTCGCGCAGCGGCTCGAGTCCGCCGCACCGCCCGGCGAGACGTACGTGAGCGAGACGGCGATGCGCCTGACGGAGGACGCCTTCGACTTCGAGCCCGTCGGAGAGCTGCAGCTGAAGGGCAAGGCCGAGCCCGTACGAGCCTGGCGTCTGGTCGGCGAGCGCTCGCGTCCGCGCGCACGTAGTGCCGCGAGCCTCGTGGGGCGTGCGCGCGAGCTGCGGTCCGTCGGGCGCGCTCTCGACGGCGCCGTGGTGACCGTCACAGGCGAGGCGGGCGTCGGGAAGTCGCATCTCGTCGAGGCGGCCCGTGACAAGGCGGCCGACGCGCGCGTGACCTGGCTGGCAGCACGCTGCCTCTCTTACGGTGCGGGGCTCGCGTACTGGCCGTACGGCGAGCTTCTCCGCAGCGACCCGGATGCTTCGTCCGATCCGTACTTCGCCCGGCTCCTCGGTCACGAGACCGTCGCCGGGGTCGCGGACCTCGAGCCGGAGGCGTTCCGGCGGGAGCTGCACGCGGCGTTCGCGCGCTGGTTCCGCGCGCACCGCGACCGCGGGCCGACGGTGTTCGTCCTCGAGGACGTGCACTGGGCGGACCCGTCATCGCTCGCGCTCACGCGGGAGCTGCTCCACACCGCGCGCGTGGGGATGATCCTCACTGGACGTCCGGAAGCCGAGGACCGGCTCGCGGAGCTGACCGCCGACGCCGCGGACCTGACGCCGCTCGCGCTCGGCGCACTCGACGAGGACGCCGTGGCCGCAGTCGCGGCGAACGCGCTCGGCTCGGCACCGCCGCCCGAGCTGATCCGTTTCGTCGTGCAACGCACCGAGGGGAACCCGTTCTTCGTGAAGGAGCTGGTGCAGGGTCTGCGCGACTCTGGTGCGCTCGTCGGCGCCGATGGGGGCTGGAACATGCGTCCCGGCTGGGACGAGGGCGACGTCCCCCCGACGATCGAGGGCGTTCTCGCCGCGCGCATCGACCTCCTGCCCCGCGCCGCGGCCGCGACGCTCGGCACTGCGTCGGTGATCGGGCGGCAGGTGCCGCTGCCGCTCCTCCAGGCCGTCGCCGGCGAGCTCGGGCTGGCGGAATCCGTCGACCAGCTCGTCGCCGCGGGTCTCCTCGATCGCGTCGGCTCGGACGGAGTCGAGGTGTTCTCGTTCCACCACGCGCTCGTGCAGGACGTCGCCTACGGCCGGCTGCTCCGCCGTCACCGGCGGGACCTCCACCGCCGCGTCGGCGAGACGGCCGAGGTGCTGTACGGCGCTCGCGACGACGTGATCGGCCTGCTCGCGCGCCATTTCTACCTCGCCGAGGCCGGCGAGAAGGCGGTCGGCTACCTCGTACGGGCCGGCGCGCGCGCGAAGCAGCTGTTCGCAAACGAGGAGGCGATCCTCCACTTCGGCCACGCGTCGGAGCTGTCGCCGGATCCCGAGATCCTCCTGCAGCTCGCCGAGCTGTACGAGCTCGTCGGACGATACGAGGAGGCGCTCGCGACGTACGAGGGCGTGCGCGCGGCGACGGGCGACGTGCGTGCGTGGAGGGGGCTCGCGTCGACGCACCGGAAGAAGGGCGAATACCTCCAGGCGTTCAACACGGTGGACGACGCGCTGCACGCGGAGGAGCTTCGCGGCCAGGACGTGTTGCCGCTGTGGCTCGAGGGCGGCTGGAGCCTGTCGGTCGCCGGCCGTGTCGAGGAAGCCGCCGACATGCTGGTCGCGGCGCTCGAGAGCGCCGACGGTCGCCACGAGGCCGTCGTAGGAGATCTGCTGCTACAGCTCGCCCGCACCGAGACGGTCAGAGGCGACTTCGACGGTGCCGTCGCACACACGCTCGAAGCGGAGCCGATCTTCGCGGAGGTCGATGATCCGCGCGGCCTCGCTTCGACCATGCGGATCAGAGGTGAGGCTCAGGCCCGCGCCGGCCGGCTCGCAGAGGCGTCAGCGACGCTTCGGCACGGCCTCGAGCTCGCGCAGCGCACGGGCAGCGTCGAGGAGATCGGCGGGTGCCTCATCAACCTCGGGATCCTCGAGTTCGAGCAAGGAGCGGTCGACGATGCGATCGCGTGCGATCGCCAGGCGATCGAGGAGTTCGAGCGGGTCGGACATGGGTCGGGACGGACGACCGGCTACGCAAACCTCGCCCACAAGCTCGCGCAGAGCGGCCGCGTCGACGAGGCAGAGGAGTGGGCGGCGCGTGCGCTCGAGCTCGCCGAGCGAATCGGGCACGCCTTGTCGCGGGCCGACGCAACCGACACGCTGGCGGCGATCTACGTCAAACAGGGGCGGTTCGCGGAGGCGGGCGAGCGGGCCGAGGAGGCGTCGGCCCTCTACCTCGAGATCGGCATGGGCGAACAGGGGAGAGACGCTCTAGCCGTCGCCGCGGACGCGTGGGCGCAGGCCGGAGAAGAAGTCCGGGCCCGCTCCGTGTCGGACCGAGCCCGGACGCTGCTGCTTCCTAGTTGAAGCCGCTCTGGCCGCCCCCGGATCCGCTCTGCGGGGTATTGAAGGAGATGCATCCCGCGTCGGGCGCGCTGTCGAACACGCGGTCGCCGGACGACGTTGCCGAGATGCAGAACGACTGTGCGTTCGGATTCGCCAGCGAGCTGAGCGGGACGGTGACGAAGACAATGCCGGTCGCGGCGTCGTCGGGCGCCGCTGCCTTCGTGCCGTAGCTGCTGCCTGAGCCGAGGAAATTGTGCGGCTCGGTGCTGTCGTAGACGTTGACCGTGTAGAGGATCCCGCGGCACGACGGTGCCGCAGTCCGCAACGCGAACGTGACGGTGCCGTTCGAGTAGTCGGTGATCCCACTGTCGTTCAGGATGTCTGCGCACACCGGACCGCCGTGCGTGTCGTCAATCTTCGCGGTGCTGGCCGGCGAGACGGCGACGACGAGCGCCGTCCCGCAAACCGCCGCAAGAGCTATGAGCTTCCTCATGCTCCTCCTCTCCTACTTGAGTTGGAAGTTGGCCTGCCGAGTCGAGCTGTCGCTCAGCAGGACGTAGAGGACGTAGCAGCCCTTCGCGGAGGGCGTCGCCCAGTTGTAGATCCACTGCGACCCGTCGAACCTCAGGCTCGTACCGCCGGTCGCCACGGTCTCGAGCGCGTCCTGCGGGTCGCTCGAGAACGCGCCGCACGCGACGGGCTTGAACTTCGTGTCCTTGATCAGGCTCGCGTCGCCGAGCGACGCGCCGCTCGGCGAGACGAGCTTGAACTTGACGGGATACGTCTTGCCTGCGCTCCCGGTGTTCACCGTCGGCGGGTTGTCGATCGGCTGGAGGAACCCGACGAACTCGTAGACGTTGTCCGTCGCCGTCGCGCTGTTGTAGTCGAGGTCGGTCGCGGTGCAGACGACGGCGTGTGCACCGGTTGCCGTCTCCGTGAACGTGTCGGTGAACGTCGCAGCCGCCCACGCCGCGTCCTTGAGGCCGTTGGCCGGGTTCCCGTCCACCGTGCAGAACACCGACCGCAGTCCGCTCCCCGCGTCCGAGGCCTTGACGGTGAACGTGACGGTGGCGTTCGTGTTGTTGGTGTTCGTGCCCGTGACGTGCGTGACCGTGATTGTCGGCCGCGTCGTGTCCGGGAGCGTGTCCGGCGTGCAGGGATGCGCGTCGTCGATGTTCGGGATGTGGTCGTTGTCCGCGTCACCGAAGGCGACAGCCGGCGCCGTGTCGCTGATGCAGGAGACAGTGCCCGGGATCCAATCGTTGTTCGCGTCCGGGTCGACCGTGAACTGCACCGTCGCGGAGCCAGTCAGGCCGCCTGAGTCCGTCGCGCTGAGCGTGAGCGCGTAGTCGCCGGGCGTCAGCCCGCTCGGCGGGCCGCCGAACGTGGGATTGTCGCCGGTTGCCGTCGTCGTCCCGCTCGGTCCGGTCAGCGACCAGTGGAGAGCGGAGCCGTGGAAATCGCCGCCCTGAGCGTCGGTCGCGGTGCCGAGGGCCGGGATCGTCTGGTACTGGAGCCAGTGCGTGCCAGGCTTCGCCTCCGCGATCGCCGCCACGGGCGCCGTGTTCGTCGGCGCGGTGAGCGTGATCGGCGTCGAGGGCGTCACGTCGAAGCGCGAGAAGCCGTTGTTCTCGAAGAGCTGCATCGTTCCGTTCGCGCACCCGACGTCCGGCACGTTCGGAACGTTGAACTGGGCCGTGCTCCCGTCGACCGTCGGCGTCAGCGCGAGCGCGATCGGGTAGTTGATCGACCCCTCGCCGTTCGGATCGGAGCAGTGGTAGTAGACGTCGAGCCGCGCGTTGGTTGCGTCGGCTGCCGCCGGCCACGACGAGCTGACGGTCGCCGTGCCACCCGTGTTGTCCTGCGTGACCTCGGTGAACCGCCCGACGAAGCCGTTCCGGCCGTTGGCACCCGGGTCGAGGTCGATCTTCCCGACCGTCTCGCCCGCGACGAAGATGTCGCCGCTCTCGCTGTCGAGCGAGACGCCGTGGCCGCGGTCGTACTTGTTCGTCGGGAACTCGGTTGCGTAGAGGAAGGTCCCGTTCGGGTCGTAGTGGGTGAGGAAGGCGTCGAAGTCGCCGTGGTTGTTGGCGTTGCCGATCGCGTTGGCCGCGGAGCCTCCGACGTACACGCCGAAGTTGTTGGCGGCGACCCCCTCGCCGCTGTCCTGGTTGGCCCCGAACTGCCGTGTCCATTGGGTCCCGTCGCCGCCGGCGTCTAGCGCGGTGACGAACCCGGAGCCTGTCTGCCCCTCCTCGAGCGTGCCGGTCGTATGTCCTGTCACGTAGACGCTCGAGCCGGCGTGCGCGATCCCGGCCGTCGTCTCGCTCGCCGCCTGCGGCGGCTGGATGGTGTACGTCTTGCTGGCGGCGTCGGAGAGCGTGTAGCCGATGCACTGGCCCTCCAACGTCATCGCCACCCACGGGTGAGTGATGAACGTGCCCTGTGTGTAGCTCTGGCCGGGAGGCAGGATGTCGTTCGGATTGCCGTTGGGATACCCCTCGAGATTGCCGTTGAAGTTGAGCCAGTAGATCTTCACCGGGACGCCGCTCTGATTGTTGAACGTGATCGTCGATCCCGCGCCTGGGCCGGAATGATCGTGCGTCACCTGGCAGTTCGGGTTGCTCGACCCGAAGTTCGAGATCCAGTCCGACGGGCTCAGCGTGCCGGACACGTCGGCGTAATGAATTGCCACGGCCTCCACCTGGTTGCCGCTGAGCCAGATGTCGTCCCTGCCGGAGCTCGAGGTCGTCGTGATGCCGGTCCAGCTCGAGACCGCGCCGCTGCTGCGCTGGGCTGCGGGGAATTGGCCGGTGTCCGTCGGCACGATCGTGCCGTCGGTCGGTGAGAGCACCCACAGTCTTCCCGCCATCGGCGTTGCGTCCGCGTTGTTCACGGTGCCCGTGCCCTCTGCGCCGCCGGCGACGTACAGGAGGTTGTTCCCATCGCCGTACGCGATCGCGTTGCCGACGTCCTTGCCAGGGCCGTCGATCAGCTTGAGGAAAATGTTTCCCCCGTTGTCCGTGTTCAGCCCGGCGACGAACGCCGCCTTGCCGCCCGCGGGACAACGCGCGATCCCGTTGCAGGTTCCCTGACGAATGCCCGTGACATACACGGAAGAACCGTTCGGGCTGAGCGCGATACCCGTTGCGATGTCGTCCGCCGGGTCCCCGGCGATCGGCTGCCCATCGCCCGTGCCGTGCGACGTCCAGAGCACCGTGCCGGTCGGGCCGATCTTCTGGACCGCAATGTCCTTCGAGCAGCCGGACGTCGGCGCGGTGTAGCAGTCGGTGACGTAGCCGGCGGCGTAGACGTTGCCGTTGCCGTCAGGGTGCGTGACGCCGAAGAGCGCGTTGTCAGTCGACGCGTCCTGCACGCTGCCGTTGTGCAGCGTGTCGTGGATCCACGTCGTCTGGACGCCGACGCCGGTGCCGCCGCCGCCGCCGGTCGTGACCGTCGTCGTCGGCGCCGCGCTCTTCTTGCGGACGTACAGGCAGCCGGCCGGACTGCCGGGCGCCGTACACGCGCCGGTCGGGTCGCCGCGCCAGATCTCGATCTGGTCGGCGGCTCCCTCGAACGGTAGGTTGCCCGAGAAGAAGCACGTGTTCGTGCTCGCCTCCGCCCCGGTTGCGCCGTGGAGGTCCTGATCCTGGTCGCAGCTCACAGGCAGCGGCTTCTTCACGACCGTCGCGCCGGCACGCTCGACGAGGAAGTAATTGTCCGTGTTGGCCGTGCCGTCGGTCAACGGAGCGCCGCCGCCGCCGATCTTCACGTACGACTCCGTCACGTTGGCGACGTTCGCCGTCGGCGACGGCAGCGTGCCGGAGACGTACACGTTGTCCGCGGCCACGCCGACGCCGGACCCCGTCGTCCCGGTGGTCCCGCAGCCGACGGTCGAGTCGGTCGGCACCGAGCCCCCGAGCGCGCACCGCAGCAGCGAGAAGTCCTTCGCCTCGAAGTCGACGTTGTCGTCGGTCCAGTTTGAGTCGACGACGCGCATCGCCGTCCGGTCGGCCGGAAGGTACGTGCGCGTCGAAAGGTTGTACGCCCGGTTCGTGCCGGAGTTCGGGTCGGCCGTGCTCGAACCGGTGTCCGCCTCCGTCCCGGGTGAGTGGTAGAGGCTCGAGATCGACGAACGCGCCTTGGGAACCGCGCCCAGCGTGTGCGCCATCTCCATCACCAGCGTCGCACCGTTGTTGTTGCGGCCTGGGTCGATCCGCAGAACCGCCTCGGGCGTCCCGAAACCGGCCATCCCGAGCGCGCACGACTGGTCGGACACCGAGCCGTCGACGACGCCCACGACGCGGTCGGCGATCGCGCCCGGGTTCGCCGCGTTCCACGCGTTCAGCATGTTCGTCAGCTGGGGCTGGACGATCGCGAACGTCGTGCCGTTTAGGCAGAACGGATGCGTCGACGACAGCAGCGCCTGGCCGTTCGCGTCGACGAGTGCGTGCAGGTCGATCATGCCGCACGTCGGCGAGAGACCGCCGCAGCGCGCATCGATGTTGAACGAGTACCGGATGCCGCCGCTGCCGGACGTGAGGCTACCCGTGGGCGCCGAGCCGGCCGCATTGGCGCTCGGAACCGGGAAGGCGCGCGGAAGCGTGCCGCTGAGCGCGTTCTGCACGGTTGTCTGCGCGTCAGCCCCGAAGAGGGGGGACCCGTTCGTGTACGCCGTGCCGCTCAGGTCGCCCATCTTCACGACGAGGATCCGCAGAGCGTTCGACTTCTGATCGACCGGCGCGGTGACGTTGAAGGTCGAGGTCCCTGTGGTGCCGCCCGACGACGCCCAGCCGATCGTCGCGGTGAACGTCGCGGTGAACGGCGTCGTCGCAGACGGTGCCAACACGTATCCGGGGACGAGGAACTTGGCATCGCCGGGGGTGTCGTTCGCCACCGCAGCTGCCGAGTACGTCGCGATCGCGGGAAAGCGTCCGCCGACGTTGACCGGCGCAGGGTCCGCGGGGATCGGGTTGCCGAGGTTCGCGCTGCCGTTCTTGACCTGCAGCGACGCGCTCGTCAGCTGGAACGTCTGCGTGCCGCAGTTCGGGCCCGACAGGTACAGACGGACGACCGTGTCTTTGCCGCGGACGAGCGGCGAGTAGCCGGCAGTGCCGCTGACTCCCTGGTTCACCGCCGAGTCGCGGAGGACGGGGGCGACCGCGCAGGTCCCACCGCCTTGGGCCGAAAGCCCGTTCTTCAGGTTGACGGTGCCCAGGACACCGCCGACGACCAGCGCGACCACCAACAGACGCCTCATGGTCTCCTCCCCGCTCTCTAAGCCCCGACGCCAAATACCGCGCGACAACCGTGACACCCCAGGCCCCAAGTTTCAAGACCTGACTTTGTCAACGCTGGAGATAGGCGAGCACGGCGAGGACGCGCCGGTTGTCCGCGGGCGCGGCCGAGATGCCGAGTTTCGTGAACGCGCCGCGGATGTGCGTCTCCACTGTCTTCGGGCTCAGCCACAGCGCACGGCAGATGCCCTGGTTCGAACGGCCCTCGGCCATCAGCGCGAGGATCTCGCGCTCGCGTGACGTGAGCTCCTCGAACGGATCCGGACGGCGTTGGCGGGAGAGCAGGTCATCGACCACTGCCCTGTCGACGACGCATTCACCGGCTGCGACCCGTTCGAGTGCATCGAGCAGCTGCTCGATACGGCCGACGCGCTCCTTCAGGAGATAGCCGACTCCTTCCGGCCTGGCTTTTACGAGCTGCAGCGCATAGTCGGCCTCGAGATGCTGTGACAGCACGAGCACGGCGGTCTTCGGGTGGTGCGAGCGAATCTCGCGGGCGGCGCGCAGTCCTTCATCGGTGTACGTGGGTGGCATACGAATGTCGACGAGGGCGACGTCTGGCAGCAGGTCGCGAACGCGCGCCAGCAGCGTCTCGGCGTCGCCCACCTGTGCGACGACGTCGACGTCGTTGTCGACGAGGAGGCGCGCGACTCCCTCGCGGATGAGCGGCGCGTCGTCGGCGATCGCTACGCGCATGGCAGGACGGCGCAAACGGTCGTGCCGCCGCCGGCTGCGCTCTCGATGCGCAGCGTCGCGTCAAGCGCCTCGAGCCGGTCGCGCAGGCCGGCAAGGCCGGAATCCGGCTCGATGTGCGCCCCGCCCACGCCGTCGTCGTCGATGACTACCCGAAAGTCCTGTTGTCCGCGCTCGAGCAGAACCGAGGCCTGCGACGCGGAGGCGTGCTTGACGACGTTGGTGAGCGCTTCTGCGACGACGAAGTAGGCGGCAAGCTCGACGGAATCCGGCAGACGCTCACGGAGCGTGCTCCGAACGGTGACCGGCAACGGCGTTCGCCGAGCGAGCGCTTCAACCGCTGCCCCGAGGCCCTCGTCGCGCAGGAGCGTGGGGTGGATGCCCCTGGCGAGGTCGCGAAGCTCCGCTATCGCCTGCTCCACCTCGTCTTGAGCTCGCGCGAGGAGCTGCGCCGTCTCCGGATCGGTGCCCGACGCCTCGAGACCGAGAGCGACAGAAAGCGTCACGAGCCGCTGCTGCGCGCCGTCGTGCAGGTTGCGCTCGATGCGCCGCCGCTCGGCGTCGCCCGCAGCGACGATGCGTCCTCTGGAGGCGCG
>Ga0075435_100001993_pt1 | contig 13355 bp, 9 predicted proteins | sample RhiMethybrSRZTD4_FD_75302 | JGI IMG/M metagenome (GOLD analysis project Ga0075435, IMG submission 75302) | Populus rhizosphere microbial communities from Tennessee, USA - Rhizosphere MetaG P. TD hybrid SRZTD4 | ecosystem: Host-associated > Plants > Roots > Rhizosphere > Soil | place: USA...
ATCACCGCGCTTGGGGCGGGATTCGGCAAGGCCGCCGGCGACAAGGAAGACAAGGACGCCTTCGATATCGCGAAGCTCCGTTATCACCGCATCATCATCATGACCGATGCCGACGTCGACGGGTCGCACATCCGCACTTTGCTGCTGACGTTTTTCTACCGGCAGATGCCCGAGCTCGTCGAAGGCGGTCACATCTACATCGCGCAACCTCCGCTGTACAAGGCGAAGCAGGGCAAGCACGAGATCTATCTCAAGGACGATCATGAGCTCAAGCAGCATCTGCTCAAAGTCGCACTGAATGGCGCGGAGCTCACGCCCGGGACGGGCATGCCGCCGCTCGCGGCGCATGCCTTCGAAAGCATTGCGCGCGAATACCTGCTCGCGGAAGCGGTAGTCGAGCGTGTCGCGCGGGTCGTCGACCCGGCCGTGCTCTACGCGATGCTCGGGGGCGTGCGCGTCGAGCTCGGAACCGAGGCGGCGGCGACGCGCAGCGCGCAGGCGTTGCAGGATGCGATCGCCGATCCGGAGGTGCGAGTCGAGGCACGCTACGACGACGCATCCGAGACGCGGCGCCTGGTTATCGTGCGCACGCATCACGGTACGCCGCACTGGACCGCGCTCGATGCGGATTTCCTGGCCAGCGGCGATGGCGGGCAGATCCGGGCGGCGGCGGAAGTGCTGCAGGGATTGATCCAGCCCGGAGCCGTCATCAAGCGCGGCGACAAGCAGCAGGCCGTCAAGTCGTTCAAGGAAGCGCTCGATTGGCTGCTTGCCGAGGCACGATCGAGCGTCGCCATCCAGCGCTACAAGGGCTTGGGCGAGATGAACCCGGAGCAACTCTGGGAGACGACGATGGATCCAGCCGTGCGTCGCCTGCTCAAAGTGCAGATAGAAGACGCTGTGGCGTCGGAGGAAATCTTCTCGACGCTGATGGGTGACGAGGTCGAACCGCGGCGCGCGTTCATCGAGTCCAACGCGCTCGGCGTGCGCAATCTCGACGTGTAGCGCCTTCGTCTGGTCCTCACCGGCCTCGCGGCAATGAGCCTCGATCGCAACGCCTTGCTCGCGCGCCTCGACCTGCAGGCGCAAAACGCCGGCGCCTGTGCGGGCCCGCAGGATTGGCGTGGAAACGGCCCGATACTCGCCTCGCGCAGCCCGAGCGATGGATCGCTGATCGCCGAGATCGCGACCGCGACAGCCGACGACTACGATGCAGTGCTTGAGAGCGCCGTCGCCGCCGCGCGCGCCTGGAGTGAAGTGCCTGCGCCGAAGCGCGGCGAGGCCGTGCGCCGCTTGGGACTCCTGCTGCGCGAGCGCAAGGATGCGCTCGGCACACTCATCGCGCTCGAGAACGGCAAGATCAAGGCCGAAGGCGACGGCGAGGTCCAGGAGATGATCGACATCGCCGACTTCGCCGTCGGCCAGGCGCGAATGCTCTATGGCAAGACCATGCACTCCGAGCGGCCGGGGCATCGGATGTACGAACAATGGCACCCGCTGGGCGTCGTCGGTGTGATCACCGCGTTCAACTTCCCTGTGGCGGTCTGGGCGTGGAACGCACTGCTCGCGGCGGTGTGCGGCAACGCGAGCGTCTGGAAGCCTTCGCCGAAGACGCCGCTCGCGGCGATCGCCGTCCAGCAGCTGTGCAACCGGATCATTGTCGAGCTCAACCTGCCGCCGATTTTCACGCTGCTGATCGATGCCGGGCGCGACGCCGGCGCGCGGCTTGCCGCGGACCCGCGCGTTTCTCTGGTGTCGTTCACCGGGTCGTCCGCGGTCGGCAGGCAAATCGCCCAGGTCGCGGCGGGGCGATTCGGGCGCTGTCTGCTCGAGTGCTCGGGCAACAACGCGATCATCGTCGCGGCGGATGCCGATCTCGACCTGGTCATTCCCGCAGTGGTCTTCGGCGCGGTCGGCACCGCCGGCCAGCGCTGCACGACCACACGCCGGCTCCTCGTGCACGAATCGATCGAGCCCGAAGTCGTGCGGCGGCTCGAAGCGGCGTACGCGCAGGTGCCGATCGGCGACCCGCTCGAGCCGTCGACGTTGATGGGGCCGTTGATCGATGCGACCGCGGTGGCCGCCTTCACTCGTGCCGTCGCCGAGGCGCGGGCCGCCGGCGGCACCGTCGTATATGGCGGCAACGCGAAGACGGGTCCGGGCTTCTTTGTCGAGCCGACCATCGTCCGCAACGCGCGCAATGATTGGCCGGTCGTCCAGCGCGAGACCTTCGCACCTATCCTCTATGTGATTCGCTGCCGCGATCTGCCGGAAGCGATCTCGCTGCACAACGCCGTGCCGCAGGGCCTGTCGTCAGCGATTTTCACGCGCAGCCTGCGCGATGCCGAAGCCTTTCTGTCGGCCACTGGCAGCGATTGCGGCATTGCCAACGTCAACATCGGCACGTCGGGCGCGGAGATCGGCGGCGCGTTCGGCGGCGAAAAGGAAACCGGCGGCGGACGCGAGGCCGGATCGGACGCATGGCAGGCATACATGCGCCGCCAGACCAGCACGATCAACTGGAGCCGCGAGCTCCCCCTCGCTCAGGGCATCAAGTTCGGCGGCGGTTCCAACGCGCTCTAGGGCGACCCAGCCTTTCGCCAAGGCTTAAGTTACACGCTTGCGCTGCGCGGATTTCGCTGCGGGCTTGGCGATCTTCGACGGCCTGGCGCTCTTGGTCTTGCCGGCCTTGGCCGCGAGGAGCGCGACCGCCTCGCCCAGCGTCACCGCATCGACGCGATCCTTGTCGGGCAGCGTGGCGTTGACGCCGCCGTGCTTCACATACGGTCCGTAGCGGCCTGCGTGCAATTCCACGGGCTGCTTGTCTTTCGGGTGCGGCCCAAGCACGCGCAACGCCGTCGCGCCGCGCGTAGCCCTGGCGCCGCGACCTCTGGCGCCCGTCTTGGCCTCGAACTCGAAGCCGATCTTGCCATCGGGCTGGCGGACGAGGTACGCCGCAAACGGCCGGCGCGTCCGCGCCGAGACGAAGGGCAGCAGGTCGGTCTTTCCCGACGCCAGCAGCTTTTCCATCTGCACGCGCTCGATCGGCCGCTGCAGGATGATGCGACCCGAGCGAAAGTCGCAGGTTTTGGCCGGGCCGACCGCGCGCTCGCAAACGTACGCCGCGGGCAGCTCGAACACACGGCCGCCGCATTTCGGACAAGGACCGAGCGGCTGCTGACCGCTGAAATCCGGCGCTTCGGCGCCGTCGCCATCCGCTCCGTCGCCAAAGTCGAACTGGACTTCGTAATCGTCGTTGAGTTTGAGCTGCGCGGTAAACGGCCGGCCTGCCTTGCTGCGAAAACCCTCGAGGGGACCGACTGTCCGGTCGGTCAGCAGCGCTTCGGCCTCCGGGATCTCGAGCTGGCGGCCGGCGATGATCTTCCACATGCCGAAGTCGCAGGATTGGCACTGGAACTTCCTGTACTTCTCGTGCACTTCGCCGCCGCATTTCGGGCAGCGCGCCAACAGTGTCGCGAAGTCGCCCGGAATCGTGTCGCTCTCGTAGTTCTTGGCCTGCGCGACGATGTGCTTGGTCATGCGGATGATCTCGCGCATGAACTCTGCGCGCTTGAGCTTGCCGTGCTCCATCTGTGCCAGCCGGAATTCCCATTCGGCCGTGAGCTCGGGCGAGAAAAGCTCCGGAATGCCGAGGCCGTGCAGGAGCGTCATCAAGGAAAACGCCTTCGCGGTCGGTGTGAGCTCGCGCCCGTCGCGGTGGACGTACTTCTCCTGGATCAGGCCCTCGATGATCTGGGCGCGCGTGGCCGGTGTGCCGAGTCCTTTTTCGCGCATCGCCTCGCGGAGCTCGTCGTCCTCGATGGTCTTGCCTGCACCCTCCATCGCGGAGAGGAGCGTTGCCTCGGTGAACCGCGCCGGCGGCTTGGTCCGGCTACCCTGGACCCGCAGCTCCTCGGTCGCGACCTTCTCGTTCGGGAGCACCTTCGCCAGCATCGGCTCATCGGCGGATTGCGCTTCCTTGCCGTAGACCGCGAGCCAGCCGGGATTCAAGAGCACTTTGCCTTCGGTCTTGAAAGGCTCGCCGACGACACGCGTGATGCGCGTGGTCAGCAGATACTCCGCAGGCGGGTAGAAGATCGCCAGGAAGCGCTTGACGACGAGGTCGTAGAGCTTCGCTTCGGCCTCGGTCAGGCTCTTGGGCTTCTGCAGCGTCGGAATGATCGCGAAGTGGTCCGAAATCTTGGCGTTGTCGAAAATGCGTTTGTTGGGCTTAACCCATTTCTCCTTCAGGACCTGCCCCGCGAAGGCGCCATACGGATTCGTCGCGCGGAGCGCTTCGAGCGTCGCCCTGACCGTCGGGAGATAATCCTCGGGCAGGGCACGCGCGTCGGTCCGCGGATAGGTGAGCACCTTGTGCCTTTCGTAGAGCGCCTGCGCCAGCGACAGCGTCATGCGCGCCGAGAAACCAAAGCGACCGTTGGCCTCACGCTGCAGACTCGTCAAGTCGTAGAGCAGTGGCGAGCTTTGCGTCGAGGGCTTGGATTCTTCGCTGACGGTGCCGGGCTTGCCCTCGCACTTGGCCGCAATCGCGCGTGCCCTGGCTTCCTCCCAGAGGCGTTCCGCACGGGCGTCGGGGTCGTCATCCGGCTTCCGGAATTTCTCGTCGAACCAGCGACCCTCGTAGGCGCCGCCGGCGGCGCGAAACGTCGCGAGAACCTCCCAGAAATCGCGCGGCTTGAAGTCGCGAATCCTCTCCTCACGCTCGACCAGGATCGCCAGCGTCGGGGTCTGCACTCTTCCGACCGTCGTGAGCTGGAAGCCGCCCGCCTTCGAGTTGAACGCGGTCATCGCGCGCGTGCCATTGATGCCGACGAGCCAATCGGACTCCGAGCGGCACACTGCGGCGTCGGCGAGCGGCCGCATCGCCTCGTCACTGCGCAGTGCTGCGAAGCTTTCGCGGATTGCGCCGGGCGTCATCGACTGCAACCACAGACGCTTGATCGGCTTGGTCGTCTTCGCGTATTGAACGATGTAGCGAAAGATGAGCTCTCCCTCACGGCCGGCATCGCAGGCGTTGATGAGCTCGACGACGTCCTTGCGCTTGATCAGCTTGAGCAGGAGCCTTAACCGCGACTCGGTTTTCTCCAAGGGCCGTAACGCGAACTTCGACGGGATCGCCGGCAAGTGAGTGAACGTCCACTTGCCGCGTTTGACCTCCTCCTCTTCGGGCATGCCTATCTCGAGCAGGTGGCCTACGGCGGAGGAGAGCACGTAGCGATCCCCCTCGAAGTATTCATCGTGGCGCGCGAGTCCGCCCAGCGTGCGGGCGATGTCCGCCGCGACGGAAGGTTTTTCGGCAATGATCAGGCGTTTGGCCATCGGTCCTTGCGGTCGGGCGAGGTTGAAGCCCGAGCGAGAGGGGGTGAATGATAAGCAAGGACCGGCAAGGGAACAAGGAAAGCCTGGAAGCAAGATGCGAGCAGCGGCCCGCGCCGCGCCGCGTGTGACGCGCGGCCTCGCCTTGCGGCCGCGTCAGCGCAGGCGCTGGTACGCGCCGCCGGGCAGCGGAGCGATTTTGCCGGAGAGCTCGAGCTCGACTAAGGCGACCGCGATCGCGTCGGCCGCGAGGCCGGTACGCTCGCATAGCGCATCGACGCCGGCCGTATCGTGTCCCAGCGCCGCAAGCACGCGCGCGGCCACACCCTGGATCTCAGCAGCGGCCTCGGCTGTAGCGGCGGGCGTCGCCGGAAGGGGTGATGACGTCACTAGGCGCAGTTCATCGAGCACATCCTGCGCCGTCTCGACGAGCTTGGCCCCGTCCTTGATCAAACGATGGCTGCCCTTCGAAAAAGGCGAGTGGATGGATCCGGGAATGGCGAACACGTCGCGGCCTTGCTCGGCGGCGAACCGAGCGGTGATGAGCGACCCGCTGGCGAGCGTCGCCTCGACCACCAGCACCCCGCGGGACAAACCGCTGATCAGACGATTGCGCCGTGGAAAGTTCGCTGGCAGCGGAGGCGTTCCTAACGGAAACTCGGACAACAAGCCTCCGCCTTCCGAAAGCTTTTGCGCCAGAGCGCGGTTGGCTGCGGGATAGACGCGGTCGAGGCCGGTGCCGAGCACCGCCACGCTGCTGCCGGAGCCTGCAAGCCCGCCGCGATGCGCTGCCGCATCGATGCCGACCGCGAGACCGCTGACGATCGTCAAGCCCGCGGCCGACAACGCTGCCGCGAACGTCTCGGCATGCTCGACTCCTTGCGGTGTCGCATTGCGGCTGCCGACGATGGCGAGCGCCGGCCGGTTCAATAGCTCCCGCCGGCCGACGTAGCAGAACGCCGGCGGCGGATCGGCAATCGCGAGCAACGACGCCGGGTAGTCAGGGTCGTCCCAAGCAAAGAGCGAATGCCCGGGCAGGGCGAGCCAGCCCAGCGTGCGTTCGAGATCACCCGGATCCGGTCCCCGCCGAGTCGCCGCGGCAACGTCGGCGGTCACGAAACGCGCGAGGGTCGCCTGCGAAGCTGCGCGCACTTCCGCCGGCCCGCCGAGCGATTTGAGGAGCTCGAAGAGCGCACGCGCGGTCAGGCCCGGTACGAGCTGGAGCGACGCCCAAGCCTCGACGCGGGCGTCGATATCCATCGGGGAGTGACGTGCTAGGGTCTACGCACGACATCGCCCACGACGATCGGCTCGGTCGTATTGAGCACGATGGCGTAGGAGAGCTTGTCGAAGACGCGGAAGACGAACAACAGCCCCGTGCGCTCCGGGGGCAGGTCCAGGTAGCGGGTGGGTTGCACCATCACCCGGGTCTGATCGGCCAGCTTGGAGAAGATGTCCGGACCCGTAGAGGGCCGTGGATCGGCTATCACCGGCGCGGGGTGATAAATCGCCAGCACGTGCCCGCTCTCGAGGCCGTCCCGTATTCCGCGGTCGAGCGTTACGAGATAGCCCCGGCCGGTTTCAACCGAGTCGTTGCCCAGCGCGATAATGCGTCCGTCCACGGAACGATCCGGCATGTGCGGCACATAGTTGACGAGCTCTTCGCGCGGCGCGGGAACCAGAAGGTCGCCGATCAGTATCTCCTCGCGCGCCGAGGTGATCTGCAACGTGCTGACTTCGCCGAAACGCTCGACGCTCGCGGTCCCGAGAAAACGCATCTCGTTGCCGAGAAGCTCGTTGCTGTCGAACGCGCGCAGTGCCTTGCCGGGCCGGTACAAGAACCATTGCGTGCCCGATCTTTCGTCGACCTTGACCGCGTAGAAGGAGTCTCCGGACCCACGGATGACGCGATTGTCGCGTGCGGCGACGATTTTTGCCGCATCCGGCAGCCCGTCGGGGCTCGTGATGATCGGCCGCGTGAGGTATGGCTCGATGTCGCCCGGGGGAATGCTTGGAATCGCCTCCGCGGCGAGCGGGGCGACGCGCACCGAAGGCGACAACCGGTTGGGGTTGGTCGAACGCTCAAGCGAGAGCCGTGGCTGGCCGTCGCTGCGATCGAGGACGATGACATCGCCGGGGTAGATCAGGTGCGGATTCCTGATCTGGTCGCGATTCATCCGCCACACGTCGGGCCAGCGCCACGGCTGCTTAAGGAATCTTCCCGCGATGCTCCAAAGCGTGTCCCCTTTTTGCACCGTGTAGCGATCCGGTGGATTGTCCTGCAGGGGGATATCCTGTGCTTGCAGGATGCCGGACGCGAGGAGGAGCGGCAGCAGGCAGGCCGAAAGCAGCAATGACGCCGTGATAGACTTCGCGCGCATGATGCCTCTCTTAAGACGGTTGATTCAGCGGGACCTTGCTAACGTCCTAAACTGCCGCAAAATAAGGGCTTAGACGTGATTCTGCATCCCGAATGTGCATTTTGCAAGTTCTTATGGTCCTGGACATCCTCGAATACCCTGATCCGCGGCTGAGAAGGACCGCCGCCACGGTGCCGGTCGTGACGGCGGACATCCGGAAACTGGTCCGCGACATGGTCGAAACCATGTATGCCGCGCCCGGCGTCGGCCTCTCGGCCACACAAGTCGATGTCCACAAGCGCATCATCGTAATCGACGTGAGCGTGGCCCGCGACGAGCTCAAGGTGTTCATCAACCCGGAGATCGTCGCCGCCGAAGGCGAAGCGCAGTGCGAAGAGGGCTGCCTGTCGGTACCGGGCTACTACGACACCGTGCGGCGGGCCGCCCGGATCACTGTGCGGGCTCAGGACGAGCGGGGCGAGCCCTTCGAGCTCTCTGCCGACGGGACCCTGGCCGTTTGCATCCAGCACGAAATGGATCATTTGGTCGGCAAGGTCTTCGTCGATTACCTGTCGCCGCTAAAACGCGCGCGGCTCATGGCGAAGATGAGGAAGAAGCAGCGGATCGCCGGTTGATGCGAATCGGGTTCGCCGGGACGCCGGCGTTCGCGGCGGCTGCCTTGGAGGCGATCCTCGACGCCGGTTTGCCGGTCGCAGTCGCGCTTACGCAGCCTGACCGCCCCCGCGACCGCGGCTGGCGGCCGAAGCCCGGTCCGGTGAAGGCGCTTGCCGATGCGCGCGGCGTCCCTGTCCTCCAGCCGTCGAACCTCAAGTCAGAAGCCGAACGCGCCCGGATCATCGCCATCCCGCTCGACGTACTCGTCGTAGCGGCGTATGGGCTGATCCTGCCCCCGTCGATACTCGAGTGGCCCGCCGGCGGCTGCATCAACATCCACGCTTCGCTCCTGCCGCGCTGGCGCGGCGCGGCGCCGATCCAGCGCGCCTTGCTCGCGGGTGACCGCGAGACCGGCATCACCGTCATGTGGATGGACCAAGGCCTGGACACCGGTCCGATCATCGCGCGCCATGCCGTTCCGATCGCCGCGCGCGAGACTGCGGGCAGTCTCCACGACAAACTCGCGACGGTTGGCGCACGAGCGATCGTAGAGACGCTGTCGACGCTGCGACGTAGCGGGCGCCTGCCGGCGGAGGCGCAACCCGAAAAGGACGCGACCTACGCGGCCAAGCTGGCCCCGGCCGAGACGGTCATCGACTGGAGCGCGAGCGCGGACGCGATCGATCGCAGCGTGCGGGCATTCGATCCGGTGCCGGGCGCGCAGACGACGTTGGCCGGCGCGGGGCTCAAAATCTGGGAGGCAAGCCCGCTGCCGGGCCGTTTCGGCGCCCCGGGCGTGGTTACCCGGGCAGAGGCAGCAGGGATCGTCGTCGCCTGCGGAGACGGCGCGCTCAACGTCACCCGATTGCAGCGGGCCGGCAGCAAATCAATGCCCGCGGCAGCATTCCTTGCCGGCCGCCCGCTTGCGATCGGCACGCGTTTGGGCGGCGCGAATGGTTGAATCACCTGTCGGCGCCGCAATCTAAAGCATTACCAATCCCGCCGATCGTGGCGCGGAAAACGTGGAGAGAACGAGCAATGCTAGGTAACTGGTTCAAGACCGGGCTCTTGATGGCGGCGATCATGGCGCTTTTTGGCATGGTCGGCGCAGTTCTGGGCGGCGGGCAGGGCATGCTCCTGGCCCTCATGTTCGGCTTGGGCGTAAATCTGTGGGCGTACTGGTATTCCGACACGATGGTGCTCAAGCTCTATCGCGCTCAGGAAGTCGACGCAACCTCCGCGCCGCAGCTCTATAACACCGTCGGGGAGCTCGCAGCGCGCGCCGGGTTGCCGATGCCGAAGGTCTATCTCATCGACGAGGCGCAGCCCAACGCGTTCGCGACGGGGCGCAACCCCGAGCATGCCGCGGTCGCCGCGACAACCGGCATCCTGCAGCTCCTGTCCGCGCGCGAGTTGCGCGCCGTGCTTGCGCACGAGCTCTCGCACGTCACGCATCGCGACATACTGACCTCGACGATCACTGCATCGATCGCCGGCGCGATCTCGACGCTCGCGAACTTCGGCATGTTCTTCGGCGGGCGCAGTGACGACAATCGCAATCCTCTCGTCGCCTTGGTCGTGCTTATCCTGGCGCCGATCGCCGCCGTGCTGATCCAGCTCGCGATCTCGCGCGGCCGCGAGTACGAGGCCGATCGCGGCGGCGCAGAGCTTTCGGGTGATCCGCGCGCGCTCGCCGACGCGCTGGCGAAGATCGACCGCTATGCCAAGGGACTACCGCTCGAGACCGCGGAAGCTCATCCCGCGACGGCGCACATGATGATCATCAATCCGCTCTCCGGCGGCGGTCTAACCGGGTTGTTCAGCACCCATCCGCCCACCGAGGAGCGCATCCACCGCTTGCTGGCAATGGCGCTCTGAGGCCTCATCGGAGAGCCGACCCCGCCGCGATGGAGAGAGCGCAGCGCATCGCGGCGAAGGCGGTACGACGGGTCCTCGCAGGAGCGACGCTCCCCGCGGCGCTCGCCGGTGAGAACGATGAGAACGCTGAGAACGCTGGGGATCGCGCTCTCGTGCGCGAGCTCGCGCACGGCACACTGCGGTTTCTCGGTCAGGTACGCGCCATCGTGCGGCTGCTCGCCGAGCGGCCGCTCGCCGACGCGAGTGTCGAGGCGCTCCTCTGGGTTGCCCTCTACCAGCTCATTCACACGCAGGCGCCCGCGCATGCGATCGTCAACGGCGCGGTGCGCGCGACCGCGCGTGTCAAGCGCACTTCCGCGCAAGGTCTGGTCAATGCGGTGTTGCGCAACTTTCTACGGCGCAGGGATGACTTGCTGGCCGCCGTCGCCCGCGAGCCCGAAGCTCGGTTTTCCTACCCGCGGTGGTGGATCGACCGCGTCCGTGCGGAGCGACCGGAGGATTACGCGGTCGTGCTTGACGCCGGCAACGCGAGGCCGCCGCTTTGTCTGCGCGTCAATGTCCGCCGCATCTCGCCCGCCGAATACGTCTCGGCGCTTGCCGCACAGGGACACGCCGCCCGACGCACCGGCGCGGCCGGAGTGATCGTCGACAAGCCGCGGCCGGCCACCGCGTTGCCGGGCTATACGAGCGGCTGGTTTTCGGTGCAGGACGCGGCCGCTCAGCTTGCGGCGCCATTGCTCGACGCGAGCGAAGGCATGCGTGTGCTCGATGCCTGTGCGGCGCCCGGCGGCAAGACTACCCATCTCGCCGAGCTTGCCACTGCCGACCTGACCGCCATCGATGTCGATGCACACAGACTCGAGCGCGTCGGCGAAAACCTCGCGCGCCTCGGTTTGTCGGCGCGTCTTGTCGCCGGGGACGCGACGGATCCCGCCGCATGGTGGAGCGGCGTGCCGTTCGATCGCATCCTGCTCGACGCGCCATGCACGGCCTCGGGCGTCGTGCGCCGTCACCCCGATGCAAAATGGCTGCGGCGCGAGAGCGACGTCGCCGGCTTTGTCGAACAGCAGCGGCGATTGCTCGATGCATTGTGGCCGACGCTGGCGGGAGGCGGCAGGCTCCTTTACTCGACATGCTCGATTTTCCGGGCCGAGAACGCGGAGCAGATTGAAACCTTCGTCGCTCGCCATCCCGACGCTTCGCGTGTTCCGCTCGAGCTGCCCGATTCGTTTGCGGCCGTAGACGGGCAACTCTTGCCAGCGGAGGTCGGCGCAGAGCACAATCACGACGGGTTTTTCTACGCCCTCCTGCAGAAGAGCTGACCCTCCCGGATCGCGCGGCTCGCCGCCGCCCGTGGCATGTCGCCAACGAACCGCTCTCTCGGCCTGTTGTGGCTGACCGCGTCGCTGTGCCTGCCCCTGATGTCCTGGGCGCTCGCTGCGCACGCCGACACGATTCCGGTCAAGTCGGCGGAGTTGCGGATCGAAGACGAGAGCTACGTTCTCAATGCCCAATTCGACGTTGCGTTCAATCCCACGTTGGAGGAGGCGCTGCAGAAAGGCGTGTCGCTGTATTTAGTGCTGGAATTCGAGCTTTCGCGTCCGCGCTGGTACTGGCTCGACGAAAAACTCATTCAGCAGGCTGTCCAATATCGAATCAGCCATTCCCCGCTGACGCGGCAGTACCGTGTGGCCACAGGCCTCTTGAGCCAGCAGTTTGACTCGCTCGAGGAGGTCGAGCACTTACTCTCGCGCGTCGTCTCGCGCCCGGTCATCGCAGTCGACGTGCTGACCAAAGGCGCACGCTACGAAGCCGCGGTGCGCCTTCGCCTCGACGTTACCCAGCTGCCCAAGCCGTTCCAGATCAATGCCCTCGCCTCGCGTGATTGGTCGATGCAATCGGAGTGGTATCGCTGGAGCTTCACACCGTGAACGGCGTTCGCGCTCCGCGGGTGATTCGCTATGTGCTCGTGGCCTGCGCATGCCTGGGCGTGATCTTCCTGTTCTTGCTCGCGACCGCAAGCGCCAATACGGCGCTCTTCGCGCGGAGCTACAACCTGCTGCTCGTCCTCAATTTCACCATGGTCGCGGTGCTGATGGGATTGGTCGGCTACCAGCTGCTACGGTTGCGCAAGCAGCACAAGGCCGGAGTCTTCGGCTCGCGGCTGGCCGCGCGGCTGGTCCTGTTCTTCGCGCTCATCGCGGTGCTGCCTGGTGCTTTGCTGTATATCGTTTCGTGGCAGTTCCTGGGCAACAGCATCGAGTCGTGGTTCGACGTCCGAGTCGATCGCGCGCTGGAGGGAGGCCTGAACCTCGCCCGTGGCGCACTGGACTATCCGCTCAAGGAAGTGACGAACAAGGCGACCCAACTCGCGCTGACTCTGCAAGAGGCGGAGCCGGCCAGCGTATCGTCCCGCTTGAACCGCGCCAGCGAGCAGGCCGGCATCTACGAGGCCACGCTGTTCTCGTCCTCCGGCGGGGTGCTGGCGGTTGCCGGTATCTCCGGGTCGACACTGACGCCGGAGCCGCCACCCGCTCAGGCGCTGCGCAAGGCGCGGTTGCAGCAGACTTATTCGGCCATCGAGCAGATTCCCGAGCAAGGACGGGTGCTTCGCGTCGTCGTCCCTGTCAACGGTGCCGATCCACTAGAGCCGTTGCGCTTCTTGCAAGTGATCGAGCCGGTCCCGAAGCAGCTGCAGCAGGACCTGGAGAAGGTGGAGGCGGGCTATCGCGACTACCAGGAGATTTCGTTCTCGCGCACGGCGTTGAAGCGTCTTTACGCGCTGACGCTCACGTTGACGCTGCTGCTTGCGCTGTTGTCGGCGCTCGGATTGGCGGTCCTGCTTTCGGAACAATTCAGCCGGCCGCTGGGCCTCCTCGCCGAAGGCACGCGCGCCGTTGCTCAAGGGGATTTCAGCCGCCGGCACCCGGTGCAGAGTCGCGACGAGCTCGGCGTACTCACCGAATCGTTCAACACCATGACGGCGCAGCTTGCAGAAGCGCAGCAGAAGGAGGAGGAGAACCGAAAGGCGATCGAGACCACCCGCGCCTACCTCGAAAGCGTTCTCGCCAATCTCTCCGCAGGTGTGCTCGCTTTCGACAACGCGTTCCGTTTGCGCACCGCCAACCCGAGTGCCGCAGTGATCCTGCAACAGCCGCTCGCGGA
>Ga0075435_100001995_pt1 | contig 13353 bp, 13 predicted proteins | sample RhiMethybrSRZTD4_FD_75302 | JGI IMG/M metagenome (GOLD analysis project Ga0075435, IMG submission 75302) | Populus rhizosphere microbial communities from Tennessee, USA - Rhizosphere MetaG P. TD hybrid SRZTD4 | ecosystem: Host-associated > Plants > Roots > Rhizosphere > Soil | place: USA...
GATTGAAACAGTACTGCGACGTGACCAGAGATTGAGGCAGTACTGCAACCACGAAATCACGAAGAGTCACGAAAACACGAAGAAGACATATGAGTACAAATCAATTCTTCTTCGTGCGTCTTCGTGTCTTCGTGTCTTCGTGGTTGCAGTACTGTTCGCGTGATCTCAGTGCGCTTGCGGGAGCGGACGCGCGGGCAGCGGCTCGGGTTCCGATCGCTTGAACATTCGATCGAAGAAGGTGGGTGTCGTCGCGCTCGGGTTCCATCCCATGCGGAGCACCGTAAGGTGGATGGGACGCCTGCCGAACTGCAGCGCCTCGTTGCAGCTCCACATATACAGATCGACGTGACGGCCCTGGACGGCCGGTCCGGTGTCGAGGACGGTGTAGATGCCGTTGTATTTCGCCGGCAGCGAATCGACTTCCACCACCGAGCCGACGGGCAGCAGCTCGGGGTCGGCCGCGGCGATGCCGCTCTGCACGGCGACGCCGGACGTCGTCTGCATTCCCTTGCAGTACGCGGTCGCACTGAACGCCACGCGCGCGCCCGGCGAGGGCACGGCTGTCGTCTCGCGCAGCACCGCCTGCCGCGCGGCATACCGCGAATCAAGCGCTGTGACTTCGTACAGCGAGACGAACCCGCACGCGGCCACGGCCGTTGCAACGCTCTTCCGCCAGACGGATTCAGCGATGATCATGTTGATGGTGAGTCATCATGTCATGAATGCGGCGGCGACTTGTCACGAACGCGAGCGCGAGCGGATATGCAATAACGGCAAGAATCAGCGCGCCAAGAAGTGATCCAACGGCGTACGGCACCAGCAGAGGTTTCAGAATTGTGATCAATCGATGCCAGAATTCGGATCCGAATACAGAAAGGTCGAACAGCTCGCCGATCTGCGACTTGAATCCCGGCGGCGATCGATGACCCGTGATCTGCGCGCCGGCCATCGTGACGAACGCGTAGTACGGCGCGATGACCCAAGGCAGATTCGAATACACGCCGAGCAGCACCGCGACGCGATTCAGATTGAGCAGAAACGCGAAGAGCACGCCGAGCACGGTGTGCAGACCAAGGAACGGGGAGAAGCCGAAGAACACGCCGAGCGCGAAGGCCGCCGCCGTGCGTTCGGGCGTGTCGTCGACATGCAGCAGCGCGTCGAGCCAGCGCCTGATGAGGGCGCGCGTGAGATGAATCATCGGAAATGCGCGAAGGCGCGGCGCCCGAGTGGTTCGGCGGCCGCGTCCGCCGTCGGCCGAATCGTCACCGCGCGGTCGTCAGTACAGACGCCGATGCGCGTCAGCGGGGTGCCGCCGTGGCGTGTTGCCGCGGCGAGCCGGCGCCGCAGCCTCGGCCGCACGGCAACGAGCAGTTCGTAATCGTCGCCGCCGCTCACCGCTTCGCCGATCGGATCCAGCTGGTGCGCTGCGAATACCGCGCGCGTCGCCGCGTCGATCGGCAGCGCATCGGCAACGATGCTGATGCCCACGCCGCTCGCGTCGGCCACCTGATGCAGCGCGTCGCTCAAGCCATCGCTCAAATCCATACAAGCCGTCGCCGCACGATTTCGTGCGAGAAGCGTGCCGAGACGCACGCGCGGAGTCGGACGCAGGTAGCGATCCACGCAGCTCTCCGACGTCGATGACAGCTCGCTGTCGTTCGCGCCACGGCCGGTGCGGGTTTCGTGCAGCAACAACAGGCCGGCCGCCGCCGCGCCAATGGCTCCGCTGACGTACACCTCGTCGCCGGGACGCGCGCCCGAGCGCGTCAGCGCCTGGCGCCGCTTCACCGTGCCTGCGACCGTGATGTCGATGACGAGCGGACCGGTCGTCCTGGTGAGATTGCCGCCGACGACCTGCACCCGATGACGGCCGGCGAGCGTCACGATGCCCGCGACGATGCCGTCGAAGTCGTCGAGCGGCAGGGCGGGCGGCAGTGCGAACGATAACAGCGCGAGCCGGGGCGCCGCGCCCATTGCGGCGATGTCGCTGAGGTTGACGGCGAGCGCCCGATGGCCGATCGCGTCGGGCGGCACGAACGCGCGATCGAAGTGCACGCCTTCCACGACAGCATCGACGGTCAGCACCTCGACGCGGTTCCGTTCCGGCTCGACGATCGCCGCATCGTCGCCGATGCCGACCAGGAGCCAATCGGGTGCGGGGGGAAGCTGCCGCTCGATGCGCGCGATGATCTCGCGCTCGGTGAGGTCGGAAATGGTCACTTCGCGTAGTCGACCGCGCGGGTCTCGCGAATGACCGTCACCTTGATCTGACCCGGATATTCGAGCTCGTTCTCGATTCGGCGCGCGATGTCCTTCGACAGCCAGACCGCCTCCTCGTCGGAGATCTTCTCGCTCTCCACCATGATGCGGATCTCGCGGCCGGCCTGCAGCGCGAACGACTTCGACACGCCCTTGAACGAATCGGCAATCCCCTCGAGCTTCTCGAGGCGCTTCACGTACGACTCGAGGATGTCGCGCCGCGCGCCGGGGCGTGCCGCGGAGATCGCGTCCGCGGCCTGGACGATCATCGCTTCGAGCGACGGCCAGTCGATGTCCATGTGGTGCGCCGCCATCGCCATGACGACCGGCTCGCTCTCGCCGTGCTTGCGCAGGAAGTCGATGCCGAGCTGCAGGTGCGTGCCTTCCATCTCGCGATCGATCGCCTTGCCGATGTCGTGCACGAACGCGGCGCGGACGGCGACGTGCGCGTCGAGGCCGACTTCCTTCGCCATGATGCCGGCGAGCCGCGCGACCTCCGCCGAGTGCGCGAGGACGTTCTGACCGTAGCTGGTGCGGAACTTCAGCCGGCCCATCAGCCGGAGGACCTCGGGATGGAGATCGTGGAGTCCGAGCTCGAACGCGACGGCGGCGCCTTCCTTCCGCACCTCGTCGTCGGTTTCGTCCTTCACCTTCTGGACGACCTCTTCGATGCGCGCCGGATGAATGCGGCCATCGGCGATGAGCCGCTCGATTGCCTTCTTCGCGATCTCGCGGCGGTACGGATCGAATCCGGAGAGGATGATGGCGCCGGGCGTGTCGTCCACGATGAGGTCGACGCCGGTCGCGAGCTCGAGCGCGCGGATGTTGCGTCCTTCACGGCCGATGATGCGTCCTTTGAGATCGTCGCTCGGCAGATCGACGACCGAGACCGTCGTTTCAATCGCGTGTTCGGCTGCGCAGCGCTGGATGGCTTCGGTGATGTAGTGCTTCGCGCGGTCGATGGCGGTTTCGCGCGCTTCGGCGTCGAGCCGCTTCAGGAGATTGGCGGCGTCGTGCCGCGCCTCGCTCTCCATCTGCTTGACGAGGAGCTCCTTGGCTTCTTCGGCGGTGAGACCGGCGACGCGTTCGAGCTCGCGCTGCTGCGTGGCGATGAGGTGTTCGTATTTCGCGGCGGCGGCGGCGGCCGTCTTCTCGCGCTCGCTCAGCGTGCGGTCGCGGGCGTTCAGCTCCTTCTCCAGGCGCTCGATCGAAGACTGACGCTCGGTGAGCGTCACCTCGCGCCGGGTGAGCGTCTGTTCGAGCGTGGCGGCCTGCTGGCGCTCGAGACGCGCCTGCCGCTCCGCCTCCATCAGGATCTCGTGCGCTTTCTCTTTCGCCTCGAGAACCGACTCTTTCTTGCGGGACTCGGCGTCGCGCTCGGCGTCCTTCGCGAGCCGGAGCGCCTGTTCCTCGGCGCGTCCAATCGTTTCAGCCGCAATGCGCTTGCGGTTGGCGACCCATACTGCGAACACGGCGGACGCCGTCACCAGCGTGACGATCGCCGGCACGATCAGGTTCGCAATGATCGACACGCGTGACGTCCTTTCCCGCGACCACCCGGGCTGCCTCAGGTCGGCGCCGCACGCAGACTACAACTTAAAGCGCAGTGCGCAAACTCAGAAATCTCAGAACGTAGACGAAGAACGACAGAGAAGCTTCTATGAAAGGCCCCGCTTTGCCGTGTGGGGAGGTCGATGAACCTGCGATAGCAGGTGGAACCGCTCAGAAAAGCCGCGCTTAAGGCTTCCTCGCTACAGAGGCATGCACACCACGCGGCATCGCGACTCACTTGGGTGATACGTTGGCTCAAACGAGCCTACCGCCATCACGCGCAAAGCAGGGAACTCAAATTCCGGAGGGATCTTAACGTAAATCTCGCTACGTCCGCAATGGAACACCGGAGTGCACAGGAGTGCCAATGGTGGCGTTATGCCATAAGAAGGCGATCGAGCAGGCGCTCGAGCTCTCCGGCGCGCTCCGCAAGCGCGCCGTCGAACTGCTGGTTCACGTCGCGGCAGCGAAAGAGCTCGTCGGCGATGTTGAGGGCCGCGAGCACCGCGAGACGCAGCGAGTCGCCCGTCGGCGTCGTGTCCGCCGCCGCGCGCATCTTGTCGTTCACGTACGCGGCAAGACGCCCGACGTACTCGGGATCGAGCGAGCTGCGAATCGGATAGCGCTGCCCGTGGATCTCGACGGGGATGACGCGGCCTTCGGTCATGGAAACGTGTAGGCGACGAGCCTCACAGATTGAGCGCCTCGAGTTGATCGAGCATCTCGGACACGCGCGTCCGGATGACGTCGCGCTCTTCGCGCAGCGTCGTCAGTTCCGCATTGAGACTTTCGTTTGCGGAGAGCCGTCCGCGCAGCGCGTCGAGCTCGCGCACGAGCCGCTGGTTTTCTTCCTCCGCCTGCGCCTGCTCGGCTTTCATGCGATCGACCATCCCGACGAGCAGCTTCAACTTCTCCTCGAGGCGGTCGATTGGTTCGAGCTCAACGCTGCGCGTCGCTGTCTTCGCCATACTGATCCTCACATTTGGTCATTGGGTCATCTGGTTATTTGTTCATTGGATTGGTTTATTGACAATGACCAGATAACCAGATGGCCAAATGACCAAATATCTAGCGTTGTACGGCGCCGTGTTCGCGGACGAGCGCCGCCAGAATTTTTTCGAAACTTTGTTGGACTTCCGCGTCGGTCAGCGTGCGATCCGGCGCCTGGAACGTCAGCCGCACGGACACACTCACCGCTCCTTCAGGCACGCCCTTGCCCTGATATCGATCGAAGAAGCTGACCGCGACGAGCGGCGCCGGCAGGTCGCGTCCGGCCGACTGAATGGTGCCATGAATGATCGCCGCAGGCAAGGTTTCGGACACGATGATCGACAGATCGCGGACGACGAACGGATGGCGCGGCAGCGGACGCGTGGCGTCGGACGCCCCGCCGCGCGCGCGCATCAATAAATCGAGGTTCAGCTCGCCGGCGAAGATCGGATCTTTCGCCGGCAGGCCGCGCGCGTCCGCGATCGCCGGATGCACCTGCCCGATGATGCCGGCTGCTTCGCCGCGCGCCGGACCGTCCACGACCGTGAGCGCAGCGGTCTGACCGGGCACGAGAAACGGCAGCTTCGCAGGCTCGGCGTGAACGGCGACGCCGAGCACCGTGCACACCTGTTCCGCGATTCCCTTGGCATCGAAGAAATCCACGTCGCGGCTGTGTCCCGACCAGTGCTCGCCGGTGGCGCTGCCGGTCCACGCGAACCCGACTCCGCGCGTTTCACTCGTCGGCGTGAACCACGCGCCGATCTCGAACACGCGCACGTCGCGGCGGCCGTGGCGGCGATTCTGGCCGACCGCGTCTACGAGACCGGGAATGAGCGAGGGGCGAAGCGTGTCGAACTTCGCCGACAGCGGATTGGCGACCGCGACCGCAGTCCGGCTGTCGACCGCGAACGGCTCGGCGGCTTTTGCCTCGATGAATCCGAACGTCACGGCCTCGGACAGACCTGCAGCCGTCAGGACGCGGCGAACGAGCCGATCGCGCGTGATGCGCGGATCGGGCGGCGGCGCCGCCGCCGTGAGCACCGGGAAGGTCGCGTCGAGGCGATCGAACCCGTAGTGGCGTCCCACTTCCTCGATGAGATCGACTTCGCGCAGGAGATCGACGCGAAACGTCGGCGCGATCGCGTCCCATCCGTCGGCGGTCGGCGTCACAGTCAAGCCGAGGCTCGTGAGGATGCGAACGACGTCGGCGTCGGGTACACGCGCGCCGAGCAGCCGCGCAAGCCGCTCGCGCCGCAGATGCAGCTGCCTGGGTCCTCGCTTGCTTGGATAACAATCGATAACTGGACCGACCACGCGGCCGGTGCCCACGCGGCGCATCAGCGCCGCGGCGCGCGCGATCGCGACGACCTGTGCGCCGATGTCCGCGCCCCGTTCGAAGCGCGCGGATGCTTCCGTTTTCAACACGAGACGCTTGCTCGTTCGACGGACCGACGTCGGCTTGAAGTACGCGCTCTCGAATGCAACGCGGCGCGTGGAGGAGGAGACCTCCGAGTCGGCGCCGCCCATCACGCCCGCAATCGCCTGGGCGCGATCCCGATCGGCGATGACGAGCATGTCCGAGTCGAGTTTCCGCTCGACGCCGTCGAGCGTCCGGATGACTTCGCCGTTCTTCGCGCGCCGGATGCGGATGTGCGCGCCCGCGAGCTTGTCGAGATCGAAGGCGTGCATCGGTTGTCCGAGCTCGATGTTGACGTAGTTGGTGATGTCGACGATGGTGCTGATCGGGCGCACGCCGGCGGCATGGAGCCGCGCGGCCATCCACGCGGGGGATTGACCGACGGTCACTTCGGCGACCGCCGCCGCGTATCGCGGACACAGATCTTCGTCTTCGAGCGACACGGTGAGCGCGTCGGAGCGGCCGGCCGGAAGCCGTTCGAGACGCACGCGGGCGTCCTCGTTCTCCGAAGGCGGAACGAACGGCCGATCGAACGCCGTTGCGACTTCACGGGCCAGACCGATGACGCTCAGGCAATCGGGACGATTCGCCGTGATCTCGAAGTCGATCACCGCATCGCCGTCGGCGAGCGTTTCGACGCCGGCCACCTCGAACCCGCGCACGCCGAGCGTCGCGGCAATCTCGTCCGCTGACGAGGTGATGTCGACGAACTCGCGCAGCCAGGAGAGAACGAGCCGCATGTCAGTACGGGAACTGCTCGAGGAATCTCAAGTCGTTCTCGTAGAACAGCCGGATGTCTTCGACCTGATATCGCAGGATCGCGACGCGCTCGATGCCGATGCCCCATGCGAAGCCGGTGTAGCGTTCCGGATCGTACCCAACGGCTTCGAACACGGCGGGATGGACCATGCCGCTGCCGCCGAGCTCGATCCATCCGGTCCTCTTGCACATCGCGCAGCCGGCGCCGTCGCATTGCCAGCAGCTGAGATCGATTTCAGCGCTCGGCTCCGTGTAGGGGAAGAAACTGGGCCGGAACCGCACGCGCACATTCGGCGAGAACATCTGCCGCGCGAAGGCGAGGAGCGTGCCTTTCAGATCGGCGAGCGAGATCCCTTCGCCGACGACGAGCGCTTCGATCTGCGAGAAAGCGGGCGAATGCGTCAGATCGAGATCGTCGCGGCGGTACACGCGTCCGGGCGCGACGATGCGGATCGGCGGCTGGTGCGTCTGCATGTAGCGAATCTGCATCGAGGACGTGTGGGTCCTGAGCAGCGTCCGCAGGTCGTCGTCTCGTCCCGAGTCGCCTTTCAGCGGCGTCGCGAGATACAGCGTGTCCTGCATGTCGCGCGCCGGATGTTCGGCCGGCATGTTCAGCGCGTCGAAGCAGTGCCACTCGTCCTCGGCCTCGGGTCCTTCGATTGAGGTGAATCCCATGCGCGTGAAGATCTCTTCCATCTGCTCGCGCACGATCGTCAGCGGGTGGCGATGGCCGAGCGGCGGCACGCGGCCCGGCAGCGTCACGTCGACCGCGCCCTTCGGGAGCGCGGCAGTCGCGCCGGCGGTCGACTGGTAATGCGTCCACCGTGCTTCGACCGCCTGCTTCAGCTCGTTCGCGTATCGGCCGATACTCTTCTTCTCGTCGACCGGCGCGCTCGCGATCATCTGCATCCAGGACGAGACGACGCTGTTCCTGCGACCGAGATAACGGTCGCGGACCGACTGCGCGTCGCGGGCAGACTTCGCCTGACCGAGCTCGGTCTCGAACCGCTCGACGAGAAGCGCGACGGATTGTGGACTGGGGGAGAGTTCGGTCATGGTCGGTGGTCGTTAGTCATCCGAGCGTCGGTCCAAGGTCCCTGATCCGATTCGCCGGCCCTGGTCGCGCCGACGATCGATCAACCTTTCACGACCGCGACCAACGACCAATGACCAACAACCAAAGACCAACGACCAACGACCAACGACTACGCGCGTGCCGCGGTCTTTGCAGCTTCCTTCGCCTGACGGGCGAGCGACGCGAACGCGGCGGGGCTCGCAATGGCGAGCTCGGACAGGCTCTTGCGATCGAGCGTGACGCCGGCGTTCTTCAGTCCGTTGATGAACTGACCGTACGTCAACCCGTGCTCGCGCGCTGCGGCGTTGATGCGGACGACCCACAGCCGGCGGAAATCTCTTTTCTTGCGGCGACGGCCGACGAAGGCGTACTTCAGCGCGGTGTCGACCGATTCTTTCGCGGCGCGATACAGCTTGCTCTTGTTCGCGTAATAGCCCTTCGCGAGCCCAAGCAGCTTCTTCCGCTTGGCGCGGCGGACCGTCCCTCTCTTCACGCGAGGCATTGCAGTCTCCTACTCCCTAATCCCTACTAATCCCTGATCCCTAATCCCTGATCCCTGATCCCTACAAATCCCTGATCCCTGATCCCTAATCCCGACTCCCACGCGCGCTACCGATACGGAAGCATGCGAGCCAGCTTGGCCGTATCAGCGTGGGACACGGTGGTGGTGCCTCGGAGCTTCCGCTTCCGCTTGGTCGTCTTGCTGCTCAGGATGTGCTGCTTGAACGCTTTGCTCCGCAGGAACTTGCCGCGCTTCGTGCGCTTGAAGCGCTTGGCGGCCCCCCGGTGCGTTTTCACCTTCTGTTTCGGCATCGTCTCACCATGAAGAAACCGTCTAGGTCGTCGAGCTCGCTTGCTTCGCCGCCGCGGGCTTCGCCTTCCCGCCGCCGGTCTGCGGCCGCCGGCTCAGGATGGTATGCATCTGATTGCCTTCCATTCGCGGCATCGTCTCCGCAACCGCGAGGTCTCGCAGCTCGTCGACGAGCCGCTCGAGGATGCGCCGCCCGATCTCGGGATGCGCCATCTCGCGGCCGCGGAAGAAAATCGTCGCCTTCACCTTGTCGCCTTCTTCGAGGAAGCGCTCGATGTGCTTCTTCTTGAACTGGTAATCGTGCTCGTCGACCTTCGGCCTGAACTTGATCTCCTTGACCTCGATCACTTTCTGGTGCCGACGGGCCTCACGCGCGCGCTTCTGCTCCTGGTACTGGTACTTGCCGAAATCCATGATCCGGCAGACCGGCGGGGTCGCTGTGGGCGAGATCTCGACGAGATCGAGCCCCTTCTGTTTGGCGATCGCGAGGGCCTGCGGCGGCGGCATGATGCCGAGCTGCTGGCCGGTGTCGTCGATCACGCGGATTTCGCGTACGCGGATGCGTTCGTTCACCCGCACGCGATCGTCACGGCGGGGCCCACTCGAGAATGCGATAACGACCTCCAGCGAAAAAGCTATCAGCCGTCAGCTCTCAGCTGCCGGCTCTCCAGCTGTCAGCTACGACGCCTGTTCCATCGAGACCGGCGCCGTCTCCTTCGAGAGCTTTCCCTTCGATGCGACCTCTTCGAGCGCCTTCGCGACGAAGTCCCGGACCGTCGACGATCCTTTGTCGCCGCCCGAGCGTTCGCGCACAGCTACCGTGCCTTCGGCGGCCTCGCGATCGCCGACGACGAGCATGTACGGAATCTTCTGCAGCTGAGCCTCTCGAATCTTATATCCGATCTTTTCCTGCCGCTCGTCGAGCTCGACGCGCAGTTCCGCGGCGGCAACCTGTTCGCGCACCGACGCGGCGTACGCCAGGTGCCTGTCGGAAATCGGAATGACGATCACCTGTACCGGCGCGAGCCACAACGGGAACGCGCCGGCGTAGTGCTCGATCAGAATCGCGATGAAGCGCTCGAAGCTGCCGAAGATCGCGCGATGGATGACGACGACGCGGTGCTCGGCGTTGTCGGCGCCGATGTACTTCAGATCGAACCGCTCCGGCATCTGATAATCGAGCTGAATGGTGGCGCACTGCCACTTGCGTCCGATCGCGTCGGTGACGTCGAAGTCGATCTTCGGACCGTAGAACGCGCCGTCGCCTTCGTTCAGCTGGTATTCCATGCCCGCGCGGTCGAGCGCCGCCTTCAGCTGCGCCTCCGCGTGGTTCCACGTTTCGATCTGGCCGAGGAAGTCGGGCGGACGTGTTCCGAGCTTCGGCTGGAACGCCAAGCCGAGATCGTCGTAAACGCGCTGCACGAGCTTCAACAGACGTTCGACTTCGTCGCCAATCTGTTCCTGCATCACGAAGCAGTGCCCATCGTCCTGCGCGAACTGGCGGACGCGCGTGAGACCGGAGAGCACACCGGCCAGCTCGTTGCGATGCAGCGGCGTCTGCTCGTGAAAGCGGATCGGCAGCTCTCGGTAGCTGTGCACGGTGCTGCCGTAGAGCAGGTAGTGCCCCGGGCAGTTCATGGCCTTGATGGCCATCTCCTCGCCTTCGGAGCCCTGCACCAGAAACATGTTCTGCCGGTAGTGCTGCCAGTGGCCTGACGTCTCCCACAACGCCTTGTTGTAGATGATCGGCGTCTTCACTTCGACGTAGCCGTTCGGCAACAGCACGCCGCGCATGTAGTTCGCGAGCGTGTTGTACAGCGTCGTGCCTTTGTCCTGCCAGAACGCGGCGCCCGGCGCCCACGGATGGAACGTGAACAAACCGAGCTCTTTTCCGAGCTTGCGGTGATCGCGCTTCTTCGCTTCCTCGAGCTGTGTGAGGTGCGCCTTCAGATCTTTATCCGAGAGGAACGCCGTGCCGTAGATGCGCTGCATCGGCGCGTTACGCGCGTCGCCTTTCCAGTACGCGTTCGACGTATTCAGCAGCTTGAACGCCTTCAGCTTGCCCGTCGATGGCACGTGCGGACCGACACAGAAGTCGATGAAGGTGTCCTTGTCCTTGATCGTGTAGCACGAGACGTCGCGCTGACCCTTGGTCTTCTCTTCGATCAACTCGACCTTCAGCGGCTCGCCGCGCTTCTCGAAGAACGCCTTCGCTTCCTCGCGCGGCCACATCTGCCGCTCGTAAGGCAGATCCTGCTGCGCGAGCTCCTTCATCTTCTTCTCGATCGCCTCGAGATCCTCGGGGACGAACGGACGCGGGACGATGAAGTCGTAGAAGAACCCGTCGTCGATCGCGGGGCCGATGCCGCACTGCACGCCCGGGAACAGGTTCGTGACCGCCGCCGCGAGCAGATGCGCCGTGCTGTGGCGATGGAGCGGCAGCGCCTCGGGACTCTTGTCCGTGACGATGCGCACGTCCGCGTCGCGCTCGAGCGGGTAGGTGAGGTCCACCAGCTTGCCGTCGACGACGGCCGCGAGCGCCGCTTTCGCGAGATTGGGAGAGATCCCTTCCGCGATGTCGCGCACGAGAGTGCCCGGCGGGACGGTGCGAACCGAACCGTCCGGCAGCGTGATGGTGACCTGACTCATGAACAAAATGTGATCAGAAGAAGCCCGCCTTCGCGGCTGCGCCGCTACGGCGTGGCAGCCTTGACTTGCCGAGCCAAAGCTCACGCGTCGGCCGCGATGCGCGAGCGAAGGCTGGGAATAGGCACGGGTGGACTCGAACCACCGACCTCCTGCGTGTCAAGCAGGCGCTCTAACCTCTGAGCTACGCGCCTACGTCTGCAAATACAAGCATTTAGACGAACGCTCAGTATAGCAGCTACGCAGCTTTTTTGTCAGTCAGGCGCTCGAGTGCTTTGTCGAGCACCGGATCGCCGGGCGGTGGGGTTTGACCGAATTCCACATCGGGCTCGTCGACCGCGACGGTCGGCTCGAGACCTTTTTCGTGCAGCGAAGCGCCCGACGGCGTCAGATAACGCGTGGTCGAGAGCCAGAGGCCGCTGCCGTCGGGCAGCTTCACGAGCTTCTGGACCGCCGCGCGTCCGATCGTGTGCTCGCCGACCAGCTCGGCGCGCTTGTTGCCGACGAGCGCCGACGCAAATACTTCAGCGGCGCCAGACGTGCCCGCGTCGAGGAGAATTTCGACCGGCAACGTGATGGCTCCGTCGCCGTTTTCGCTCGCCACCGTCTCGCGTGTGCCGCTGCGCGTCTCGCGCATCGCCAGCGTCCCGCTCGGAACGAAGAGGCGCGCGAGATCGAGCCCGTTCTCGAGCCCGCCGCTCGACGTGCGGCGGACGTCGACGATCAGCTTCGTCGCGCCTTTCTTCGTCGCGTCGGCGATTTCAGATTTCAGCTGCGCCGCGGTGTTCGGTCCGATCGCCGCAACGCGCACGTAAGCCACGCCGGGAGCCGCGATGCGGCTTGTGACGTGGTTGGTCGGCGCCGCCTCGCGCGTCAGCTCGATGGCGTGCGGATCGTTCGCGTTGCCGCGGATGACCGTGACGGTGACTTTCGTGCCCGGCGCCCCGCGCAGCGAGCGCATGCCTTCCCACACCGACATCTCGCGCGTCGGGGTCTCGTTGATCGCGCGGATGTAGTCGCCCGTGCGCAGTCCTGCTTTGGCGGCAGGAGAGTCGTCGCGCGCGGCGATCACGCGGAGGTAGTACTGACGCGTCAGCTCGAGCCCGACGTCACCCGCCGGCAGCGGCGTGCCGTTCTCCACTTGCTTCACCTGGTCCGGCGTGAGATAGGCGCTGTCCGGATCGAGGCCGTCGGCCAGGCCGTGCATCGCGCCTTTGAGCACCTTGTCGACGTTCACCGGCTCGACGTAATTGCCGACGATCATGTTGACCACGTCGTCGAAGATTTTCAGGTGCGTGTAGGGTTCCTCGCGCGCCATCGCCTTCCCGAGGAATCCGCCGACGATCGCAAACACGATCACCGGAGCGGAGATGGACATCACGAGCACGCGCGTTCTCGAGGACATAAACACCCTGACTGAAGAGAGCTACCGTCGCTTCAGCCATTGTAGCGGGTCGACGGGTTCAGCGTCGACGCGCAGTTCGAAATACAGGCCGGTCTGGCCCGAGGGCGAGGAACCGGCGGAACCGACGGGCTGGCCGCGGACGACGTGGGCCCCCTTTTTCACAGAGATATCGAGCAGATCGCCGTACAGGCTGAAGTTCTGCGATCCGTGATCCAGGATGACCAGATTTCCGAACCCGGCAAAACTGTCCGCAAATGCGACGACCCCGTCGTGCACGGCGCGGACGTCCGCCCCTTCGAGCGCGCCGATCTCGACGCCTCTGAACGCGTTGCCCACAAACCGGCGGCGCACCACGCCCGCCACCGGCCAGTCGAGCTCGCCGCGGAACGGTTTGAGCGGCAGCGAAGCGATCTCGACCGACGGCGCGCCGTTCGCGAACT
>Ga0075435_100001996_pt1 | contig 13351 bp, 9 predicted proteins | sample RhiMethybrSRZTD4_FD_75302 | JGI IMG/M metagenome (GOLD analysis project Ga0075435, IMG submission 75302) | Populus rhizosphere microbial communities from Tennessee, USA - Rhizosphere MetaG P. TD hybrid SRZTD4 | ecosystem: Host-associated > Plants > Roots > Rhizosphere > Soil | place: USA...
TTCGATCAGGAACTGCCAGAGGATCTCGCGGCGGCGCGCGCCGAGCGCCTTGCGGACGCCGATCTCGCGCGTGCGCTCGGTGACCGAGATCATCATGATCGCCATCACGCCGATCCCACCGACCATCAGCGCGATCGACGAGATGACCACCAGCGCCAGGAACGTCGCCTGGCTGATCTGGTCCCAGACCTTCAGCACCGCGTCCTGCGTGGCCAGGTCGAAGTCATTCGGCTGATCCAGCTTCAGGCTGTGGCGGATGCGCATCAGCGCCTCCACTTCGGTCATCGCCGAGTCGCGCATGCCGTCGCGCGGGACGATGGCGATCATCGCGGTGCGGAACACGGCCGGATTGAAGCTGCCGGCGCTGATCTTGGCCGACCCCTTCAGCACCTTGCCGTAGAGCTTCTCGTGGGTGCCGTAGGGCATCACCACGAAGTCGTCCTGCCCGCCGTTCAGGCCGCCGGGGCTCGGGCGCTGGCCGAGCACGCCGATGACGCTGAACTGCGCCGAGCCGATGCGGACCGTCTTGCCGATCGGGTCGACGTTGGGGAACAGCGCCTGCCACGGCGTGTAGCCGAGCACGACGACCTGCCGACGATGTTCGACTTCAGCGGGAATGAACAGGCGGCCCGCCTTCAGCGGCGCGAAGTTCACCTGCGCCCAGTTCTCGGTCGCGCCGAGGACCAGCAGCTGCCGCGTCTTCTGGTTGCCGTAGTAGACGCGCGAACGGTTGAACCCCATCGCGCCGAGCCAGACGTCGACCATCGCCACCGACGGACACTCGCGCTCGATCGCGCGCGCGTCTTCCATCGTCAGGTTCGGGCGCCGCGCCACGTCGAGGAAGCTCTTGCCGCCGCCGATGATGCTCAGCGCGCCCCACTTCTGGATCATGATCGTGTTCGGCCCGAGCTGCTTGATCGAGTCGCGCAGCGAGCTGTCGAACCCGCGGATCAGCGAGGTCATGCCGACGATCGACGTGATCCCGATGACGACGCCGAGCACGGTCAGCGCCGAGCGCATCTTGCTGGCGCGCAGCGTGTCGAACGACATCACGAAGATTTCCGAGAGCAGGCCGGTGCGGATCGTTGCCATCTATTCCCGCCTCAATCCTCAACGCGGCGCTACTCGCGCCGCAGGGCTTCGATCGGATCGAGCCTGGCCGCCCGCATCGCCGGATACAGGCCGAAGAACAGGCCGACCACGGCGGTCACGCTGATGCCCATCACCACCGACCACACCTGCACCGTCGAGGGCAGCGGCGACACCTTGCTGATGACCGTGGCCAGGATGAACCCGAAGAAGGTGCCGACCACGCCGCCGAAGGTGGACAGCGTCACCGACTCGGTCAGGATCTGCCAGACGATGTCGCGCCGGCGCGCGCCCAGCGCCTTGCGCAGGCCGATCTCGCGCGTCCGCTCGCTGACCACCATCAGCATGATGTTCATGATGACGATGCCGCCGACGACCAGCGACAGCGCGACCACGCCGATGAGCACGGCGAAGATGCCCTGGGTCGCGGTGTTGTAGATCGCGAGCAGCGTGTCGGAGGTGAACATGCCGAAGTTGTCGGGATCCTTCGGCCGCAGCCGGCGCTCGACGCGCAGCGCCACCGTCGCGTCGTCCATCGCCGCCTTGACCACTTCCGGCTCCCGCGGCTTGACCAGGAGCTGCAGCCCGCCCATGCGGTTGCCGAACATCTTCTGGAAGTTGCCGAGCGAGATGATCGCGAAGTTGTCCTGCGAGTTGCCGAAGGCCGAGCCCTTCTTCTTGTGCACGCCGACGACGCGGTAATGCACCTTGTTGATCGAGATGACCTTGTCGATGGGATCGGCCTGGCCGAACAGCTTGTCGGCGACGTCCCAGCCGATCACCGCGACCGGGCGGTTGGTCGAGATTTCGACCGGGCTGATCAGCCGCCCACGGTCGACGTCGTAGGTCGAAAAGTCGACGTACTCCGGCGACACGCCGGTCACCTGCGCGCCGTCCACCGCCTGGCTCTTGTAGGCCATCGTCGCCCCCGCGCTGGCCTGCGCGGCGATGGCGCCGACGTTGTCGCTGAAGCGGCGGATCGCCGAGGCCTCCATCAGCGTGATGCGCGGGTTGTTGCGCGTCCGCTCCTCGTCTTCCTGCGTGCGGATGACCGGGAAGCGCTGGATCGTGAAGTTGTCGGCGCCGACGTCGGAGACGATCGCGTTGGTGACGTAGGCGTTCATGCCCTGGACCAGCGACACCACGGCGATGATCGAGGTCACCGCCACGATGTTCCCGAGCACGGTCAGGAACGATCGCAGCTTGTACTCCCAGATCGCGCGGAGCGCGATGCCGACCGATTCGATGAACTGATTCATGGACTGCCGCCGCGTCTACGGGCGCGCCCTACGTCTTTGCCGCGGGCGTGCTCTTGGCCGCCTCGACCTTGACCGCGGTCCCGTCCTTCAGCTCGCGCACCGAGCTGAACGGCCCGACGATCACCTGGTCCCCTTCCTTCACGCCCGACAGCGCCTCGAAGTACTTCTCGCCGGCGATGCCGGTCTTCACCGGGGTGAACAGCGCCTTGTTGTCGCGCACGACGAAGACGCCCTCGAGCTCCTTGCGCTCCTGGCCCGGCTTCAGCTCCGCGGCCTGCACGCTGCCGCGCCCGCCGCGCTGCGGGCCCTTGCTCTCGTCGCGGACGATGTTCCCCTCGCGGTCGACGATCATCTCGCGGACCGTCGTCGCCTGGATCGGAATCGCGATCGCTTTCTGGCGCGTCGCGGTGGTGATCTCGGCGGTGCAGGTGAACCCCGGACGCACGTCGGGGATCTCGTTGTCCACCGTCACCTTCACCTTGAAGTTGGTGGCCTGCGACGACGAGGTGGAGCCCGCCGCCTGAATCGGGCTGTTGCCGATCTCGGTCACCTTGCCGCTGAACGACTTGCCGGGCATCGCGTCGATCGTGATCTTGGCGACCTGGCCGAGCGCCACGTTGGGGATGTCGGTCTCGTCGACTTCGACTTCGGCTTCGATGATCGACATGTCGGCGACCGTCAGGAGCACGGTGCCGGCGTTGTTCATCGTGCCGATCACCACCGTTTCACCCTCTTCGATGTTCCGGCGGGTGATGATCCCGGTGAGCGGCGACTCGATGCGGACCTTGCTCAGGTTCAGCTTCGCGTTCTCCACCGACGCCGCCTCCTGCTGCATCCGCATTCGCTGCGTCTCGATCTGCCGCTCCTGCGAGGCCAGTTCCGACTGGCGCATCCGTACGCTGTTCTCGGCGTTGTCGAGCGTCTCCTTCGGCGTCAGCCCCTGCTTGGCCAGCTGCTGCTGCCGCACCAGGGCTTCCTGCGCCTGCTTCAGCGACGTCTTGGTGCCGTCGATCGCGACCTGCAGCTGTTCCATCGTCGACCGAGCCGCCGCGAGCGAGGCCTGCGTCTGGTTGTAGGCGGTCGTCAGGTTGCGCGGATCGATCTGGAGGAGGAAGTCCCCCTTCTTGACCCGCTGGCCTTCCTCCACGCGCAGGTCGGTGACGCGGCCCGTCGTGTCGGCGCTGATGTTGACCAGCGTCCGCGGCTGGATCTTGCCCGAGGCCGAGACGATCGCCTGCAGGTCGCGTTTCTGCAGCCCTTCGACGTTGACGGCGAGGCCTTCCTGCCGCTTGAACTTGATGTTGGCGAAGACGACCGCCGCCAGGACGAGGACGATGCCCGCGCCGATCAGGATTTTCTTGTTACGACTCATGCGCCTCCCGCGCGGCTCTTGAACAGCGCGATGCACAGTGCGATCACAGCGTAGACGGACAGCAGCGAGATCGCGATCGGCTGCGTCCGCCGCCTGTACAGGACGCCGAGCCCGATGGCCAGGACGACGATGTACCAGACGAGAAAGATGTCGATGGTGCCCAGCAGGTGCGCCGCGAACGACTTCTCGGGCAGCATCGGCAGCAGCGCGCCGAGGTTGGCGACGCTGGTCATGGCGCTCCCGCGCAGGTAGTTGACCGTGCCGGAGAGCACGCTCGAGAGCGACGACACCGCGCTGGCGTGGATCACCACCGCCAGCACCTGCTTGAACGAGGCCTCACCGCCGAGCGCCGCGTTGAAGATGGCGAAGAAGATGCCGGCGACGATCACGGCGAAGATCGGCGTGATGATCAGCACGCTCGCGCCCGTGGTGTAGGGCAGGCGCGCGGCACCCTTCTGCATCCCTTCGTACATCTGGTCGGTGACGTTGAAGCCGAACGACTGCATCTGCTGCACCTGCTGATCGAGCTGCGCCTGGCGCCCCGCCTCGGTGGTCATCGGCAGCGCGGTGAAGAACGCCGCGATCACCGCGGTCAACGCGAGCATGCCGAACACCTTCGGCACGGGAACGAGGCTCGCGAAGGTCTCCTTCGGAGACACGATGATGCCGATATAGCGCGCGAGAAGATTCTTGGGGGCAGGCGTCGCGCCCGCAGCAGCCGCAGTACTGGTCATAAGGTGGCCTCGAAAACTGCAGTTTTCGACCTTGGGTGAAGTGTCCGGGAACTGCTGATTGTAACGCCAATTACGAAGCCGGCGGGATAAAAGTTCCGCGATCGGAGCAGTCAACCCTCACGCCGAGTAGGAGTTAGGGACCAGTTGCGACGTCGCCGCATGCGGATGCGGCGGCACAAGTCCGATAAGCTGCAGGGATGCGACCGCTCATCATTATTGGTATTTCGGCCCTCTCACTCGTTTGGGCGCCAGCCTTCGCCGCGGCGCAGGACACCTTTCTCCCGCCCGCGCCCCCGGGACCGCCCGTCGGCGTCCGCGCCGCCGGCATGGGCGGCGCCTTTACGGCCGTCGCCGACGATGCGTCGGCGGTCTACTGGAACCCGGCGGGCCTCGCCTCCGGGGCCTTTTTCGGGCTGACCATCGACTACAACACGGCCGACCGGGGATCGGCCGGGACGATCGCCCTGGCCACGCCGCCGCTCGGCCTCTCCTACTATCGCACCGCGACAGGCGAGCTGCCCAACAGCCGAAATGGCCTCGTGGCGCACCACGCCGGGCTCACCGTCGTCCACTCGTTGACCCGCACGATTTCCGCGGGCACGACGTGGAAGCTGGTGCAGGGCGTGGCCGGCGAGTTCTCCACCAATAAATTCGACGCCGATCTCGGGTTCATGGCGGCCGGCTCCCTGGGCAAGATCGGCCTGTCGGTGCGGAACCTGCTCGAGCCGAAGTTCACCGCGCCCGGCGGCCTGATTCAACTGGATCGGCAGATCCGGCTCGGCGCCGCCATCAACGTGACGCGGGGATCGCTGATTTCGGCTGACGTGGACCTCACCGAGACCCGGATTCCGCTGGGGGACCTGAGGGAGGTCGCGTTCGGGACCGAGGCGCACGCCGCGAAGAAACTGTGGCTGCGCGGCGGCTATCACTGGAACGCCGCGGGCGGCACCGCGCCGTCGGCCCCCATGGGCAGCGTCGGCGGCAGTTTCGCGGTGTACGGCCGGACCCTGGCCGACGCCCAGGTGACCTTCGGGTCCGAGGACGGCAACCGGGGGTGGGGCGTGGGCCTGCGGTTCGTCTTCTGATCGTCACGAATTCCGGGGCTTTTCCACGACAAAAAGTCGCCAGCCCGGCGGAATTTTCTTGACAAAAAGTGTCAATACGCTACCATAAGCACCTCCCCCAGCAAGTCTCCCGACGAGTCCAGAAAGACTCCAGATAATGCCCGTCCGTATAGGCGAGCTGCTGCTGAAAGAGAAGCGCATCACCCCTGCGCAGTTGCAGGAAGCGCTGAACTATCAGAAGACGAGTGGCGGCAAGCTCGGTTACAACCTCGTCAAGCTCGGCTTCGTCAAGGACGAGGAGATCACCTCTCTGCTTTCCAAGCAGTACGGTGTCCCCTCGATCAACCTGGCGCAGTTCGAGATCGATCCAGCCATCGTCAAGCTGATTCCGTCGGAGACTGCCCAGAAATATCAGATCGTCCCGCTCAGCCGATCCGGCGCGACCCTCACGATCGCGATGACGGATCCGACCAACGTGTTCGCCATGGACGACATCAAGTTCATGACGGGCTACAACGTCGAGCCGGTCGTCGCGAGCGAGACCGCGGTGACCGAGGCGATCACCCGCTATTACCCGGCCAACGTCCAGGCCGCGCCGCGCATCGTCGAGCCGAAGAAGAAGAAGGAACCGAGGATCGAGCAGGCGGCCAACCTGAACAACGCCGCGACCCTCGAGATGGTGACGCGCGCGCTGGAGGAGACGGCCGGCGACATCGCCGACGACGACGTCGAGATGCTCGAGGAGATCGAGCAGATCGACGTTTCGACGCTCGAGAAGCAGGGAGGCGAGGCGCCGGTCATCCGCCTCGTGAACCTGATGCTGATGTCGGCGATCCAGAAGGGGGCCAGCGACATCCACGTCGAGCCGTACGAGAAGGAGTTCCGCGTGCGGTTCCGCATCGACGGCATTCTCTACAACGTCATGGCCCCGCCGATGAAGTTCCGCGACGCGATCACCTCGCGCATCAAGATCATGTCGAAGCTCGACATCGCGGAAAAGCGCCTGCCGCAGGACGGCCGCATCAAGATCCGCTTCGGCGACGCCGAAGGGGGCACCAAGGAAATCGACTTCCGCGTCTCCATTCTCCCGACGCTGTTCGGCGAAAAGATCGTCATGCGCTTGCTCGACAAGGACAAGCTCATGCTCGACATGACCAAGCTGGGGTTCGAGCAGGACTCGCTGCGCAAGCTGGAGTTCGCCATCAGCAAGCCGTGGGGCATGGTGCTGGTCACCGGCCCGACCGGCAGCGGCAAGACCAACACGCTCTATTCCTCGATCGCCAAGATCAACACCCCCGAGACCAACATCATGACCGCGGAAGACCCCGTCGAGTTCAACCTCGTCGGCGTCAACCAGGTGCAGGTCCGCGAGAACATCGGCCTGAACTTCGCCGCGGCGCTGCGCTCGTTCCTGCGGCAGGACCCCAACATCATCCTGGTCGGCGAGATCCGCGACTTCGAGACCGCGGAGATCGCGGTCAAGGCGTCGCTGACCGGCCACCTCGTGCTCTCGACGCTGCACACCAACGACGCGCCGAGCACGATCAGCCGGTTGATGAACATGGGCATCGAGCCGTTCCTCGTCGCCAGCTCGGTCAACCTGATTTGCGCGCAGCGCCTGGTGCGCCGTCTCTGCACCCAGTGCAAGACCGACGCGCCGCACGAGCCGAAGGCGCTGATCGACGCCGGCTTCACGCCCGACGAAGCCAAGACGGTGATCCCGAAGAAGGGCAGCGGCTGCGAGCGCTGCAACAACACCGGCTACAAGGGCCGCGTCGGTCTCTACGAGGTCATGGAGGTCACCGACGAGCTCCGCGAACTGATCCTGGTCGGGGCCTCGGCGCTCGAACTCAAACGCAAGGCGGTCGACGAAGGGATGATCACGCTCCGCCGGAGCGGGTTGCACAAGGTGATGGAAGGGGTCACCACGATCGAGGAAGTTGCTCGAGAAACGGTCAAATAACTTATGGCGACATTACCTGAACTGCTGCAGACGCTGGTCGAGAACAACGGGTCCGACCTCCACATCACGACCGACACGCCGCCGCAGATCCGCGTGCACGGCCATCTCAAGCCGCTCGACCTGCCGTCGCTCGGCCCGGCCGAGACGAAGTCGCTCGCCTACAGCGTGCTGACCGACCAGCAGAAGAAGCGGTTCGAGGAGGCGCTGGAGCTGGACTTCTCGTTCGGCATCCGCGGCATCGCGCGCTTCCGCTGCAACGTCTTCAACCAGCGCGGCGCGGTCGCGGCGGTCTACCGGGTCATCCCCGAGCAGATCAAGGGCTTCCACGAGCTCGGCCTGCCGGCGGTGCTGGCCAACCTCGCCGAGCGCCCGCGCGGGCTGGTGCTGGTCACCGGCCCGACCGGCTCCGGCAAGTCGACGACGCTGGCGGCGATGATCGACAAGATCAACACCGAGCGGCACGAGCACATCCTGACCATCGAGGACCCGATCGAGTTCGTGCACCCGCACAAGGGGTGCCTGGTCAACCAGCGCGAGGTGCACCAGGACACGCAGGGCTTCGCGATGGCGCTGCGCGCGGCGCTGCGTGAGGATCCCGACATCGTCCTGATCGGCGAGCTGCGCGACCTCGAGACGATCGAGTCGGCGCTGCGCATCGCCGAGACCGGCCACTTGACGTTCGCGACGCTGCACACCAACTCGGCGGCGCAGACGATCAACCGCATCATCGACGTCTTCCCGGCGCACCAGCAGGGGCAGATCCGGACGCAGCTCTCGCTGGTCCTCGAAGGCATCGTCTGTCAGGCGCTGCTGCCGCGCGCGGACGGGAAGGGGCGCGTCGTGTCGCTCGAGATCATGGTGCCGAACCCGGCGATCCGGAACCTGATCCGCGACGACAAGGTCCACCAGATCTACTCGACGATGCAGACCGGGCAGGAGAAGGCGGGGATGCAGACCATGAACCAGTCGCTGGCGACGCTCTACCAGAAGCGGCTGATCACGCTCGAAGCGGCGTTGAACGCCTCGTCACTGAAGGACGAACTGGAACAGATCATCGCGCGCGGCGCGGGCGTCGTGGCCGGCGCCGGCATGCAGCGCCCCGGCGGACTTCCCAACCGGCCGGTGACTCGGTAAACGCTCACTAAAGGTAACGCCCCATGCCTACATTTGCGTATAGCGGACGGACGCGCGGCGGTCAGACGGTGACCGGCGAGCGCGTGGCGGAGACGATCGACGCGGCGATTGCCGCGCTGCGCCGCGAGCAGATCGTGGTCACGCGCATCGATCCGGCGAAGGCGGCCAAGGCCGAGGCCAAGCCCAAGGCGAAGAAGGGGGCAGCGGCCCCGTCGAAGAACCTGGCCATCTTCACCCGGCAGTTCTCGGTCATGATCGACGCCGGCCTGCCGCTGGTGCAGTGCCTCGACATCCTCGGCAAGCAGGAGCCGCACAAGGGCTTCTCCGACGTCATCCTGCAGGTCCGCTCCGACGTCGAGTCGGGGGCGGCGCTGGCCGACGCGATGAAGAAGCACCCGCGCGCCTTCGACGCGCTCTACTCGAACATGATCGCGGCCGGCGAGGCGGGCGGCATCCTCGACACCATCCTCAAGCGGCTCGCGGTCTACATCGAGAAGAGCGTGAAGCTGAAGGGGCAGGTCAAGTCGGCGATGATCTACCCGATCGCGGTCATCTGCATCGCGACCATCGTCGTCGCGGCGATCCTGTGGAAGGTCATCCCGACCTTCGCGCAGCTGTTCGCCGGCCTCGGCGCCCAGCTGCCGCTGCCGACCCGCGTCGTCATCGCGGCCAGCGACAACCTGGTCGCCTACGGGCCGTTCATCGTGGCCGGCCTCTGCGCCGTCGGCTACGCGGTCAAGCGCTATTACGATACGCCGCCGGGGCGCTACATGATCGACGGGCTGCTGCTGAAGGCGCCGATCCTGGGGATGATCCTGCGCAAGATCGCGGTGGCGCGGTTCTGCCGCACGCTCTCGACGCTGCTGTCCTCGGGCGTGCCGATCCTCGACGGGCTCGACATCACGGCGCGGACCGCGGGCAACGCCATCATCGAAGAAGCGATCCAGAAGACCCGCACCAGCATCGAGCGCGGCGAGACCGTGTCGGCGCCGCTGCGCGAGACCAACGTGTTCCCGTCGATGGTCGTGCAGATGATCAACGTCGGTGAGACGACCGGCGCGCTCGACGCGATGCTGGGCAAGATCGCCGACTTCTACGAAGAGGAAGTCGACACCGCGGTGGCCGGCCTGCTGACGCTGATGGAGCCGCTGATGATCGCGGTCCTCGGCGGCATCGTCGGCGGCATCGTCATCGCGATGTACATGCCGATCTTCGACCTGATCTCGAAGCTGACCTAGCGCGAGGCGCGACAGGTGCGCGGTGTGAGGTGCGAGTGATGTTGTCCGAGCCGCTGCGGCGGAAGCTGCTGTGGATGATCGGCGGGCGGGCCGCCGTGATCACAGTGTTGCTCGGCTCGGCGATCCTCATTCAGCTGCGCGGCAGCGGGTCGTTTCCGACCGACCCGTTCTTCGCGCTGATCGGGCTGACCTACGGCCTGACCGTGGTCTGGGCGCTGACGCTGCGCTTCGTCGATCGCGCGCCGTGGCTGATCGAAGTGCAGCTGGCCTGCGACGCGCTGATCGTCTCGGCGATCGTGCACCTGACCGGCGGCGTGGCGAGCTACCTGTCGTCGCTCTACACGCTGCCGATCATCGCCGCGAGCACGCTGCAGTCGTGGCGCGGCGGCCTGAGGGTCAGCGTGCTCAGCGTGCTGCTCTACGCCGGACTGGTGATCGCGCAGTACCAGGGGGCGCCGCTGCCGTTCATCGTGCTGGAGTCGCTGCCGCCGGCGCGGGTGGCGATCTTCACCGTCGGCTTGAACGTGTTCGGGTTCATGGCGGTGGCCGGGCTGACCGGCTACCTGGCGGAAGGGCTGCGGCGCGCGGGCGCGCAGCTCGAAGAGACCTCGACGCAGCTGGCCGACCTGCAGGCCTTCAACCAGCACGTCATCGACAGCCTGATGAGCGGCCTGGCGACGTGCGACATGCAGGGACGGCTGATGTCGTTCAACCGGGCGGCGGAAACGATCACCGGCGTCCCCTCGACGCAGGCGCTGTGGCGGCCGGTGGTGGAGGTGCTGCAGCTGCCGGAGGTGTTCCACCCGCTCTTCGTCGCCGGGGCGGAGCGCCCCGCGGCGCAGCGCCGCGAGTACGGCTTCCGCCGCAGCGACGGGCGCGACATCGAGATGGGGATCACCAGCGCGCCGTTGATCACGCCGCGCGGCGAGAGCGGGTTCCTGTTCACGTTCCAGGACGTGACCGACGTGAAGAAACAGGAGCGCGCGGCGCGGATGCAGCAGCGGCTCGCGGAAGTGGGGGAGATGGCGGCCGGCATCGCCCACGAGATCCGCAACCCGCTGGCGTCGATGGCCGGATCGATCCAGATCCTGCGCGACGAGCTGCCGCTGACGCCGGACCAGTCGCAGCTGATGGACATCGTGCTGCGCGAGTCGGAGCGGCTGAACCAGACGATCAAGCGGATCCTCTCGTTCGCCAAGCCGCAGCGCGCGGCGCTCGCCGACGTGGACCTGCGGCAGGTGGTGACCGACGCGGCGCGGCTCCTCGAGAACAACGTCGAGGTGACCGAGCGGCACCAGATCGTGGTGGACGTGCCGGCCGGACCGGTGACCGTCCACGCCGACGAGGCGCAGTTCCGCCAGATCGTGTGGAACCTGGCGACCAACGGGCTGCGCGCGATGCCCGGCGGCGGCCGGCTGCGGCTGCTGGCGCGCCACGACGAGGCCAACGGGGAAGTGGTGATCGGGGTGTCCGACCAGGGCGTCGGCATCGCGCCGGAAGACATGGACGGGATCTTCCAGCCCTTCCGCGGCGGCTTCTCGAAAGGCACCGGGCTGGGGCTGTCGATCGTGCAGAAGATCGCCAGCGACTACGGCGGCGAAGTGCGGGTGACCTCGGAAAAGGGAAAGGGCACCACCGTCGAAGTGGCGCTGCCCGTGGCGCAACACGCGGATGGAGGACGACTGACGTGGCAGGCACAATGACCGCGGACCGGCCGGCGGCCGGAACCGAATCGGCGCGGATTCTCGTCGTCGACGACGAGCGCTCGATGCGCGAGATGCTGAGCATCCTGCTCAAGCGGGAGGGGCACCAGGTCTCGGTCGCGGAGAACGGCCAGGGGGCGATCGACCTGCTCAACCAGCGCCCCTTCGATCTCGTCGTCTCCGACGCGCGCATGCCCGACGTCGACGGGCTCGAGGTGCTGCGGCACGCGCGCAGCATCAACCCGTCGGTGATCGCGATCATGGTCACCGCCTACGGGTCGCCCGACCTGCTGCGCGGCGTGGCCCAGCTCGGCGTCAACGACTACGTCGAGAAGCCGTTCAACACCGAGGTCCTGCGCTTCCGCATCCGCAAGGAGCTCGATCGCAAGCGGCTGCAGCAGGAAAACGTGCTGCTCAAGCGCGCGCTGCACACCACCAACCAGTTCTCCAACATCATCGGCAACAGCCCCGCGATGCAGGAGGTGTTCGAGCTGGTCGAGACCATCGCGCCGACCGGGAGCACCGTGCTCATCACCGGCGAGTCGGGCACCGGCAAGGAGCTGGTCGCGCGCGCCATCCACGTCCGCTCGCCGCGCAGCGATCGCCCGTTCGTCGCGGTCAACTGCGGCGCGCTGACCGAGACGCTGCTCGACTCGGAGCTGTTCGGCCACATGCGCGGTTCCTTCACCGGCGCCGACGGCAACAAGAAGGGGCTGATCGAGGTCGCCGAGAAGGGGACCATCTTCCTCGACGAGATCGGCGAGATGAGCCCGATGCTGCAGGTGAAGGTGCTGCGCGTGCTGCAGGAGCGCAAGTTCCGCCGCGTCGGCGGCACCGAGGAAGTCGACGCCGACATCCGGATCATCGCGGCGACCAATCGCGATCTCGGCCGGATGGTGGCCGAGGGGCAGTTCCGCGAAGACCTCTTCTACCGCATCAACGTGATCCCGGTGCGGCTGCCGTCGCTGCGCGAGCGCGTCGGCGACGTGCCGCTGCTGGCCGACCACTTCGTCGGGAAGTTCGCCGAGCAGATGAAGAAGGCGATCAGCGGCATCTCGCGGTCGGCGCTCGACTGCCTGCAGGCGCACGCCTGGCCGGGCAACGTGCGCGAGCTCGAGAACGCGATCGAACGCGCCGTCGCGCTCGAGCGCTCGGCGATGATTCTTCCGGAGAGCCTGCCGGAAGCCCTGCGCGGCGGCGCGGCGTCGGTGCCGCTGCCGGCGAGCGCCCCCGCGGCCGCGGCGACCGCCGCGCCGGCTCCGGCGGCGCCACAGGCGTCGCAGCAGCTGCCCGACAAGGGGTTCGACCTCGAACAGCACGTCCAGCACCTGGAGCGGGAATACATCGCCGAAGCGCTGCGGCGCTCGAACGGCGTCAAGGTCAAGGCCGCCGAGCTCCTGGGTATGAGCTTCCGCTCGTTCCGCTACTACATGAAGAAATACAACCTCAAGTAACCGGCTCCGGAGTGACACTTTCCGGCAGCGTCGACAGTTTGCGGCACGGCAGCTGGCCGCAGACTGTCAGGTTCGACAGAAATTGTCACCCGATCGGCGCAAAACTCCAGTCGAGTTTCACCCCGCAACCTGTTGTTCATGAAGCGTTTATCGTCAAACTTCGGCAACGCAAGCGACCCCGGCACCTGCCTTGCTCCTTCGACTGCCGTAGCTCAGTCGGATCTGTTTTCCGGACCTCTAACTCGTACACAAGGATTTTGAACATGCGCAATCAGAAGGGTTTCACGCTCATCGAGCTGCTGATCGTCGTCGCGATCATCGGCATCATCGCGGCGATCGCG
>Ga0075435_100001999_pt1 | contig 13346 bp, 12 predicted proteins | sample RhiMethybrSRZTD4_FD_75302 | JGI IMG/M metagenome (GOLD analysis project Ga0075435, IMG submission 75302) | Populus rhizosphere microbial communities from Tennessee, USA - Rhizosphere MetaG P. TD hybrid SRZTD4 | ecosystem: Host-associated > Plants > Roots > Rhizosphere > Soil | place: USA...
AGCGCACAGCCGCCGCGTCGAGCTTGCCGCGCGTCAGCGCATCGGCGTCGGCCGACAGGATCCAGCCAGTGGCGCCGTCGACGGACACACACGTCAGCTCGGGCTCGAGCGCGGCGACGACGACTCGGGTATCGCTGACTCTCATCCCGGACCACTTCGCGAAATCGTGGGCAGTCGCCGGCCCGAATGCATGGAGAAACCGCCTGAGCAACTCGCCGCGCGCTGCCTCCACGGTGAGCTGCGGCTGCGCGCCGAGCCATCGATCGACGCGGACGAACGTCGCCTCGGCGCCGCGCGGCGGGCCGTACACGATCGCCCCTTCGATCACCGCCGGGCGGACCGCGCTCCACGCATGATCGAGCCACGCGCGCATGCCCTTCGGTGCGCGCCGCTTGGCACGGGCGACCAGTTCCTGCTGCGGCAGGGCGCCGTCGGCGAGCGCTTCGAGCACCGTGTCGATCATGATGCGGACGTGCGCGGTGGTGATCTTCAGCCGCCTTTGCCAGCGGGCCAGCAACGCGCGTGACACCGGGCGCATGGCGTCGATGTAGACCGCCAGATCGGCGGCCGGAATCACATGCAGCGTCATCCGCATCGCGGAGGTCTTGACCAGCTCGCGCGTCTCCCACAGCGCGCGGCGCACGTCCTCGCGCCTGGTCTGGTGTCGCCGCGTCCAGATGGCCATTTCCGCAGCCGATTGGACCTGCGCCTGGATTCCGGCGGAGTCGCGAACGACGTCGACGACCGATCGGTCCGCTGAAGCGTTCGCGCTGCTCTCGTCCGGCGGATGGAGCGCGAAGGCTTTAGCCGAGCGATCAGCAGTCAGATGCTGACGGTGTAGCCTGAACGCCGCGGCCTGCGCGGCAGTGACGCGCAAGGGCCGCCCCTCAGACACCGCTGAACTGGCTCCGCTCGACCGCCGCAGATACGATCTCGTGGGCGCGGTCGGCCAGCGCCTTCGCATCGTGAACGGTCGGCGTCTCGAGCGCCGGCGGCTGGATGGGATCATGGACGATGAGCGTGACATGCGCCGGTTCAGTGCGCAGCCGCCCTTTCGGCATCACCTGCCGCGTGCCGATCACGGCGACCGGGACGATCGGCAGGCCGGCCTCGATCGCGAGCAGAAAACTGCCGGCCTTGAACCGCGCGACGTGGCCGTCAGGGCTGCGTGTCCCTTCGGCGTAGATGATGAGCGACAGCCCCTCGGAGACCAGCGCGCGCCAGCGTTTCAGGATTCCGGCCCGATCGGGATGTTTCCGATCGACGAACAAGTGACCGCCGCGCTTCAAATGCCAGCCGAGGACCGGAAAGCGCGCCAGCGATGCCTTCGCGATGATCCGCAGCTGGTACGGCAGCGACGCGAAGATGACGGGCGTGTCGTAGATGCTCTGGTGATTCGAGACGAACACGTAGGTGGTGCCGGGACGGATGCGATCGAGCCCCTCGACCGAAACGCGGACGCCGGTGGTCTTCAGGATCAGCGACGACCACGTCCGCGCGCAGCCGTGCGCAAAGTAGCCGCGGCGATCAAACAGGCTCGATACGATCGACGCCGCGCCGAGCACTAACGTGTAGAGCGTGATGGCCGGAATCAGGAAGAAGACCGTCCGCCACCAGTGGTACGGAGGAATCTGCACTCGGGAAATTAAGAATTGGAAATTAAGAATTAAGAATTCGTGTCAGACGAAACTTTCGCATATTTGGTACGAATACTTTTAATTCTTAATTGGTAATTCTTGATTATGTCTGCTGCGGCGCCGCAGGCGCCGTCGCAACGACCGTTGGCCGCGGCCGTTCGACGACCGGCGCGGTGGCGGCGGCGGCGGCACCGGCATCGATGTAGCGGCCGAAGATCATCTTGCCGGCGGTCGTCTGCAGCACGCTGGTAACGACGATGTCGATGGTCTTGCTGATCATCTTGCGCGCGTTGTCGACGACGACCATCGTCCCATCGTCCAGGTAGGCGACGCCCTGGTTGTACTCCTTGCCTTCCTTGAGGATGAAGACCTTCATCAGCTCGCCCGGGAGCACGACCGGCTTCAACGAGTTGGCGAGCTCATTGACGTTGAGGACATCGACGCCGCGCAGCTGCGCGACCTTGTTCAAGTTGAAGTCGTTGGTGACAATCTTTCCTTGCAGCGCGCGGGCCAGCTCGATCAGCTTGAGGTCGACCTCGCGGACCTCCGGGAAGTCGAGGTCGGAGATCGACACTTCGACGCCGGACATTTTCTGGATCTTCTGCAGGATGTCGAGGCCGCGCCGGCCGCGATTGCGCTTCATCGAGTCGGCGGAGTCGGCGACGAGCTGCAGTTCCTTGAGGACGAACTGCGGGATCACCAGCGTGCCGTCCATGAAGCCGGTTTCGCACACGTCGGCGATCCGGCCGTCGATGATCACGCTGGTGTCGAGAATCTTGTAGCGGCGCTGCGGGCCCGTGGCCCTAAACAGCCCGGCGAGCCGCGCCGGCTCGAGCCACTCGCCGTGCTTGGCGCCAAGGACCAGGCCAAGATACGGCAGCACGATCAGCGTGAAGCTGTGGAGGAACTCGACGCGCCGGTTGCCGTTGTCGGCCCAGAAGAGGCCGGTCACGATGGTGTGCGCGATGGCGAGGCCGATCGCACAGCCGATGAGCGCGCCGAGAACGCGGGTGATCGGCGTATCACGGAGCCGGCTTTCGAACAGGACGACGAGGCCGGCCAGTGCGAGCGCGAAGACGACGTTCGCGGGAACTCCGACGTTAATCGGTTCGAGAATCGCCGCCGCGTAAGCCACCGCCGCGACGAACAGAATCCGGGCGAGCGTGAACCAGGCCATTGGGGAAACCCCCGACATGAACACCCGCCTCGCTAGGAAAGTGGAAAAAGAACGCCAGGCGGCTCAGCGTTCGAGGCCAACCATATCACCGGCCCGAACCGAAGACAATCGCATACAACAGGAGAAAGTGCTGTCGTGCGCAGCTTTACGGGTCCGGACTCCATCCGCCCTACGCGGAACTACGACAGGAGGGCGTCGAGGGCGTCGCCGACGGTCCGCACGCCCACCAGCTCGCACTCGCCGTCGGCAGAGACGGTTGGCTCGATGTTCGCCTCCGGCATGATGCAGCGTCTGAACCCCATCTGTGCCGCCTCGCGAACGCGCAGCGTCGCCTGGGCGATGCCGCGCACCTCCCCGGCGAGACCGACCTCGCCGAACATCGCCGTGGTCGCCGGAATCGGACGGTTGCGAACGCTCGACGAAATGGCCGCGAGCACGCCAAGGTCCGACGCTGGCTCGTCGACCGTCATCCCGCCGGCGATGTTGACGAAGACGTCGTCGCCAATCAGGTTGAGGCCGGCGCGCTTCTCGAGGACCGCGAGCAGCAGTGAGAGCCGCTGCGCGTCGATGCCGCTCGCCATGCGTCGCGCCGTCCCGTACGTGCTCGAGCTGACCAGCGCCTGCACCTCGACGAGGATCGGTCGCGATCCTTCGATCGAGCACAACACCGCCGACCCCGGCGCGTTGGTCGGCCGCTCGGCGAGAAACATCTTCGACGGGTTCGGCACAGGGCGCAGGCCGGCCGACGTCATTTCGAAGACGCCAAGTTCGCTGACGGCGCCAAAGCGATTCTTCACCGCGCGCACCACACGATGCGAGTGGTGGCGCTCGCCTTCGAAATAGAGCACCGTATCGACGACGTGCTCGAGAGCTTTGGGCCCGGCGAGGCTGCCGTCCTTGGTCACGTGGCCGACGAGGAACGTCGGGATGTTCTGGCCCTTGGCGGTGAACAACAGCTGCGTCGCCGCCTCGCGAACCTGGCCGATGCTGCCCGGCGCCGACTGAAACTTCAACGAGAAGATCGTCTGCACCGAGTCGACGATGACGAGCGCCGGACGGATCCGCGCGATCTCCTCGAGGATGCGCTCGAGGCAGGTTTCGGCAAGGAGATACAACGGCGCCTGGCCGACGTGGAGGCGCTCGCCGCGCGATTTGATCTGATGTTCGGACTCTTCGCCCGAGGCATAGAGCACCGGGCCGACGCGCGCCATGTTCGCGGCCGCCTGCAGCAGCAGCGTCGACTTGCCGATGCCCGGCTCGCCGCCGAGCAGCACGAGCGACCCGGGAACGACGCCGCCGCCGAGCACGCGATCGAACTCGTCGATGCCGGTCGTCAGGCGCGCATGCTGTTCGATCTCGATATCCGCGTACAGCCGGGCTGCGCCGGCCGCGCCGGCGAGCGCGTAGCGATGTCCGGCCGCCGCCGCCGCGCCGATGCCGCCGTCATTTGGCTGCGGCCGCTCCTCGACGTACGAGTTCCACGCGCCGCAATCACCGCAGCGGCCGAGCCACTTGGGCGATTGGCTGCCGCACTCCTGACAGACGAAAACGGTCCTGGGAGACTTGGACATTGACGGTAGCGCTGTTCAAGCCTAATCGTAGACCCGTTCGATGCGCGACCCGATCCTGCACAGGATCTCGTACGGGATCGTTCCAATTTGTGCAGCCATCTCGCGGACGTCGATCCGATCCGCATCCTGCGATCCGATGATCACCACCTCGTCGCCAGGCGACACGTCGAGGCCGCTGACATCGGCCATCAGCATGTCCATGCAGACCGAGCCGACAATCGGCGCGCGGCGGCCGCGAATCAGGACGGCGCCGCGTCCGGCGAGCCGCAGGTCGAGGCCGTCGGCGTAGCCGGCCGGCACAATCGCGATCGTCGTCGGCCGGTCGGCGTGAAACTTGACGCCGTAGCCGACGCCTTCGCCGACGCGCACGCCCTTCACGGCGACGATGCGGCTGGTGAGCGCCATGATCGGCGTCAGCGCAATCGTCGACGCGAGCGGCGGCGGCACGATCCCGTAGAGCAGAAGGCCGGGACGGACGCGATCGTACCAGACGCGCGAATCGCGAAGGACGGCGGCGCTGTTCGCGGCGTGAATATAGGGGCCTCGCTCGGAACGCGACGATTCCGCCGTCGATAGATGAAACGGCTTCGCATCGCCGCGCGTGAGGTCGTTGACCACGTCCAGCGCGCGTTCGAACCGGGCGCGTTGCTCGGCGAAAAGCGACGATTCGGGATCGTCGGCCGTCGCGAAATGCGTGTAGACAGCGGCAAGCTCGAGGTTCGTGCTCGCGAGCAACTCTGGCAGTGTCCGGTTCAGGTTGTCGGAGCGAAACCCGAGCCGGTTCATGCCGGTGTCGAGCTTCAGGTGATACCGAAGCGTCTGCTTGTACCTCGCCGCCGCCGCCTGCACGGCGCGAGCAGCGCCCGGCGTCGAGATCGTCGGCGTCAGCCGGCAGTCGAACAGGCCATCGAGATCGCTGACGCTGAGCGCGCCGAAGACGAGGATCTCGGCGCGAACGCCGGCCTCGCGCAGCGCGTGCCCTTCCTCGATGTCAGCGCACGCCAGCAGATCGGCGCCGGCGTCCTCGAGCGCGCGCGCCACCTGCGGCGCACCGTGTCCGTAGGCGTTGGCCTTGACCACGGCGATCGCCCGCGGCGGGGACTCCGGTCGCTCGTGTTCGAGGTGCGCGACGATGCTGCGATAGTTGGACTTGAGCGCGTCGAGATCGACGCGCGCGACGGTCGGGCGGATCACGCTCCGATCATAAGCGACCGTCAGACGCTGCGCAGGCGCGCGGCCAGGTTCACGCCGGCCCACAGCCGTTCGCGCATGGCGCGCGTCTCGGCGAGGACGCGGAGGCCGAGCGGCGTCACCGCGAAGACGCGGCGGGAGTTCTGGGTTGCGCGCATGGCTGCGGAAGGCCGTTCGGAGGTGACCAGGCCTTTGGCTTCCAGCCGATCGAGCGTGATGTACACCGATCCGATCGTCACGTCCCGCCCCGTCACCTCTTCGAGCTCGCGCCGCACGTTCATGCCGTAGGCATCGTCTCCGGTACGGAGCACCGCCAGCATCACCTGCTCTTCGAGGATGCCCGCGGGTGCGAAGTCCGATGGGTTGGGTGGTTTCATCATCAGGGTCCTGCCTGCGAGGATCGATGGAGCGCGAAGGCTTTAGCCGAGCGCCGCGCGTCGGCGTCCGCTGATCGCTCGGCCAAAACTAAAGCCTTCGCGCTCCTGCAGTCACTGCTGCCTCAAAACAAACGCCGGATCGGTCCGGCTCGCGCGGCGCGCTGGAATGAACGCGGCGAAGGCGCCGGCGACGACGAGCGCGGCGACCGCGCCGGCGAGCACCTGCGGATCGGCCGCGCCGACGCCGTAGAGGAGCGAGGCCAGCAGTCGCGTCAAGATCAGTGCGGCGACGACGCCGACCGCGCTGCCGAGCGTCACCAGCCGCAGCCCGCGGCCGAGCACCAGCGACACGACGCGGCCCGGCGGCAGACCGAGCGCGAGCCGGATGCCGTACTCGCGCACGCGGCGCGTCACGAAATGCGAGATCATGCCGTAGACGCCGATCGTGCCGAGCAGCAGCGCCAGGCCGGCGAGCAGCGACAGCAGCGTCGCAAGCCGTCCCGGCGCGCCGACGGCATCTTCGAACACCGACGCCATCGACAGCGTTCGCTCGAGCGCGAGCCGGCCGCCGCCGTCGCGCCGGACGAGGTCGCGCGCCGCGGACAGCAGGCGCGGCACATCCTCGGCGCTGGCGCCAGAGATGACGAACGTCGTCGCCGGCAGCATCACCGGCACGTGCTCGTACAACATGTAGCGTGCCGGGACGGGCGGATCGATCAGCGTGTTCTCGGCGACGTTCGCCGCGATGCCGATGATCCGTTCGCCGCGATCGTCGAAGGTCTCGAGATATCGCCCGATCGGATCTTCGCCGGCGAAATACTTCGCGGCGAGCGCTTCGTTGATCACGACGAGGCGTTCGGCCGACAGGCGGTCGGTCGGCTCGAAGCCGCGGCCGCGGTGCACGGCGATGCCCATCGTCTTGAAGTAGCCATCGGTGATCATCCGGAACGCGGTGACCGCGCCGGTCACCTCAGGCTTGCCTTTGATCTCCATGCCCCAGTTGTCGCTCGATCCGCGAAGCGGAATCCGCTCCGCGGCCGCGGCGGCGCGGACGCCAGGCAGCGCCTCCAGCGCCGGCATCATGTCGAGCACCGCGCGACGCCGTTCGTCCTGGGTGAACTGCGCCGGCATGGTCGCGTCGACGACGGCGACGTTGTCGACGCGGACGCCGGCGTCGACGGCGCGGAGGTTCGCGACGCTGCGCAGCAGCAGGCCGGCCCCGCACGCGAGCAGGACCGCCACGGCAATCTGCGCGACCACCAGCGCGCCTTCGAGGCGTCCGCCGCGCCCGGAAATGCCGCCGCCGCGCGCGGTCGCAATCGTCGCCTGCAGGTTGCTGCGCCACAACGCGATCGCCGGAATGATCGCGATCGCCGATGCCGCCAGCATCGCGACCAGCAATGACGTCGCGAGCACGGTCCAATCGAGCGACGTCGTGTCGGCGAGCGCGCCGAGCGGCAGCGAGCGCAGCAGCAAGGAGAATCCGGTTGCGGCGAGCGCCGCGCCGGCGGCGCCGGCAAGGACACCGATCAGCAGCGCTTCGAGAACCAGCTGCTGCACGAGACGCTGCCGTCCGGCGCCAAGCGCCGTGCGCACCGCCATCTCGGTGGTGCGGCCGGCGACCTGGCCGAGCATGAGCGCCGACACGTTGACGCAGGCAATCAGCAGGATGAGCGCCATCGCTGCAAACGTCGCGAGCAGACCGGCGCGCACGTCGCCGACCAGGAATTCGCGCAGCGGCGTCACCGACGGCGCTTTCGTCTTGTCCCAGGCCTGCGGGTACCTGTAGTTGCGGCCAAGCTCCGCGGCGATCGCGGCAAGGGGTCCCTGCATTTGTGCGACCGTGCCGCCGTTTGCCACTCGACCGACCAGCGTCCAGTTGCCGCTCTGATTGTCGGGACGAAACGGCGCGGCGTTCCACATCCGGATGGCCGGGCTCGGAAACCAGAAGCCGCGCGGCATGACGCCGACGATCGTTCGCGCCTGACCGCCGAGCCGCAGTTGCCGTCCGACGATTGACGGATCGCCGCCGAGCTCCTGCCACAGCCCATAGCTGAGGACGCTCACCGGCGCCGCGCGCACGAGATCGTCGCCGGGTTGAAAGGTGCGGCCGATCAGCGGGCGGACGCTCAGCACGTCGAACAGTTCTGCGGATGTGCTGATCCCACGCACGAGCCGCAGCGGTTCGCCGGGATGCTCGAGCGTCAAATCTCCCGGCATGTAGGCAGCCATCTGCTGGAAGCCGGGAAAATTCGGACGGAAGTGGAGGAACTCCTGTTCGGTCCACGAGCCGTCGAACCACAACACGCCGATCTGCTGCTCGCGCGCGACCGGCAGCGGATCGAGCAGCAGCGCGCGGACGATGCTGAAGATCGCGGCGGTGCCGGCGGCGCCGAGCGCGAGCGTGAGCACCACCAGCAGCGTGTAGGTCGGACGCCCGGCGAGCCGCCGCGCAGAGTAGCGCACGTCCATGATCCAGCTTTCCACGAAGAGTCCTCCCGATTGGAATCGATTGGCGCGCGGCTCGAATCCGGTCCAGCCGCGCCACACCGTGCGGCCGGCCAGCGCCGGGATCGATCCGAGCAGCTGCCGCCACAGCCAGAAGGCGGCCCGAACGCGTCCATCCGCGGCGCGCCGCGCGGTGCGCTCGGCCGCGAGGTCGTCGAGCACCTCGTCACGCTCCGCGTACGGCAGCAGCGCACGGACGATGGCGAGAAGAAGCCTTGTCACCGCGTATTCTACATTGTAGAAGACGAAGCGCGCGGGCAAAAGGTTGTCGCGCGCCTGTCAGACGCGCGTGATCACGCGCCGCCGACGGCGAGGTTCTCGAAGCGGGTGAACTCGCGGATGAAGGCCAGCCTGACGACCCCGGTCGGGCCGTTGCGCTGTTTCGCGATGATCAGCTCGGCGACGCCCTGGGCGTCGGTCGGCGCCTGGCTCTTGTCCCCGTACATGTCCTCACGGTAGATGAAGACCACGACGTCGGCGTCCTGCTCGAGCGCGCCCGACTCGCGCAGGTCTGACAGCTGCGGACGATGGTCGGAGCGCGACTCCGGTGCGCGACTGAGCTGCGACAGCAGCACGATCGGGACGTTCAGTTCCTTGGCGAGCCCTTTCAGCGACCGCGAGATCGAGGCGAGCTCCAGGGTCCGGTTCTCGAACCGGCCGCGACCCTGCATCAGCTGCACGTAGTCGACGATCACCATGTGCAGCCCGTGCTCGGCGGCGAGCCGGCGGCACTTCGCGCGCATCTCGAGCACGCCAATCGACGGCGTGTCGTCGATGAAGATCTTGGCCTCGCTCAGCGTCCCGATCGCCTGCGCCAGCTTGCCCCAGTCGCGCTCGCCGAGAAATCCGCCGCGCAGCCGGTGCGCGTCGATCCGCGCTTCGCCGGTGAGCATGCGCAGAAACAGCTGCTCCTTCGACATCTCGAGGCTGAAGATGCCAACGGTCATGTCGGTCTTGGTGCCGACGTGCTGCGCCATGTTGATGACGAGGCTGGTCTTGCCCATCGACGGGCGGGCGGCGACGATCACCAGGTCGGACGGCTGCAGGCCCGAGGTCATCTCGTCGAGATCGGTGAAGCCGGTCGGCACGCCGGTGATGAGCTCCTTGCGCGAGTGCAGCTTCTCGATCGTGTCGAGGCTCGTCTCGGCGAGATCGCGCAGCGAGACGAAGCCGTCGCGGACCTTGTCGTCGGCGATCGCGAAGATGGCGTGCTCGGCCTGATCGAGGATGACGTCGGCTTCTTCGCCGCCGTCGTAGGCGTTGGCGAGAATCTTGTTCGCCGAGAAGATCAGGCTCCGCAGCGTCGCCTTTTCCTTGATGATCCGCGCGTAGTGCTCGATGTTGGTCGAGCGCGGCACGCCGTCGACGAGCGCGGCGATGTAGGCCGGGCCGCCGACTTCGTCGAGCTCACCCGATCGGCCGAGCTCTTCCTTCAAGGTCACGAGATCGATCGCGTCGCCGCGGTCAGCGAGCTTGACCATCTTGTCGAAGATCCGGCGGTGCGCGTCGCGGAAGAAATCGGCCGAGTCGATCACCTCGGCGGCGAGGTTGAATGCGTCGTTGTGCAGGAGGATCGCGCCGAGCACGGAGCGCTCGGCCTCGAGATTGTGCGGAAGCGTGCGGTCAGCGGTGACGACGTCGGGCATCGATCGGGAAGATCGCGGAGTGTACAAAAAAATTCGGAGTCTGGGCACTGCCCAAACCCCGAACGAATTCCAAATTCCAAATTCCTAATTCTTAATTCTTCTTCTCGCCGCCTTCGGCGACGACTTTCACCTTCACGTTGGTCGTCACGTCGCGATGCAGCTTCACCGGCACCTCGAACTCGCCGATCTTTTTGATCGGCTCGTGCAGCTGCAGCCGCCGCTTGTCGATGTCGAAGCCTTTGGCGACGAGGACTTCGGCGATGTCGCCGGTCGTCACCGAGCCATAGAGTGCTTCGGTTTCACCGACCTTGCGCGCGATCTCGACTTCGACGTTCTTCAGCCGCTCGGCGACCGCCTCGGCGACGTTCTTCTCCTCGAGCTCTTTCGCCTCGAACTTGACGCGCTCGCGCTCGATCTGTTTCTTGTTGCCCTCGGTCGCGAGCAGCGCCAGCTTGCGCGGCAGCAGGTAGTTGCGCGCGTAGCCGTCGGCGACCTTGACGATCTCGCCGCGGCGCCCGAGGTTGTCGACGTGTTCTCGCAGAATAACTTCCATGATCGACCTCAAAAATTGCCGATCGCTGAATGCTGATTGCTGATTGATCGGAAGTCCGGGTCGTGTCAGCAATCTGGCAATCCAGCAATTCGTCGATTCATCAATAAATCAGCAACCAGCAATCAGCAATCGTTTTAATCAGTGACGTACGGGATCAGCGCGATCTGGCGCGCGCGCTTGATCGCGGTCTGCAGCTTGCGCTGGTGCATCGCGCAGGTCCCCGAGATCCGCCGCGGCAGGATCTTGCCGCGCTCGGGCACGAACGGCCCGATCAGCTTCACGTCCTTGTAGTTGATGTCGTCGATCTTGTCCGCGCAGAACTTGCAGACCTTGCGCCGGCGGAAGAGCGTACGACGCTGACCCTTTTCCTTGTCGCCGGGCTTCTTGTCGCCGCCGCGGCCGCGGCCGCCGCCGCCACCCGAGCGTCCCTGTCCGAAAGGCATTTAAACCTCCACCCCGTCGAAGCGGTCGTCTTCGGTTTCGTCCATGTCACCCGCCTGCCGGCCTTCACCCGGCTGACGCTGCGGCGGCAGGCCGCGCTTGACGCGGCGCCGCTCCGACTCGGTGCGCCGCTTGGTCTGCGTCCGATCGACGACCTTCTTCTCCTCGTCGACGCGAACCACCATGTGGCGGATCACCTGGTCCATCACCTTCAGCCGGCGATCGAGTTCCTTCATCAACTCGCCGCTGCCGTTGATCACCTCGAGGACGTAGAAGCCTTCCTTGTTGTGGCCGATTTCATAGGCCAGGCGCTTCCGGCCCCACGGTTCGTGCTTCTCGATCTGGCCGTTCATGCGCGACACGACGCCTTCGACCTGCGTGTGCAGATCGGCGACGACCTGATCGCTGCTGTCGGGGGGAAGAATGTAGACGAGCTCGTACTGTCGACTGGCCATCTGCTGCACCTCATGGACCCCGACTCATCGGGGGCGGCCTCAGGCCGCAAGGGTTGCCTATTCGGTTGTTGCCGGATCGCCGCCGTTGAACCCGTTCATCACCGCCGCGATCCCCGACGTGATGAACATCTCCGCCGCATCGGCAGCGCGCAAAGTCATGCGCTCCACCTCCGCGGCCTCGCTCTTGTCGAACTTCGCCAGCACATGGTCGGCAAGGTCCCGATTGCCGTCGCCGCGGCCGACGCCGATCCGCAGCCGCGAAAACTCGTCGCCAAGGTGCGCGATCACGGACTTCAAACCGTTGTGTCCGCCGGCCGATCCCCGCGCCCGCGCCCGCAGTTTGCCCAGCGGCAACTGCACTTCGTCGACGACGACGAGAACGTCGGCGACTTCGATCTTGAAGTAGCGCAGCAGCTCGCCGATCGCCTGGCCGCTCAGGTTCATGAACGTGAGCGGCTTGACCAGGAGCGTGTCGGCGGCGCGCCATCTCGCGACCAGCGCCTCGGCGGGCGCCGAGTCGAACACAATCGCGCCGCGGCGCGCCAGCTCGTCGACCACCTCGAAGCCGACGTTGTGCCGCGTGCCCTTGTACTTCGGGCCCGGGTTGCCAAGCCCCGCGACGAGCTTTATTTCTTCTTCTCCTCTTTCTTCTCGCCCTCTTCGTCTTCCTTCTTGCCCTTCTTGATCACTTCGGGCTCGGCGGGCGTGGCCGTGGCGGCCGCAGCGGTTTCGGTCGGGGTCGCCACTTCTTCCGCCTTCGGCATGATCACGTGGACCAGCATGAGGTCGGCGTCGCTCACCGGCTTCCACTTCGGGTTCGTAGCGATGTCGCGCACGCGGACGCCCTGGTGCAGCATCAGTTCGCTGACGTCGACGGTGATGTTCTCGGGGATGTCGCCCGGCAGGCACTCGATTTCGATCTCGCGGCGGATGTGTTCGAGAACGCCGCCCTGCTGTTTGACGCCCTTCGGCTCGCCGGTCACCTGGATCGGAATCGTCACCTGCAGCAGCTTGTCCATCGCGACGCGATAGAAGTCGGCGTGCAGGAGTTCGTGCGTGATCGGATCGAGCTGGAAGTCCTTGACCAGCACCCGCGTGTCGCCGGCGCCGGCGAGCTTCATCGAGATCAGCGTGTTCTGGCCGGCCTCCGAGTGGAGAATCTTCAGCAGCGCCTTCGGCGCGACCGCGATCGGCGTCGCGCCGCCGCCATCGCCGCCGTACAGCACCGCCGGCACCTTGCCGTCGCGCCGCGTCCGCCGCGCCTCGTTTTTCCCGAATGTGTCCCGCGCTTCCGCTTCGAGTATCGCTTCCATCGTCCGTCCTCTTACGCTGACAGAGCCGGGGCTCGGGCTCGGTGCCCTCGAACGCCGTTGTTGTCCCCAGTCGTGATCAGCTAGCCCCTAGCCCCAGCCCCTACACAAACAACGAAGAGACCGACGTCTCCTCGTGGATCGACTTGATCGCCTGGCCCAGCAGCCGCGCTACCGAGAGCACGACCACCTTGTTCGATTCCCGTCCGGCCGGCGACAGCGGGATCGTGTTGGTCACGATCAGTTTGTCGATCGGCGACTTCTCGATCCGTTCGATCGCCGCGCCCGACAGCACGCCGTGCACGGCGCAGGCAATCACGCGCGAGGCGCCGTTCGCCTTCAGCGCCGACGCGCCCTTGGTAATCGTGCCGGCAGTATCGATGATGTCGTCCTGCAGAATGCAGGTGCGCCCTTCGACGTCGCCGATCACGTTCATCACTTCCGCCGTCCCATCGTCGGTGCGCCGCTTGTCGATGACGG
>Ga0075435_100002002_pt1 | contig 13339 bp, 10 predicted proteins | sample RhiMethybrSRZTD4_FD_75302 | JGI IMG/M metagenome (GOLD analysis project Ga0075435, IMG submission 75302) | Populus rhizosphere microbial communities from Tennessee, USA - Rhizosphere MetaG P. TD hybrid SRZTD4 | ecosystem: Host-associated > Plants > Roots > Rhizosphere > Soil | place: USA...
CGTGGACCATCAGGTTGTGCACCATATGCCGGTTGTACTCGCGGTAGAACGACCGGACCCGGTCTGGCGCCCAGTCTTCCGGCGTCGGTGACACGGCGATGAACGTGGCCAGCGCGGCGGTCTCCAGCGGGCCAGGCGAGTCACAGTAGGCGACCGCCACGCCCCGGTCGATCTCCGGCATCGCGATCACCTCGAGCGGGTCGTCGAACACCGTGACCAGGTCGCGGGCTTTGACGAACTGACGCTGGGCGACGAACGCGTCCCGCACGAACCCGAGGATCGTCGCGTCATCGGGGGCGTCGGCCGCGAGCGCGTCGAGGACAGCGCGGACCGGGTCCCGCCCGCCGGGACCCGCGCCCGGGCCGCCGGGGCCCGTGCCAGCCGCGCCCGGAGCCGCCGCGCCTGCGGACGCCGCGCACCGGGCCGTGCCGGTGTACTCGGCCGCCGCCGCGGCAAGTTCCTCGCCCGCCTGGGCCAGGTCGGCCTCGGCGCGGGCCACGATCTGTTCCACGGGCAGTTCGGTGTCGAGCACCAGGGTCAGCTTGCGGGCGAACAGGTCCGCACCCAGCCTGGGGTCGCGGAAGCCGTCGCGGCGCCCGCTGGCCAGCCGTTCCTCCAGCCACCGGGTGTGCTCCGCGATGGCCTCCAGCGCCCCGGGCAGCACCTCGTCCAAGTCCCTGGCGGCTCCAGGCACCCCGCCGGCGGCCCGCCTCAGCTCCCCGGTGAGCAGCCGTTCGGTCCCGGCGAACTGGGTGAGCGCGGTCTCGATGTGGATCTCCGGCATGGGGCCGAGCACCGAACGCGCGGCGGCCAGCGACTCCGGCAGCATGGCAAGCCGCCGGGCGGCGCTGCGGAGCCGGTCCGCCCGCGGCGCGAAGTCGCGGGCGAGCAGGTCGTAGATGGCCCGCCCGGGGTTAGCCACCATCGGGTTCCACTCGTGCTCACCCAGTTCGTCGATCATGAACCGCAACCGGGTGAGCTGGTTCGCCAGGATCTGCGCGTCCACCTGGAGTTGCGGGGACAACCGGCCGGTGTCGATGCCCGACAACGCGGCGAGCTGCTCGCCGGCCCAGCGGCTGGTCTGCTCGTAAAACGCGGCTGTCCCCACGGTCAGCCGGTCGTCGTAACGGTGGTCACCCACGCCGGTGGCCCACTCCGGCTGGCGGTCCAGCAGGCCGTCCAGGGTCGCGGTGGCGAAACTGGTGAAAGCACTGCCCGCGTCGTCTGCCATTCCCCAAACCTATGGTGAGGGGATGACCATCGACCACGGGACCGAGCCGGCCGGCGCACGGTGAGCGGGGTCGCGCTTGCCCTGGTCCTCGCGGCGGCGTTGCTCCACGCCACCTGGAACCGGATGCTGCACGGGGCCACCGACCGGCTGGCCGCCGCCGCCGTGGGGGCGGCCGTGGGAGCCGTGCTCCTGCTGCCTGCGACGATCACCGACCCGCCCGTGCACGCCTGGCCTTCGGCGCTGGCCTCTGGCGCGGCCGAGGCCGCCTACTTTGCGTTCTTGGCGGCCGCGTACCGGCGCGGCGAACTGTCGTTCACCTACCCGGTCGCCAGGGGCATCGCCCCGTTCCTGATCACGCTCGGCGGTGCCCTCGTGCTCGGGCAATCGCTGACCGCAGCCCGGGTCGCCGGGTCCCTGATCCTCGCGGCCGGGCTCGCGGTCATCTCGCAGGCCGGGCTGGCCCGCGGCCGGGGCATCGCCCTGGTCTTCGCGGCGCTGACCGGCATCAGCATCGCGGTCTATTCGGTGATCGACGCCGGGGCGGTGCGGTCCGCCGGGGCGGTCGGCTACCTGGGCGCGGTCACCGTCGTGCAGGCCGTGATCCTGCTCGGTGCGGTCCGGCTGGACCGGGAGCGGTTGCGGGCCTCGGCCCGTGCCGGGGCGGGGATCGGGGTCGGCTCGGTCGCCGCGTACCTGCTGGTGCTGCTGGCCTACCAGCGCGCGCCGGCGTCGCCGGTCGCCGCGCTGCGGGAACTGTCCATCCTGCTGGGCATCCTGATCGCCGGAGACCGGCCGGGAAAGCGGGTCTGGATCGGCGGCACGCTGTGCGTCCTCGGCGCCGCTCTCACCGTCGTGTGAGCCGGCACAGCGCGGCCGGCCCGCCATCACACGGCCCAGCACCAGCCAGCGCGCGGCCCGCGCAACAGCCACACAGCGCGGCCGGGATTCCGTCAGCGCACGCCGTGCGGCCGGAACTGCACGCTGATCCGCGGCCCGCTCACCCGGGTGCTCTTCGGCACGGCGTGCTCCCAGGTCCGCTGGCAGCTTCCGCCCATGACCAGCAGGTCACCGTGACCGACATCGTGGCGGAGCACCCTGCCGCCGCCGTCCCGCGGCCGGAGCAGCAGCGCGCGGGGCATGCCGAGCGACACGATCGCCACCACGGTGTCCTCGGTGCTGCCGCGCCCGATCGTGTCGCCGTGCCAGGCCACGCTGTCCCGCCCGTCCCGGTACAGGCACAATCCCGCGGTGCACAATGGCTCGCCGAGGTCGGGCTGGTAGTGCTCGGTGAGCGCGTCCCTGGCGGCGGTGAGCATCGGATCGGGCAGGGCCTGTCCCTCGTCGTAGAAGCACAGCAGCCGGGGAACGTCGACCACCCGGTCGTACATCATCCGCCGCTCGGCGCGCCAGGGCACCGCGGTGGCCACCCGCTCGAACAGGGCGTCGGCCCCGGTGACCCATCCCGGCCGGATATCCACCCAGGCGCCGCGGGACAGGTGGGTCCGGCGCACGGTCGCGCCCAGCGGCCCGAGGCCCGCCTCGTCCGACGCGTCCAGCAGCGAGCCCTGGAATGCGGTCTTCACGCGAGCGAGTATAGGCCATTATCAAACACACATTCGATCCGCCGTCCTCGTCAACCCTCAGATGCCGCGCGTTCGTGATCGCGGACGATTACCCCGCGGAAAACGCGAGGAATCGTCCGTGATCACGAAAGGCAGACGGGGCGGAGGCGCAGGGACGGCCATGTGGAGGGCCGGGCTGGGGTGACGGGGTTAGCGCCTAGCGGACGTTGCGGGTGCCGGTGGACATGCGGGCGGCGAGCTCGGAGTCGATCTGGCGCGCCGCCTCCTGGAGCCGGGGGAGGAACTGCTTCTCCAGGGCTCGCATCGGCACCCGGGCCGCGTGCGCGCTCGCGTTGATGGCCGCGACAACCTTCCGTGAGCTGTCTCGGATGGGGCACGCGATCGACCGCACGCCGGCCTCCAGTTCCTGGTCCACCGCGGCCCACCCCTTGCTGCGCGCGTCGGCGAGCACCTTCCGCAACTCGCCCGGGTCGGTGATGGTGTGCTCGGTTAGCTTGCGCATTGTGGTCCGGTGCAGGTACGCGTCGAGTTCCCCCTCGGGCAGGTGAGCCAGCAGGATCCGGCCCATGGAGGTCGGGTACGGCGGCAGCCGGGTCCCCACGGTGAGCGCGATCGTCATGATCCGGTTGGCGGAGGCGCGGGCGACGTAGACCAGGTCGTCGCCGTCGAGCACGCTCACCGAGCAGGACTCGTGCAGTTGCTCGGCGAGGTCCTCCAGGTGCGGCTGGGCGATCTGCGACACGCTGAACGAGGACAGGTAGGCATAACCCAGCGCCAGGACCCGTGGCCGCAGCGAGAACTGGCGCCCGGAGCTGCCGACGTACCCCAGCTCCTGCAGGGTCAGCAGGAACCGCCGGGCGGCGGCCCGGGTGAGCCCGGTGCGCTCGGCGACCTCAGACAGCGTCAGCGACGGGTGTTCCGAGGAGAAACAGCGGATCACGGCCAGGCCGCGGTCCAATGACTGGACGAAGTCCGTCCGCCGTGTTCCGGCACGGTCAGAGTCCGCGCCCCGGCGGCCGCCCCACGGCACACCGGCCGCACCGGCCGCACCGGCCGCACCGGCCGCACCCGCCGCACCGGCCGCGTCGCCGTGGGCACCGTCGGCGTCGTGATCTACCTCCGCCACGGCATCGCCCGGGGCGCGGCGCGCGCTCACCCCGGAGCCAGAGTCGTCCGCAACGTTCACATAGCGAACGATACTGCCCGGCGGCCCGTGCGACCAGACGCCCCCCGGGCTGGTCACGGCCGCTAAGCGCGCGCGGCGGCCTCGGCGCGGGCCTTGCTGACCTGGTCGAGAAAGGCAGCGGGGACAAGCTCGTCGTGACCCCACTCGGCCAGCAGGGCGGCCAGCGGGCGGGCGGCGGCCACGGCGGGATCGCGCAGGCAGGCGGCGAGCGCGGGGTAGGCACCCGGGTCGCGCCCCCGGCCTGCCGCCCGGATCGCCGCGCGGACCTCGTCCTCGGTGCCGGTGCACTCGAACGGCTTGGTGCCGGTGAGCCCGGCCATCTCCTGGTACACCCCGGCCAGCGCCGGGTCGGCGAACATGTCGGCGCCGATCTTGCGGATGGCCAGGTCGTGGCCGAACAGCGCGGCAGTCGCCAGGAACACCCACGCGCACTTGGCGCAGGACCGGCACCAGGCGCCGGCCGGCGCCCGGTTGCAGCTCGCCGTGCGCAGGTAGCCGTCCACGTCGCCGGACAGCGAGGCGATGATCTGCAGCTCATACAGCGGGCGCAGCGGGCTGCTGTAGCCGGGCGCGCCGGGCAGCCAGCGGTCGCGGTAGGCCCCGATCGCCGTCTCGAACTCGAAGCTCTTGGTCCACTGGTGGTTGACCGGGCGGCCCAGGTAGGACGGCACGTTCGGCTCGTCGTCGCTGCGCGAGTTGCCCGCCACGACCAGCCCGCCGCCGCGCAGGTAACCGGTGAGCATCGCGGCGAACGCCAGGTAGGCGGAGAACGGGGTGTGCCCGTTGGGGTGCCCGGCCGCGTTCAGCCGGAGCAGCTCGGGCAGGATCGCCCGGTGGGCTTCCAGCACACGCCCCCCCGCAGCCAGTGACCCGGCCATGCCACGCAGCCGCTCACCCGGGTTGTACAGGAAGAAGTCGACAGGCGCGGCACCACGGGCGGCCGCGGCGATGCGGGCCAGTGCGAGCGAGTCCTTGCCGCCGCTGAACAGGACCAGCGGGGCGCCATGCGCCGCGCCGCCCGCGCCGTCCGCCCGGCCCGGGGCGGCGCCCGTGCCGTCCGGGGCGCTGTCCGCGGGACCGTCGGGCCTCCCCGGAGCGCCTACAGGCCCCCGGATGGCCAGGAAGTCCGTGGCGGTATAGCCGATCTGGTTGCGGTAGAAGAACTCCCCCATCGCCCCCGGCCAGAACGCCCGCCACCAGTCGAGTTCGGCCGCGTCCGGCGCAGGGAGCGCAACCTCGATGACCGGGCTGCACAGCGCCTTCCAGTAGGAGAACGCCTCGACGATGGCCAGGGCACGGACGATCCGCCGGGCTGTGGGCGCGGTCACGCGGGCAGCCTCCTCCGGGTTCAGCCCGGTGAACTGCACCGACGGCCGGAACCGCAGCGCGCCCGCGGCGAAGGAGAACCGTAGCGTCACGCCGTCCGGGTTCGTGTCAACGGAGGCGTCCTCGATGCGGAAGACCGGGTACTTCTCCCGCAGCCGCCTTAGCTGGGCGTCCCGCTCAGCCTGCACCGTGGTCGCGTCTTGCACGCGGGCAGGTTACCCGATCCCGGCCGCGCCCCTTGGCGGTTACGACAGGCCCCGGGCCGTCGCCACGGCATGCAGGGCGATGCCGGCCGCGACCCCGGCGTTGAGCGACTCGGTGTCCGCTGCCGTCGGGATCTTGGCCAGTACGTCACAGCGCTCCGCGACCAGCCGGGACAGGCCGCGGCCCTCGGACCCGACGACGAGCACCAGGGGCGCGTCGGCGACGGCGAGGTCGGTGACCGCGGTGTCCCCGCCCGCGTCAAGGCCCGCGACGAACAGGCCCTCCTGCTGGTAGGCGGCGAGGGCGCGGGCGAGGTTGGGCACCTGCGCCACCGGCACCCTGGCCAGCGCGCCCGCCGACGCTTTCCACGCGCCCGCGGTCACCCGGGCCGAGCGGCGCGCAGGCACGAGCACCCCGTGCCCGCCGAACGCGGCGACCGAGCGGGCGACCGCCCCCAGGTTGCGCGGGTCGGTCACCCCGTCCAGCGCGACGATCAGCGCTGGCACGCCCGCCGCGCGGGCCCGCTGCGCCAGGTCTTGGGGCGCCGCGTAGTTGTAGGGGCGGACCTTGAGCGCCAGGCCCTGGTGCACCGAGCCGCCGGTGAGCCGGTCCAGTTCGGCCCGTCCCGCCTCGATCATCGGGATGCCCGCTGCGGCGGCAAGGTCCACCGCCTCGCGCACCCGGTCGTCCGCGTCGCGGCGCGGCCCGGCGTACAGTGCCGCGGCGGGCACACCGGCGCGCAGCGCCTCCAGCACCGCGTTCCGGCCGGCCACCACTTCCGCCGCGTCGCCCCCGCCGCGCCGGTCCGCAGGGATTTTTGCTGCAGAACGACCCCCGCTGCCCGGCCCGGTCCCCCCGCCGGCCGGGTTCCGTGCCTCATCACCGGGTCCGGGCTGCCCGGCAAGCCTGGCTCCGCCGCGCGCCGTGGCGGCGCGGGCAGCGGCGCCCGCGCGCCGCTGCGCGGGATGGCCGGGGCGCAGGTGCGCGGGCGGAGTCGGCCCCTTGCCTTCGAGCCGCTTCCGGCCCTTGCCCCCGGTGCCCACGCGTGGCTTGCCTGATTTCGCCCGGCCGCCGCCCCCGGACGGTGTGCCACCGCTCACCGTGCCGCCCAGCCGGACGCGGTCATGGGGGGCGGCGCGGCCGTGGGCCGGGTCATCGCTTGATGGTCCATCGGGGGCCGTCCGGGGTGTCCTCGATCAGGACGCCGGCCGCGTGCAGCCGCTCCCTGATCGCGTCCGCAGCCTCGTAGTCCTTGCGGTCCTTGGCCGCCTGCCGCTGGTCGAGCGCCACCGTCGCCAGCGCACCCACGACACCGCGTAGGTCGTCATCGGCACTGGCGGCGCGCCACTTCTCGGATAGCGGGTCAAGGCCGAGCACCCTGAGCATGGCCCGCACCTGGGTCAGTGCTGTCCCAAGCGCCGCGGTGTCCCCGCTGGCCAGTGCTTTGTTGCCGTCGCGGATCGTCTCGTGCACGACCGCGAGCGCCTGAGGCACGGCGAGGTTGTTGTCGAGCGCCGCGGCGAAGGCCGGGGGCATCGCGTCCCTGTCCGGGTGCGGGTCCTGGGTGACTCCGGACAGTTCGGCGGCGCGCGCCACGAAACCCTCGATCCGCCGGTAGGCGGCCACCGCTTCGTCCAGCGCGGCCGGTGAGTACTCGATGTGGGACCGGATCTGGGCCTGGCCGAGGTAGTAGCGCAACTCCACCGGGCGGACCTCGGTCACCACCGCGTCGACCAGCAGCGAGTTGCCGAGCGACTTGCTCATCTTCTCGCCGCCGGCCACCCCGACGAGGCCGTTGTGCACCCAGTACTGGGCGAACCCGTCGCCGACGGAGCGGGACTGCGCCAGTTCGTTCTCGTGGTGCGGGAACACCAGGTCCAGGCCGCCGCCGTGGATGTCGAATGTGGACCCGAGGTACTTGGTCGACATGGCCGAGCATTCCAGGTGCCAGCCGGGGCGGCCGGGCCCCCACGGGGTCTCCCAGGCCGGCTCCCCCGGCTTGGCGCCCTTCCAGAGGGCGAAGTCCCGCGGATCGCGTTTGGCGTCGGCGGTGTCGGTGTCCTCGGCGGGCCGCATGTGTTCCAGCCGCTGGCCGGACAGCGCGCCGTAGGCCGGCCAGGAACCAACGTCGAAGTACACATCGCCGCCCGACGCGTAGGCGTGCCCGCTGGCAATCAGCCGCCGCATGAGCACGATCATCTCCGGGATGTGGCCGGTGGCCCGCGGTTCCACATCCGGCGGGAGGCAGCCGAGCACGTCATAGGCGCGGCTGAACGCGCGTTCGTTACGCTGCGCCACGGCCCACCAGGGGGCATCTTCGGCGGCCGCGACCTTGAGGATCTTGTCGTCGATGTCGGTGACGTTCCGGCAGAACGTGGTCTGATACCCGCTGACCTTCAGCCAGCGGACCAGGATGTCAAAGCTCACCCCGGACCTGATGTGCCCGATGTGCGGCGGAGCCTGCACGGTGGCGCCACACAGGTACAGCGATGCCTTCCCGGGCTCGACCGGGGAGAACTCGCGCTCGGAGCGCGTTGCTGTGTCATAGAGGCGGAGCGTCACGCCGCCAAGGCTACCGCCGCAGGTACCGGGCGCCGATCGATATACGCCCGGTCCCGCGCCCGCGCGCCGCCCGCGCCCGACCTCGCCAGCGCCCAACGCCCAGCCCGGCTCTCGCACCCCGCACCCGCCGAGGACCAAATCCCGTGATATCACGCGAAACGCACGCCCAAACCGGGCAAACCGGGCGCGAAAGGGGCCGTTTCGCGTGAAGAGTGGCGGCGGCCACGGCGCGAGGAGGAGGTTAGGCGGAACAAGGGCGGGCGGAAAGCGCGGAACGGCGCCGGGGCAGCTGGCGCTCGGTCCGGTCTCAGCGGCGGGCGGCGCGGGCCCAGGACCAGGCGTACTCGGGGTCCTCGGCGCGGCGGGCAGCCGGGCCGAGGCCCAGCGGCCGGAACGTGTCGATCATCACGGCGGTCTCGTCAGTCGTGGTCTTGCCCTCGGCCAGCCCCGCAACCGCGGCTTCGACGGCACCCGGCTGCGGGCCGTGGGTGAACCCGCCCGGGTGCAGCGTGATCGAGCCGAGCCCGACCCCGGACCCCTGCCGGGCGGTGTAGTCCCCGCCGACGTAGAACATCATCTCGTCGGAGTCCACGTTGTGGTGGTTGTAGGGGATCGGCACGGCCTCGGGGTCGAAGTCGAGGGGCCGCGGGCAGAACGAGCAGACCACGAAGTTCGGTCCCTCGAACGTCTGGTGCACCGGTGGCGGGGCGTGGGTCCGCTTCACCACGGGCTCGAAGTCGGCGATGTTGAGCGCGAACGGGTACAGGCAGCCGTCCCAGCCCACCACGTCGAACGGGTGTCGGGCGTAGGTGAGCCGGGTCAGCCCGGCCCTGGTCCGCACGACGACCGGCACGTCCTCCCCCTCGGCGAGCAGTGGCCCGTCGGGGCCGCGCAGGTCACGCTCGCTATAGGGGGCGTGCTCGAGGAACTGCCCGTACTGGGACAGGTAACGCCGGGGGGGCCGGATGTGCCCGCTGGCGGCCACGGTCAGCGCCGCCGCGCCTTCGGCGCCCGCCAGCCACCGGTGGATCGTGCCGCGGGGGATCACCACGTAGTCGCCGGCCGCGGCGTCGATCGACCCGTAGACGGACTCCAGCCGGGCGGTGCCGTTTTGCAGATAAATGGCTTCGTCGCCGATGGAGTTCCGGTACAAGTCCGAGTTCGCGTCCGCGGCGGCAAAGGAAATCTGGACGTCGTCATTGGCGAACAGAAGTTGCCGGCGCAGGACCAGGTCGCCGCCCTTGGGCAGGTCGGTCGTGCGCACGTGCCGCGGCATCAGCGGGTGATTCGGCACGCTTCCTTCTTCGCCGGCGCGGACCAACTCCTCGCTCTTCACGATCGCCGTGGGCGGGTGCACGTGGTAGAGCAGCGAGGAATCAGAGACGAAGCCTTCTTCGCCCATGAGTTCCTCGGAGTACAAACCGCCATCAGGACGGCGGAAACGCACGTGGCGCTTGCCAGGAATCTCCCCGGCCACCCGGTAATACGGCATATCGTCTCCTTTGACGCCAAGATCGCACCGCCCGGCGGCTGGTGGCCGCTTGCCATCTGGCCACTGCCCCCGCGCCTGCGCCGTTACCGCGCTGCCTTCGCGCGGCGCGCCGCCCCCAGCGTGCCGAGAAAGGCGCTGTAGTTTCGACTATAAGCGGGTGCTTTGTGCCCGAGCAGTGCCGCAGGAAGGACCACCAGCCTCCGATGAGTAACGACCCTGTTGGGCGGCGCCCCCGTTCCGCTGATCTCCAGTCGACGCTGCGCCTCGTCGCACTCGCCGCCGTGTCGCTGGGCGTCGTGCTGCTGGCCGCTGCCGCTTTTGTGCTCTCTTATGAGGGAATACACCACATCGCGCTCCGGGCCGGGGTATCCCCGGGACTCGCGAAGCTATACCCGCTCATCTTCGATGTCATGCTGGTCGTCGCGGGCGCCGCGGCGCTAACGCTGCGCGGTGCGGGCTGGTGGGCGCGCTGTTATGCGTGGGGCTCGCTGCTGATCCTGCTCGCGGCCATGGCCGTCGGCAACGCCGTCTACGCCAGCGACACGGCCCTGCCGGCCCAGCCGACCAAGATCGCGGTCGCGATCATCCCCTGGGTGCTGCTGCTGATGGCGTTCGGCCTGCTGCTTGAGGTGCTCCGGCACTTCCGCACCACCCGGTCGAGAGCTGCCACGGCTGCGGTGGGCGCCGCCGCTCCCGGGGCCGCCGTAGCCGGGACCGTCGTAGGGACCGACGTCAACGGCGGGCCACCGACGGCGGCCACCCAGGCCGCCGTGTCCGGTGGCAAGGCGCGCGAGCTTCCCAGGGTGGACCTGGACACGCTGCTGGGGCCCAGGGCGGGGGAGCCGCCCGCTATTGCGCTTTTGCACGGCATCGGAACCGGCCAGAACGACGGCCACCAGGTCGACCCCGTGAGCTACGGCGAGGAAACGGGTTACGTCCACCCCGACAGCTACCTCGATGAGGGGGAGTACTCGCCGCACGGTGACACCGGGGGGCCGGCGAGCCCGGACGGGCTGGCCGGTGACACCGCCGGGGACGGCACTCACCTAGCCGGGCATGGCACCGCCCCTGCGGAAGCCCCGGCCACCGCGGAAGCCCCAACTGCCCCCGCAGAAGTCCTGCCCGCCGCGGCGGGGGGCCCGGCAGCTCTCGCAGCAGGCCTAGCCGATCCCGAAACAGCCCGTACGACCTCAGCGGAAACGCCGGCCACCCCGGCAGCAGCCCCGGCGACGTCCGCGGAACCGGCGGCCACCTCTGCAGCAGTGCCGGCAAACTCGGAATCGCCAGCCGGGCCCGCGGCAGGTGCGGCGACCGCCGCGGAACCGCTGTTCACCCCTGCAGCCCCAGCGACCGCCGCGGAACCACAGGCCACCACGACGGGACGCCCGGCGGAACACGCAGAATCCCCGGCCAACCCCACAGCAACCGCGGAGACCGCCACGGAACCGCTGTTCACCCCTGCAGCCCCAGCAACCGCCGCGGAAGCGCCGGCGACGCCTGCGGAGCCGCCGACTGCGCCAGCGGAACCGCCGGCCCCCACGGCGGAAACCCCAGACGCTGCCCCGGTCGCCACGGCTGCCCCCGTGGGGGCCCAGGCGGGCGAGGCGGCCTCCGGCACGGGGAACGGCCTGGCCGCCGGGGGAGGCCCGGCAGGCGCCGAGACGCCGGCGGGCCAGGAGGGCGCGGCAGACGCCGAGCAGGGCAGCGCCGGCGTCACGCCGGAAGCGGTGGGCGCCCAGGGGCCCGCGCTGGAGCGGATACGGAGTACCCCGACCCGTCCCGAGGAGTGATGGCGCTGGCCTCCGCGGCGAGCGCGTGAGCCTCGTCGGCCGGGCGGCGTTCTTCCCTCGTCGCCGGACCTGGGCACTGTCGGATGCCGTTGGGCCCGTACGGCGGAATTAAGGCCGCGCCGCTCAGGCGCGAGTCACGAGTGCAGTGGCGACCGCGGCGATGCCCTCACCGCGGCCGGTCAGGCCGAGCCCGTCCGTGGTGGTCCCGGACAGGCTGACCGGGACGCCGCCCAGAGCCTCGGACAGGACCTTCTGCGACTCGTCCCGCCGTTCCGCGATGCGTGGCCGGGTCCCGATCACCTGGATCGCGACGTTGCCTATCGCGAATCCGGCACCGGCGAGCAACGCGGCAGTGGCCCGCAGCAACGTAGCCCCGGACGCTCCGGCCCAGGCGGGCTCGGCGGTGCCGAAATTGCTGCCCAGGTCGCCAAGCCCGGCTGCGGACAGCAGCGCGTCGCAAGCGGCGTGGGCCGCCACATCACCGTCGGAGTGACCGGTCAGCCCGGCTTCGCCCGGCCAGAGCAGCCCTGCCAGATACAGCGGCCGCCCGGGCGAGAGCGGGTGCACGTCGACGCCGACGCCAACTCTCGGCCCATCATCGGGCGACAGAGCATCAGGCACGTGAGACCAGCACCGGGAAAGGCCGCTGGTCAGGAAGCAAGGATCTCGTCGAGCAGTGCCTCGGCCTTGTCCTCGTTAGTCTTCTCGGCCAGCGCGAGTTCGCTCACCAGAATCTGCCGCGCCTTAGCCAGCATCCGCTTCTCACCCGCGGAAAGGCCGCGTTCCCGGTCCCTTCGCCACAGGTCACGGACCACCTCGGCCACCTTGTTCACGTCGCCGGAGGCGAGCTTTTCCAGGTTGGCCTTATACCGCCTCGACCAGTTGGTCGGCTCCTCGGTGTGCGGGGCGCGGAGCACCTCGAACACCCGCTCCAGGCCTTCCTGCCCGACGACATCGCGCACACCTACCAGTTCCGCGTTGTCCGCGGGGACGCGGACGGTCAGGTCGCCCTTGTCGACCTTGAGAACCAGGTAGATCATTTCCGCACCCTTGATGGTGCGGGTTTCGATTTCCTCGATGCGAGCAGCCCCATGGTGGGGGTAGACGACCGTGTCGCCGACCTTGAAAGTCATGTGGCACATACCCCTTCCGCTAGACCTATGCTACCACGTCGAACGCTGTCCAATGGCCGCGCTTGACGGTAAACATGCAGGTCAAGGACGCAATTAACGCATCTGAAAGTGATCCAATCCGGTCCGGGCGCGTATCGCGCCCGCGCCTGGAACTGGCTCAGCGCGTCTCCGGCGATGCCTCTGGCGGCGGCTGACCTTCGTACCTGCCATGACCAGGGGCCAGCCACCGGGGCCCCGGCAGCGCGGCGCCACGGGCGGACCGTGCCGGTTACGCCGCGTCCCGCGCTGGCTCATACTGGAGGGGAATCAGGCCGCTCGGGCGGGAGAGAGTACGCGTGAATGCTGGCGGCGACCCGGGGCGGGACGATTCTGGCCTGCCACCGGTCGACATTGAGGTGCCGGACGACGCCCGGGAGCTCGCCAGGGATGTGCAGGCATACCACCGCGAGCTGCGAGCGCGGCGCAGGCGGCACCTGGCCAAGCGGTTCTACGGCCCACTGACCAGGGATGGAATGGTGCTGCCCCTGCTCGCCGGGTGCCTCGCGCTGACCCTGCTCGCCGCCACGCTGCTCACCGTCTTCACCGCGCGGCAGGCCGCGATCAGCCTGCGGCCGCGCCAGCCGGGGACGAGCCCCGCCGCGGGGACCAGCCCCCCAGGGGCGGCGTTGCTCAGCGCGATACTGTTTGCCGCTGACCAACCAGTGCCGCTGGACAGCCTCCCCGGAACCGTGCTGGTGCTGGCCCTGGTTCCACCGAGGTGCCGCGACTGCCTGCGCGACCTGAGGCAGCTCACCGTCCAGGCGCCCCCGGCCGAGCTCTACCTGGTGGGGGT
>Ga0075435_100002005_pt1 | contig 13327 bp, 10 predicted proteins | sample RhiMethybrSRZTD4_FD_75302 | JGI IMG/M metagenome (GOLD analysis project Ga0075435, IMG submission 75302) | Populus rhizosphere microbial communities from Tennessee, USA - Rhizosphere MetaG P. TD hybrid SRZTD4 | ecosystem: Host-associated > Plants > Roots > Rhizosphere > Soil | place: USA...
CGCAGGTTGCGGCTGATGAAAGCACCGCAAGAATTGCACGCGTTTCATTTCCTTATGGCATGGCATCCCAGACACAACTCCGACCAGCGACATGTATGGCTTCGCGGTGCTATGCGATCAACGATCGCGCCACTCAATGCATAAGTTAAGGATTGGCCGCCGGTACGGCTCAACGTCCGCGAAACATTCAACTCAGTTTGAAGCTTATGTTTTAATTGGCCGATGACCTCGATACGCTTCTCTTGCGTTCTCATCTTGGCCGTGCTCTTGCGGGGAGCTTCCCAAAGTAACCAAACGAAGCCGGATCAGGACTGGGGAGCCTATGGCGGCGATTCAGAGAAGACACACTTCTCAGCGCTGGCCCAGATCAACCGATTAAACGTAAAGCGGCTTGAAGTTGCCTGGACGTATGACACGCAAGAAACCGGAGGCCTGCAGACCAGCCCCATCGAAATCGCCGGCACTCTTTACGGCATCTCGCCTTCACAAAAGGTATTCGCTCTCGATGCCGGCAGCGGCAAACTGAAATGGAAATTTGATTCCAGGATTGCCGGCACGCAACCCAATCGTGGACTTGCCTATTGGGCCAGCCCGGATAACAAAGAGCGGCGAATCATTGTCGGCGTCATGAATTTCGTTTACGCGCTCGATCCGGAAACCGGCCAGCCAATTCCAAGCTTCGGCGATCACGGCCGTGTTGATCTGCGCGAGGGACTTGGCCGCGACGTTGCAGCCAGTTTCATTGCGTTGACCAGTCCAGCCGTCGTCTACAAAGATCTTTTCATCGTTGGCGGCCGCCTGCCCGAAACCCTGCCTGCACTGCCTGGTGATATCCGCGCGTATGACGTTCGTACGGGAAAGCAGCGCTGGAGTTTTCACACCATTCCGCACCCGGGCGAGGCCGGTTATGAAACCTGGCCGAAAGATGCGTGGCAGAAGAGTGGCGCTGCCAATAACTGGACGGGAATGACAGTCGATCAGAAGACTGGCATCCTGTATGCGCCCACCGGGTCGGCGGCTTTCGATTTTTACGGCGGTGATCGTCTAGGCGACAACCTGTTTGCCGATTGCGAGCTCGCACTCAATGCGGAAACCGGCGAACGTATCTGGCACTTCCAGGGGGTCCATCACGATATTTGGGACCGCGATTTCCCGTCGCCTCCGGCGCTTGTCACGGTTACGATCGACGGGAAAAAAGTAGACGCAGTCGCGCAGACCACCAAGCAGGGCTTCCTTTACCTGTTTGATCGTGCAACAGGAAAGCCGCTGTTTCAAGTCGAATCTCACAAATATCCACCTAGCGATCTGCCTGGAGAAGCCGCCGCTCCCGAGCAGCCTCTGCCAACGAAACCAGCGCCTTATGCACGCCAGCATTTGACTGAAGACATGCTGACCAACCGAACGCCTGAAGCACACAAGTGGGCTTTGGAGCAGTTTCGGACCTTTCGCAGCGACGGGCAGTTCGTTCCGCTGAGCACTGGGAAGAACACCGTCATCTTTCCAGGTTTTGATGGTGGGGCGGAGTGGGGTGGTCCCGCGTTTGATCCAGACTCGGGAGTTCTCTACGTCAATTCCAATGAGATGGCCTGGGCGGTCGAGCTTGCGGAGAATACTAACAACCCATTGAGCGGCAAAGGTATTTATCAGAGTCAATGCACCATTTGCCATCGTGACGATATGAAGGGTTCGCCGCCACTCTTCCCCTCGCTGGTAGGCGTAGGCAATCGTATGACGCAGGAGCAAATCAAAGAACGCATTCAAAAAGGTGGCGGACGGATGCCGGGCTTTCCGAATCTCACTGCGGATGAAATCAATGCGCTGCTTAGTTTTGTGAGCGAGGGAGAGAACAAAGAGTTGTCGTCCGGACAGCCTGCTCCGCCGCTCATGCGGTACCGTTTTTCCGGATATACGCGGTTTCACGATCCGGACGGTTATCCGGCCGTCACTCCGCCCTGGGGTACGCTGAATGCGATCAACCTCAACACCGGCAAATACGTGTGGAAAGTTCCGTTAGGCGAGTATCCCGAGCTCGCCGCCAAAGGGATGAAGAATACCGGAAGCGAAAACTACGGCGGACCAATCGTCACCGCCGGCGGGCTTCTATTCATCGGAGCGACGAATTACGACAAGAAGTTTCGCGCGTTCGATAAGTCCACCGGAGCGTTGCTATGGGAGACCACGCTGCCTTTTTCCGGCAACGCCACACCCATTACTTATCAAATCAATGGCCGCCAATATGTGGTGATTGCGGCGGGCGGGGGAAAAGATCTGAAGTCACCCTCGGGCGGGGTTTACGTGGCGTTCGCGCTGAGGAGTTCGCAATGAATCGTCGCTTGCGTCTGGGGATGGTTGGCGGCGGACCGGGAGCTTTCATCGGCGCTGTGCATCGCATCGCTGCGCGTCTTGATGATCGCTATGAACTGGTTGCCGCCGCTCTGAGCTCAGATGCCGAACGAAGCATGGCAGGCGCGAAGGAACTACATATTTCCCGCGCATATCGCAGCTTCGAAGAAATGGCAGCGTCGGAATCAAAACGACCCGATGGAATCGAAGCAGTCTCGATCGTCACCCCTAACAATTTGCACTACGCTCCAGCGAAAGCGTTTCTTGAAGCCGGAATCCATGTCATCTGTGACAAGCCTCTAACCACAACCCTCGGGGATGCATTGGATTTAGCCGAGACGGTAAAGCGAATGGGTTTGGTATTCGGCTTGACCCACAACTACACCGGATATCCCATGGTTCGGCAGGCGCGAGAGATGATTAGCACTGGCGAACTCGGTCCAGTCAGGCTGATCCAAGTCGAATATGTCCAGGATTGGCTGACCACGCCGCTGGAAAAAACAGGGCAGAAGCAGGCGGAGTGGCGCACCGATCCTGCTCGCAGCGGACCAGCCGGATCGCTTGGTGATATTGGGACACACGCTTACAACCTGGCATGCTTTGTAACCGGATTATCTTGTGAGCATGTGGCCGCCGATGTAACTACTTTCGTCTCTGGGCGGCGTCTGGATGACAACGCTCACGTGATGCTTCGCTTCTCGAAGGGAGCCAAAGGAGGGCTTTGGGCGACGCAGGTTGCGCCCGGAAACGAAAATAACTTGAGTTTGCGCGTGTATGGAGAAAAAGCCGGACTTGAATGGCGTCAGGAAAATCCCAATCTACTCAGCTTCACGCCTCTGGGACAAACCCGTCGCACAATTACACGCGGCGGCCCGGGTAGCGGATCCGCTGCCGCTCATGCCAGCCGCATTCCGAGCGGCCATCCCGAAGGATATTTAGAGGCGTTTGCTCAGCTTTACACAGACCTCGCCGAACAGATCACCGCGAAAATCGAGAAACGAGCGCCCAACCCAGATTCATTGTCAGTTCCGGGTGTAGGGGACGGTGTTGAAGGCGTGAAATTCGTCAATGCAGTGCTGGAGTCGTCGCGCAACCGCTCCGCTTGGACCGCAATTCCGCCTCCCACTAATGTCTGACCGTTCTTCAGCTCTTCAGTGTCCGACTCGCGTCGTCCCAGTAGACCGGTTTGTTTCGGAAATAGGCCTCATTCGCCATGTGGCACGCAATTGCAGCATGGTTTCCGAACACCGCGTCTTCGACCACTTGCTTCCGCGACCTTACCGCATTAAAGAACACTTGCAGATGTGGACGCATGTCGTCCCAATCATGTCCCCGGTAAAGCGTGTCCTCGTGGACAGGTTCCTTGCCGAGTTGCGGATCATGCTCGGCATGCCATTGTTTGAAGTACTCCTCACGCATCTTTGCCGGGAAACCAGCCGAGTAATAGCTGGGATCAGTGTCGATGCCTGCTTGCCGGGAGTGTTTCAATTCAAACTCGCCGGCATCGAGAATTCCCTTCGGCCCCATGAAGCGCGCAAGCTCTGGAGTTTCCGCCCCAAGTCCCAGGCGCACATAAACCGGAATGCCGTGGTAATCGAACAGGACCGTATGCAGGTCAGGCATGTCGCGCCCGTCCTTCCAGCGATAAATTCCGCCCAGGGCTTGGGCTGATCGTGGCGCCTCATTCCAGCCAAGCGTAAACAACATGCCGCTGATCAGATGCACCATGAGATCGCCCGCTACTCCGGTGCCGTAGTTCCGCCAGCATCGCCACCGCGCGAAGTGGTATTTGTTGAACGGGACCTTAGGCGCATCGTTCAGCCAGGTGTCCCAATCGAGCGTTTCAGGAGATAGATCGAAGGGCGGAGGATATTCCCACGCACCAGTGGGATCGTTGCGGCCCAGTGTCAGCTCGACCATTTCTACGTCGCCGATCGCCTCGTCGTGATACATCTCTCGCGCCTTCGCGCAAAGGTTGGAACTGACCCGCTGCGAGCCGATTTGCACGATGCGGTTGTTCTTTCTCTCCGCCTCAACCATGGCAAAGCCGTCGGTAATGGTGTGCGACATTGGCTTTTCGCAGTAGATGTCTTTCCCGGCATTGCACGCGTCAACCACAACTCGCCGATGCCAGTGATCAGGGACGGCGGCGACAATGCAGTCAATATCTTTCCGGTCCAGCAGTTCCTGATAGCGTCGAGTAGTAGGCAAAGACGGATTCGCGGTAATTTCTTTCGCCAGCGTGTGCCGTCCATCGTACAAATCTGCAGCGCCAACACATTCGACACCGGGCAGCGTGATCGCGCCACTTAGCAAGCCTGATCCCTGCATTCCAATGCCGATCATGCCGAAACGAACCCGGTCACTGGGGGCATTTCCCCCGGGCCCCGGCGCAGCTGCGTCCAGAAGAATGGTTTTTGAGGCGGCAAGTGCGCCCGCCGCGGTGGCGCCGGTTTGCAGGAATTCTCTTCGCGATAAACTCATGTCTTCTCCTGTACGAAACACCTGACGCGGATTGCGTCTGTGGATTGTGAGCAGTCTTTACTTGTTCAACATCATTTGTGCAACATTTTTACGGCAACTTCCTTGAAGAAAACGATGTCGTGGTCGCTGTGGTTCTGTAGCCCGATGTAACCCTCGATAGGACGTGGCCCTCGTTGCGGTTCGAAGTCAAACTTTCTTTCGGGCACTGGCTGGCCTTCGGTGTAGTCGGTGACCTTCACGCCATTCAACACCACGACCGTATGTGGGCCATCAAGGGTGATTTCCATCGTGTTCCACTCCGGTCCCGGTTTCCCGGGGCGCGCTAAGGGTTTGGTGAGCGAGTACAGCGCTGCGGTTACGTGATATTCATCTTCCTTGGAATCTTCCGGCTGATTGTCTATCTGAACCTCGTAGCCATAGTGCACCGGCATCCATTCCTCTCGCGGCTCAATAGGGATTCGAATGAATACGCCGGAATTGTCATTGTGGTCGCGCATCTTGTATACCACGCGGATCACGCAATCACTAAGTTTCCCGCCCGTCCAGTAGAGTAGGCCCATACCTCCGTGGGTGTGGATCAGGCCGTCCTCAACCGTCATAAACCCAGGTCCCACGTGCTTCCACCCGGTCAGGTCTTTCCCGTCAAACAACTGCTTCCACTCGCCCGACTGACCCTGGGCCGCACCACCAAGCAGCGCGATTGAAAAGAGTACAAAGAGAAGACGATTTCGCATTAGCGTTTAGCTCCTATTGGATCAGCGCTCGCCAGCAATTACTCACGTTCGGCATATTAAAGCAGGACTGTAAAAAATGCAGCAACGCTCTTCGGCTGCTTAGTTGATTTTCCAAATTGTTCGGGCACTATTCGTGGAATCTAGTTAAGCCTGTTTGCGTGGCAACGGCGCTGGTGGCGTCCTGCGGCGCACCATTCTAAGATACTCGTGGGCAATTCGCGTGAACCAAACTCTACCTTTCTTCCCAATAATGTTGAATCTGCAAGGACGAAGATGCCTGGTCGTGGGTGGGGGCAAAGTGGCTGCGGGGAAGATTGCTGGATTATCGAGTCGCGGCGCTGAGATTGTGGTCGTGAGTCCCCGCGCGGTGGCTGCGATTCGAACCAAGGCACGCTCCGGTGTGCTTACGTGGCATCGGCGCGTGTTTTCCTCGCGAGATGTGGAAGGCGCGTTTCTGGTGATAGCCGCCACCAATTCGCATGAAGTCAACGGTTCCGTTTTTCGCGCCTGCAGAGCGCGGCGAGTGCTTTGCAATTCGGTCGACGATCCTGAGCATTGTGATTTCTTTTACCCGGCGGTGGTGCGCCGCGGACTCTTGCAGATTGCAATCTCGACCAATGGCAATCTGCCCGCTCTTGCCGCACGGATTCGCAAAGAATTGGATGAGCAATTCGGGCCAGAGTGGACCGACTGGGTGAAGCAGGTCGGCAAAGAGCGGCGCAAAATTCGCGGTTACAAGATGTCTCCCGAAAAGCGTCGGGAACGGTTGCTGCGACTGGCAAGCCCTCAGGCTTTTCGTTCGTTTGTCCGACAGAGCCGGAAGACCAAAACTGCCACGCCTCGGCGTCCCAAAAAACTTCGGAAGTAAATCACGTCTTAAGGTTACCTTTGCGGGTTACTTTGAGCGTTCTCCCTGTGATTGCCATCACAGAAACCCGCCCCCCGGGCCCTATACAGTCGAGATGGTGGCAGTACGCGCCTGCAAAGGAATTCATGGAAACCTCCTTAAACCAAGATCGCGCCGCATGGCTGCTGGGCCCTCCGGCGGAGTGCGCTGTTGCTCAAGACGGAAACTCCCCCTGGCGACTGGTTCTGCTGGGCGCGCCGGGAGTGGGAAAGGGAACGCAAGCTCAGTTTCTGGCTCGCCGTTTAGGGGCTTGCCATCTCTCGACCGGAGATGTGTTCCGAGCGGCAAAGGAACGGGCTGCCCGGGAGCAAACGTCGGCGATCGCCATGGCGCTCGAGTCGATGCGGCGTGGTGCGCTGGTCTCTGACTTGATCGTCTCCAATATCATTCACGAGCGCATCGGCTGCATTGGCTGTCGACGCGGGTTCATCCTTGACGGTTTTCCCCGTACTATTTCGCAGGCGAAGCTCCTAGAGCAGCTCTTGCATGAGAAAGAATTGTCGCTAAATGCAGTGGTCAATTTCGATCTGCCACTGGAGGAGATTCTCGCGCGCCTCAGTGGACGCAGGACCTGCGAGCGCTGCCGGGCAACATTTCATCTTGTCTCGAAGCTGCCTCGAGCGGAAGGCGTATGCGATGACTGCGGAGGACATCTGTACCAGCGGGAGGATGATCGCCTGGAATCAATCAAAGTTCGGCTGGACGCATATGAGCGCAGCACCGCGCCGTTGATTGCTTTCTATCGGAACCTCGATTTATTGGTTACGGTTTCCGCAACTGGAGCTCCGGAAGAAATTCACGCCCGCACAATGGATGCGCTGAGGGATCGGATGCAGCCCGAGTTGTACCTCTCATAGACGCAACCGCCGGAGACGCAACCTTCTCGCCTGAGAATGCTGTCTAAGGTTCAGGAGGGAACATGCCAGCAAGAAAGAAGAGTTCATCAAGATCACGTGGTCGCAAATACGGGAAGGCCGCGAGTAGGAGCGTAGAGAGCGCAATGCGCCGGAAGAATAGCGGATCCCTGCGCTCGGGGAAGGGCGGCAAGGGAGGCAAAGTAAAGAGCCGCAAGCAGGCGATTGCAATTGGACTTTCGGAGGCGCGCCAGAAAGGCGCGAAGGTGCCGCCGAAGAGGGCAGCTTAATTATTCCAAGGCCCGAAATTGTCCGTGTGGCTCGGACAATCTTGCACGTCTGAGTTCGGCTTCTGTGCGGTGCTTGGCGTCGGGCAAAAGTGTCCGACCCACACGGTTCGTGGTTTGCGCAATCTCTCTGATTACTGCCAGCGCATCTGCTAGCCCGCCGCCGCTGCCGCCTTTTGCCCTATCATCACTGCGTCCTGCATCTGTTTGAATAAATCGCCTATGGCAGACGGTGAATGGGACATGAACAGAGTATTGGTTTTGTCTTGCGAACCGATCTCCTTAATCGTATCCAGGTATTGCGTCACCAGCACCAGCATCATCACGTCTTTTGCCGTGGTGCCCTCTACGGCGGCGGAGAAGGCTTCGATCGACTGCTTCAATCCTTCGATAATCGCTTTCCGTTGATTGGCTATGCCCTGGCCTTGCAGGGCCTTGCTTTCCGCTTCGGCTTCCGCTTGTTTCACCTTCAGGATTTTCTCAGCTTCACCACGCGCGCTGGCAGCGACCTGCTCACGTTGCGCAGCATTGATCTCGTTCATGGCCGCTTTCACTTTTTCATCCGGCTGGATATCGGTGACCAGCGCCTGATCGATGGCGTAGCCGTAGGTCTGCATGACGTCGTCAAGGCCTTGTTTGATCGCAATGGCGATATCGGACTGCTGCAGGAAAGCATCATCAAGATTCATCTTCGGCACGTGGCCAAGAATAACGTTGAAGACGTAAGAGGAAATCTGCTGCTTGGGATTCGCGAGTTTGTAAAAGGCCTCGTACACCTTCGTGGGAATGACGTGATATTGCACTGACACCGGAATTTTTACGAAAACGTTGTCTTTAGTTTTGGTTTCGACATCGAGCGCCAGTTGCTGCACCCGCAGATCAATGCGGCCGGCAATCTGATCGAGCCATGGGAGTTTGAAATTTATCCCGGCGGTGGCCACGCACAAGAATCTGCCCATGCGTTGCACAACCACGGCTTCGGCCGTCTGAACTTGAAAGAAGCCGCTCAGAATCGTGCCTACGACGAACAGCCCCACGATCCCATAGATAACGAACGCCATCACTTGAGAAGAATCCACCCGAACCTCCCTGTGTTTGAGAACCCAATGCGAGCAGGATTGGCAGGATCATACCGTTTTCAGAAGCCAGAGCACAATTGTTTTGTGTAACGTATGTTACCGAGAAGTACAACGGGTGGAACTCCAGTCAGCATCTATTTCACGCCGCTTTCCTCGAAATGGGGCCAATTTCTCAGGAGAGTGATATGCGAAGAGTGCTGATAGGATTTCTCGCCCTCGCTGTGATCTCTATTCCGGCTTTCTCTCAGACGCCAGCCAACGAACATAATTGCCCTGCTACGACGGCCATTCCCCCCTATGTTGGCAGCGGCACAAGAGCCTTCAGCCCCAACCAGAATCTTTGCTTGCCTCAGCTGGCCCCGACACCGACTGGACTCAGTCCCGAAGGTTTTGTCGTCAGCGGCAGCGAGCCAGGAGATCGCGTGGATTCGCAAGGATCAATTTACGTTGTCTCAATTCGCGGCGTGCCCGGCGGCATTGATCTGTGGCGTTGGTATGCTCCTGACGATGGCAGCGTAAACAAAAACAAAACCATTCCGTTCCGCTATGAAGGCCAGCCTGATAACTGCGGCATCTTTTCCTTCGAGAATGGCGGGTGTGCGAATAACACCGGCAGCGCGACAAATCTCGGCTTAGCGCCCGGCGGGGGCGACGCTGATATCGCTCTCAATGCGCCTAATCCCGCGACGAATGTGCCCAATCTGGCTGCCACCAGTCTAAGTGTGGCTCCGGGAGTTACCGCCACCAACTCCAGCAATCGCGGAAACAGTTTCTTCACGCCACCGAATGTGGTTTCCCCGCTTATCCCCGCAGATGATCGCCAATGGCAGGATGCGATCGGGGCTTCTACGGTTTATCTGAGCTACCACGACGCCGCCACCTTCAATATCGACGTGCAGCGCTCGAATGATGGAGGACTGACTTACGGCAACGGCCTCGGCCAGGCCATTGACGCCGCCACCATGCCGGCCGTCACGACTGGGGTGGGCAGCGCAAACACCGCCGGCCAGATACATCTTGACCTCAGCCAATGTGCAAGCCGCGGAAATCTGTACGAGGTGTTCGTGGGGCCAGACAATGCCACGGAAAACGTGACCAGCGCACCACAACGGACGGCATACATTGGGGTTTCGACAGACGCGAAGCTCGGCGGACCGACGTTCACCTTTACCGATCACAAAATCTATACCAGTCCAGCCGGCTCACTGGGTGCAACTAACGGCCTCGACAATATTTTTCCAGCCATGGCAGTCGACAAATTAGGGTATCTTTACGCCGTCTGGTCAGACAATTCCAACATCTTCTTTTCCTCATCGAACGACCTGGGCGTCACTTGGCGGTCAACCCCGATTCGGGTTAACCAGAGCTCAACCATCGGCAAGGCTAACGTGTTCCCATGGATTGCTGCCGACGCCAACGGACACGTAGTCATCAGTTGGATCGGTGGCAACCTGGCCGGCAATTCAAACGACGCGACCGTGATGGAACAGAGTTGCTCAGACGGAACTGTCAGTTGCTGGGCACAATGGAACGTTTATGCAGCCGAGAGCGTAAACGCTAACGCTGCCAACGCAAGCTTTGCCCAGTACACCGCAAGCGATCACGTCATCCACTACGGGACGGTTTCCACCGGCGGATTGGGTGGGAGCGCCAACCGCAATCTTGGAGACTTCTTCCAACTGGCTCTCGACAATCAGCACCGCGCCAATATTTCATTTGCTGACGACCATCTCGCCAGTCCTCTGTGCACGACGCAGAGTCCTGGACACTGTGCAAATAATGATCCAGCAGCGTTCCGCGCCGCGACGCCGTTCTTTACTTATCAACTTAAAGCGAACCCGCAGATAGTTACTAGCGGGAAATGCGCGGGAAGTTAGAGAGAGAAGAAGGCCCGGTCGCCAGGCTGGGCCTTAATTTGTTGTCAGCCCAGGCGCAGACATTCACGCGCAATAGACCAATCTTCCTGAGCTCGGATGACAAGAACACGAACTCTAGAGTCGGGAGGCGAAATGTCGATGTCCGGTTTGGCTGATGCATTCGCAGAATCGTTTAATTCGATCCCCAGGAATGCAAGGCTGGCACAGGTCTTTAGACGAATATCAGGCGAGTTTTCCCCGATTCCTGCGCTGAACACTAAAACGTCAATTCCGCTGAGTGAAGCCGCCATTGAGCCGATTCCAGACGCCAGCCGATGAATGAAAATATCGAATGCGAGTTTGGCGCGTTCGTTGCCTTTCCGCATCGCATCGAGGATGTCGCGGACATCACTGGATAGCCCTGAAATTCCCAGCAATCCGGATTGGTGGTTGAGGATGTTGTCAAGTTCAGAGGGCTTTGCCTCTCCGGTGCGGATCAAATGAGTGAGGATTCCGGGATCAATCGACCCTGAGCGGGTGCCCATCATCAGGCCTTCCAATGGCGTGAAGCCCATCGTCGTGTCGATGCTCTTGCCACCGTCAATCGCGCACAGGGAACAGCCGTTGCCGAGATGACAGGTTACGATCTTCAGGTCAGAAAGATTGCGCTGGAGCATCCGTGCGGCGCGATGTGCACAATACTCGTGATTGATTCCGTGAAATCCGAAACGCCGAATGCCTTTTTTTTCATACCAGTCGTAAGGAACTGGGTAGATGAAAGCTTCGTCCGGCATCGTGCGATGAAAACCAGTGTCGAAGACAGCAATTTGGGGAATATCCGGGAGCAGCTTCTCGATTAGTTTGATTCCTTCAAGCCCGGCTTGATTATGAAGTGGGGCGATCGCAGCGACACTTTCAATATCCTGCCTTACCTGCGATGTGATGCGGACGGGCTTCGTGAGCTTGGAGCCACCATGAACAATTCGATGTCCAACAATCTGGATTTCGTCTGGTGATTTGAGCGCGGCTGTGGGGCCAGACCATGCATGATCGAGCATCGATTCGAGTGCGGCGCGATGGACACCGGTCTTGCCTTCGCGCCGAATTTCATTGCCCGATCGACTGCGGATGTGAAGCTCTTCTTTGTCGCCGTCCCATTGCAGCTTGCCCTCCCAAAGCGGCAGGACAGGGTCATCGGATGCGTCACGCCCCAGCTCGAACAGCGCACTCTTCTGACTGCTGGAGCCGGAATTAAGGACGAGGATCTTCATCAATCGAGATGGGATTTCCTTTGTGATCCTTAGTGTCCTTCGTGGTTTAAAGCCTTTCTACCACTAAGGTCACGAAGGTACACGAAGGAAAAACCAGAACTTACTAGATCGGCAGTATCAATATTCCCACTTCCAATTCAGAATTTCCGGCATGTCGATTCCATGCTCGTGGATGTACTGTTTGTGCTCGACGAGCTTATTGCGGAGGATTTGTTTAAAGTGCCCACCGACCCGCTGCAGCTTGGGCACGCGATCGACTGCGTCTCCGGCGAGGTGAAAGCGGTCGAGGTCGTTCATCACCGTCATATCGAACGGCGTGCTGGTTGTACCTTCTTCTTTGTAGCCTCGAACATGCAGGTTGTCGTGGTTGTGACGGCGATAGGTCAGCCGGTGAATCAGCCACGGGTATCCGTGATATGCAAAGATGACCGGCTTGTCGGTGGTGAACAGGGAATCGAAGTCAGCGTCAGTTAAGCCGTGCGGATGCTCGCCCGACGGTTGAATCGTCATCAGGTCGACCACGTTGATGACCCGAATCTTCAGCTCGGGAAAATGCTTTCGCAAAAGATCGACAGCAGCCAGTGTTTCGAGCGTAGGCACATCGCCGGCGCAGGCCATAACCAGATCAGGTTCTGCGCCATTATCGTTGCTGGCCCAATCCCAAATTCCGATTCCGTTGGTGCAATGTTCGATAGCGGATTCCATATCGAGCCACTGCAATTCGGGATGCTTGCCGGCGACGATGACGTTGACGTAGTTGCGGCTGCGCAGGCAATGATCGGCGACGGAGAGCAAACAGTTCGCGTCAGGAGGCAGATACACACGCACTACGTCGGCTTTTTTGTTCACCACGTGGTCGATGAAACCTGGGTCCTGGTGGGTGAAGCCGTTGTGATCCTGCCGCCACACGTGTGAGGTCAGCAGGTAATTCAGGGACGCAATCGGACGTCGCCACTCGATGTCGCGCGTCACTTTCAGCCACTTTGCGTGCTGGTTGAACATGGAATCAACAATGTGAATGAAGGCTTCGTAGCAGGAAAAAAGTCCGTGGCGGCCGGTAAGCAGATAGCCTTCCAGCCAGCCCTGGCACATGTGCTCGCTCAGCATTTCGAGGACGCGGCCGTCGCGGGAAAGATTTTCGTCGACCGGAAGAATCGGCTCCATCCAGTTCTTTGGCGTAGCTTCGTAGAGAGCTTCCAGACGGTTGGACGCGGTCTCATCCGGCCCGAAGACACGGAAGTTCCTGGCTTCGAGATTCAGCTTCATAACGTCGCGCAAGAAACCGCCCAGCACGCGCGTGGATTCGGCGAGGACATCCCCGGGCCTTTTCACTTCGACCGCGTACTTGCGAAAATCCGGCATCACCAAATCGCGTAGCAGTAGTCCGCCGTTTGCAAGCGGGTTCGCGCTCATTCGGTGCTCGCCTTTGGGCGGAAGCTCGGCCAGTTCCGGAATGAGCTTGCCGTGTTCATCGAACAATTCCTCGGGGCGATAGCTGCGCATCCAGTCTTC
>Ga0075435_100002006_pt1 | contig 13327 bp, 12 predicted proteins | sample RhiMethybrSRZTD4_FD_75302 | JGI IMG/M metagenome (GOLD analysis project Ga0075435, IMG submission 75302) | Populus rhizosphere microbial communities from Tennessee, USA - Rhizosphere MetaG P. TD hybrid SRZTD4 | ecosystem: Host-associated > Plants > Roots > Rhizosphere > Soil | place: USA...
TCGTCGGACAGCCGCGCCAGCGGGCCGAGGCCGCGCCGCACGCCGAACCAGACGATCACCAGCGTGGCGAGCGCGATCAGCATCTCGGGCAGCAGGCTGGAGAACAGGATCTGGTTGGCGAGGCGCGAGCGCTTGACCGTGGTCTCGGCCACCAGCACGGTGCAGGTCGACGGCGCGCAGGGCGTCTGCACCGACACCACGCGCACCGCGCGCTCCTTGTAAACGGTGTCGTAGGCGAGCGCCTCGCCCTCCGGCCCGGGCAGCTCGTAGTCGCCGGCGATGTCCTGGCCGGCAGGCCCGAGCACGCGGTAGTAGATGCTGTCGTAGCGGTCGGTGCGCAGCGCCTGGTCGACGCCCGCCGGCAGGTCGAAGCTGAAGCCGTTGTCCGAGGCGCGGATGTGCGAGCCGAGCGCGATGCCGACGTCGCCGAGCGCCTGGTCGTAGGCCTCGGTGGCCGGCTCGATCGACTGGTAGTAGGCGACCAGCGCGCCGAGCGCGAGCAGCGCCGCGATCGGCGGGAGCAGCATCCGCAGCAGGTGGGCGCGGAGGCTGCGGGCCGCCACGCTAGCTCGCCTTGAATTCTTCCAGCATGTAGCCGAAGCCGCGCACCGTGCGGATCTTCACGCCGGCGGGTTCGAGCTTGGAGCGCAGCCGCGACACGTAGACCTCGATGGCGTTGGGCGACAGGTCGTCGCCCCACCCGGCCACCGCCTGGATGATCGCTTCCTTCGACACGATCTTCTCCACCTTGGCGAGCAGCACCTCGAGCACCGCCCATTCGCGCGCCGCCAGCTCGAGCGGCGCATCGCGCAGGAAGGCGCGCCGCGCCACGGTGTCGAGCACCAGCGGCCCGTGCACCACGCGCGGCCCGCCGTGCGCCTGCGAGCGGCGCAGCAGCGCGCGCACCCGCGCCGTGAGCTCGGGGGCGGCGAACGGCTTCACCATGTAGTCGTCGGCGCCGAGGTCCAGGCCGCGCACGCGGTCGTCCACCGAGTCGCGCGCCGTCAGCACCAGCACCGGCATCGGGCGCTCGGCCGCGCGCAGGCGGCGCAGCACCTCGAAGCCGTCCATTTGCGGCAGGCCGATGTCCAGGATCACCAGGTCGAATTTTTCCTGCGCCGCAGCGAGCATCGCCTCCTCGCCGCGCGAGGTGACGTCGACCGCGTGGCCTTCGCCTTCCAGGATGCGCTGCAAGCCGGAGGCCAGCGGCGCGTCGTCTTCGACGATCAGGAGTCGCATAAGGGCTGCCAAGTCTCGCGATTAGGGGTAGCGCAAATGATACGCCCGCGCTAGCATAATTTTCCCCAGGAGGCCCGCATGTCCATCAAAGTATCCATGAAAGTCAATGGCAAGCCCGTTGCCGCGGAAGTCGAGGAGCGCACCCTGCTGGTGAGCTTCATCCGCGAGAACCTGCGGCTCACCGGCACCCACGTCGGCTGCGACACCGCGCAGTGCGGCGCCTGCACCGTGCATATGAACGGCAAAGCGATCAAAAGTTGCTCGATCGTCGCCATGCAGGCCGAAGGCGCCGACATTCTCACCATCGAGGGCGTGGCGAAGCCCGACGGAACCTTGCACCCGATGCAAGCCGCGTTCAAGGAGAACCACGGGTTGCAGTGCGGCTTCTGCACGCCGGGCATGGTGATGAACGCGCTCGACTTCGCCAAAGCCCACCCCAACCCCACCGAGGACGAGGTGCGCGAGAGCCTCGAGGGGAATCTCTGCCGCTGCACCGGCTACCACAACATCGTCAAGAGCATCATCGCCGGCGCCAAAGCCATGGGAGGCAAATTGTGAACGCTCCCCTGATCGGCGCGCGCGTCCTGCGCAAGGAAGACTATCGTTTTCTCACCGGGGCGGGCCAGTACACCGACGATGTGTCGATGCCCGGGCAGACCTACGCCACCTTCGTCCGCTCGCCGCACGCGCATGCCGTCATCAAGAAGATTTCCATCGAGAAAGCGCTCAAGGCGCCGGGCGTGATCAGGATTTTCGTCGGCCAGGACCTCGCCGACGCCAAGGTGGGCGGCCTGCCCTGCGGCTGGCTGATCACCGGCACCGACGGCAAGCCGATGAAGGAGCCGCCCTTCCCCTGCCTCGCGCAGGGAAAGGTGCGCCACGTCGGCGAGCGCGTGGTGGTCGTGATCGCGGAGACGCAGGACCAGGCGCAGGATGCCGCCGAACTCGTCAAGGTGGACTACGAGGCGCTGCCGGCCGTGGTCGATCCCAAGAAAGCTTCCACCAGCAAGCCGATTCACGACATTGCGCCGGATAACGTCTGCTACGTCTGGGCCCTGGGCGACAAGGCAAAGACCGACGAAGCCTTCAAGGGCGCGGCGCACGTCACGAAGCTCGAGTTCCTCAACAACCGCCTGATCCCCAACGCCATCGAGCCGCGCGCGGCGAACGCGCAGTACTCGCGCGCCGCCGATGAATACACGCTCTACGTGGCGAGCCAGAACCCGCACGTCGAGCGCCTGCTGATGACGGCGTTCGTGCTCGGCCTGCCCGAGAGCAAGGTGCGCGTGGTGGCGCCCGATGTCGGCGGCGGCTTCGGCTCCAAGATCTACCTCTACGCCGAGGACGTGGTGGTGACCTGGGCCGCGAAGCGCCTCAACCGCCCGGTGAAGTGGACCGCGGAGCGCAGCGAATCCTTCCTTTCCGACGCGCACGGCCGCGACCACGTCACGGTCGCCGAGCTCGCGCTCGACAAGGACGGCAAGTTCCTCGCCATGCGGGTGAAGACCACGGCGAACCTCGGCGCCTACCTGTCGACCTTCTCCTCGTGCATCCCGACCATCCTCTACGCCACGCTGCTCGCCGGGCAGTACACCACGCCGCTCATCTACTGCGAGGTGACCGCGGTGTTCACCAATACCGCGCCGGTGGACGCCTACCGCGGCGCCGGCCGGCCCGAGGCGACCTACGTCGTCGAGCGCCTGGTGGAAACCGCGGCGCGCGAGATGCAGATCGACCGGGCGGAAATCCGCCGCAGGAACTTCATCCGCGAGTTCCCCTACCAGACGCCGGTGGCGCTGCAGTACGACACGGGGAACTATGAGGCGACGTTGAAGGCGGCGCAGCAGCTCGCCGATATTTCGGGGTTCGAAAAACGGAAAGCCGACTCGCTGAAAAGAAACAAGTTGAGAGGCCTGGGCTATGCCTGCTACATCGAGGCCTGCGGCATCGCGCCGTCCAACGTCGCCGGCAGCCTCGGCGCGCGCGCCGGGCTGTTCGAGGCGGGCGAGGTGCGCGTGCACCCGACCGGCACGGTGACGGTGTTCACCGGTTCGCACGCGCACGGCCAGGGGCACGAGACCACCTTCGCGCAGGTGGTGGCCGACCGCCTCGGCCTCGCCATGGAGCAGGTGGAAATCGTGCACGGCGACACCGCCAAGGTGCTGTTCGGCATGGGCACCTACGGCTCGCGCTCGATCGCCGTCGGCGGCACCGCCATCGTCAAGGCGCTCGACAAGGTGGTGGCCAAGGGCAAGAAAATCGCGGCGCACCTGATGGAGGCAGCAGAGGCCGACATCGAGTACGACCGCGGCGTGTTCAAGGTCGCCGGCACCGACAAGCAGAAAACCTTCGGTGAGGTGGCGTTCGCCGCCTACGTGCCGCACAACTACCCGCTCGACAAGCTCGAGCCGGGGCTGAACGAGAACGCCTTCTACGATCCGGCCAACTTCACCTTCCCGGCGGGCAGCTACGTCTGCGAGGTGGAGATCGACCGCGACACCGGCAAGACCGAGATCGCCTCCTTCGTCGCGGTGGACGACTTCGGCAAGATCATCAACCCGATGATCGTCGAGGGCCAGGTGCACGGCGGCCTGACGCAGGGCATCGGCCAGGCGCTGACCGAGGGCTGCCAGTACGACAAGACGGGGCAGCTCCTCACCGGCTCGTTCGGCGACTACTGCATCCCGCGGGCGAGCGACGTGCCCTCGTTCCAGCTCGACACGCGCGAGACCGCCTGCACCCACAACCCGCTCGGCGTGAAGGGCTGCGGCGAAGCCGGCGCCATCGGCGCGCCGGCGGCGGTGATGAACGCCATCACCGACGCGCTCGGCGTCAAGGACCTGGCCATGCCGGCAACGGCGCAAACCGTTTGGAAAAATCTTCAGGAGAATCGCCATGCACGCGTTTGAATACCATCGACCCGGCAGCGCCAAAGAGGCGCTGGCCCTGGCGGCGAAAAAGAAGGAAGGCCGCTATCTCGCCGGCGGCCAGAGCCTGGTGCAGGCGATGAAGCTGAGGCTGTCGTCGCCCACGGATCTCATCGATTTGGGAATCTTGAAGGATTTGTCTTTTGTAAAAGCATCGGCAAGCACCGTGGAGATCGGAGCGATGACGCGCCATGCCGACGTCGCCGCGTCGAAGGACGTGCGCAAGGCGATTCCCGCGCTCGCGGCGCTGGCCGGCATGATCGGCGACCGCCAGGTGCGCCACATGGGCACTTGCGGCGGCTCGATCGCCAACTCCGACCCGGCGGCCGACTACCCGGCCGCGGTGCTCGGGCTCGGCGCCACCATCACGACGAACAAGCGCAAGATCGAGGCCGACAAATTCTTCACCGGCCTGTACGAGACGGCGCTCGAGGCGGGCGAGCTGATCACCTCCGTGTCCTTCCCGGTGCCGAAGCGCGCCGCTTACATGAAATTCAAGAACCCGGCCTCGCGCTTCGCCATCGTCGGCGTGTTCGTCGCCGATTTCGGCGGCAAGGTGCGCGTCGGCGTGACCGGCGCCGGGGCCTGCGCCTTCCGCCAGGCGGACCTGGAGAAGGCGCTGTCGGCGAAATTCGCGCCGGAAGCGGCCGCGGCCATCAAGGTCAAGCCCGACGGGCTCAACAACGACCTGCACGCCAGCCCCGAGTATCGCGCCCACCTGATCACGGTGATGGCGAAGCGGGCGGTCGAAGCAGCACTGAAGTAATTCTCTGGGCCGCACCGCCCAGGCGTTCGGCGCGGCGCTGGCGGTGTTCGCGGCCGTGCTCGGCCTGCGCCTCGCCGGGTCACTGGAGCGCATGGAGCTCGCCGCCTACGACGCCGGCATGCGCCTGCGCCCGGCGCGCGCGCCCGACGCGCGCCTGGTGTTCATCGACGAGACCGAAGACGACCTGCAGCGCTTCGGCCACCCGCTGCCGGACGCGGTGCTCGCGCGCGTCATCGAGCGCGCCGTGGCGCTCGGCGCGGCGGTCATCGCCATGGACAAGTTCCGCGACATCCCGGTGCCGCCGGGGCGCGAGCAGCTGGAGCGCGCGCTCGCCCGGCACCGGCAGGTCTACTGGGGCTACCAGTTTGGCGGCAGCGGCGTGCGGCGCATCCTGCCGCCGCGCGCGCTCGCCGGCACGCCGCGCATCGGCTTCGTCGACATCGCGGTGGATTCCGGCGGCGTCGCGCGCCGCGGGCTGCTCTACCTCGACGAAGGCGGGCCGGCGGCGCCGTCGCTCGCGCTGGCGGCGGCCTCCGCCTGGCTCGCGCCGCGCGGCATCGCGCCGCGCCCCGATCCCGCCAACCCCGCGCTGCTGCGCTTCGGCCAGGCGACCATCGCGCCCTTCGAGCCCTGGGATGGCGGCTACGCCGGGGCGGATGCCGCCGGCTACCAGATGCTGCTCGATTTCGGCGGCGCGCCGGCGCGCGTCGCGCGCATCACGCTCGGCGAGCTGCTCGACGGCCACGCCGACGCGGCGCTGGTGCGCGGCCGCATCGCGGTCGTCGGCTCGAGCGCGCACAGCCTGCGCGACTTCTTCGAGACGCCGTTCACCGCCGGCAGCGGCGCGCCGCTCACCGGCGCCGAGCTGCAGGCGCATCACGTCAGCCAGCTGCTGCGCCTGGCGCTGGGCGAATCCGCGCCGGTGCGCACGCTGCCCAAGGGACTCGAGATCGCGGCCCTCGCCCTCGCCTGCCTCGCCGGGCTCCTGCCCTGGCTCGCCTCGCGCGCGCTGTGGCTCGCGTCGCTGGTCGCCGGCGGCGCGGCGCTGCTGGCGCTCGCCTGGGCCGCCGCCGCGGCGCGCGACCTGTGGCTGCCGGCGGTGCCGCTGGCGCTCGGCTTCCTCGTCACCGCCGGGGTGTCGGCCGGCCAGCGCGCGCTGCGCGAGGCGCGCGAGCGAGCCGAGCTGATGGCGATTTTCTCGCGCCACGTCGCGCCCGAGGTGGCGCAGGAGCTGTGGCGCCGGCGCTCAGAGTCGGGTGACGGCACCTGGCTGCGCTCGCGGCGCCTCGGCATCACGGTGCTGTTCGCCGACCTGCACGGCTATTCGCCGGTGGCCGAGACGCACACGCCCGAGGAAACCGCGGCCTGGCTGAACGAGTTCATCCGGCCGATGGCGGTGATCATCATGGCGCACCGCGGCGTCATCCGGCAGTACGCCGGCGACGCAGTGATGGCAGTGTTCGGCGCGCCGATTCCCAGCGCCACGCCCGAGGAGCGCGCGCGCGATGCGCGCGCCGCGCTCGACTGCGCGCGCGCCATGTGGCGGCGCCACGCCGAGCTGAACCACGGCTGGCGCGCCGCCGGCCAGCCGACCGCGGGCCTGCGCATCGGCATCCACAGCGGCGAAGTCGTCGGCTGCGTCGTCGGCAGCCGCGAGCGCCTCGAATACACGGTGATCGGCGACGCGGTGAACATCGCGGCGCGGCTGCAGGCGCTCGAGCTTCCCGGCGGCGACGAGCGCGAGGCCGGCCGCATCCTGCTCGGCGCCGAGACCCGCGCGCTGCTGCCGGCGGACGCGCCCTGCGAGTCGATCGGCGCGTTCCCGGTCAAGGGGCGCAGCGCCGCGGTAAACGTGTTCCGGGTAACGCCCGAAGGCCGGGCCGGCGGCTAGCCGATGACGCGGTCGGCGCGCTGCAGCAGCGCCGCCGGCAGCGCCAGGCCGAGATTGCGCGCGGTGCGCTGGTTGATCACCAGCTGGAACTTGGTGGGCTGCTCGATCGGCAGCTCGGCAGGCTTGGCGCCCTTGAGAATTCGGGCGACGTAGCCCGCGGCGCGGTAATAGATATGCGGGTAGTGCACGCCGTAGGACATCAGCCCGGTGGCGGAGACGAACTCGCTGTCGGGGTAGATCGCCGGCAGGCGGTGCTTGGCGGCGAATTCGGCCACCGCATTGCGATGCTCGGAGATCAAGGGGTCGAGGCTCACCAGCAGCGCGTCGACGCGCTTGGCGCCGGCCTCGTCGAAGGCGATGGCGAAGCCCTGCGGGTCGCGCACGTCGAGCAGCACCGCCTGCATGCCGAGGCCCTTCGCCGCCGATTCGGTCTCGCGCCATTGCGCCGCGCCGGCCGGGTTGCTCATGTTGAGCAGGCTGCCGACGCGGGAGATCTTCGGCGCCGCCTCGCGCAGCAGCGCCAGGCGCCGCGCCGTCATCTCGCGCACCAGCGTGGTGAGCCCGGTGACGTGGCCGCCGGGGCGCGCGAGGCTCGCCACGATCTTCTGGCCCACCGGGTCGGAGACGCCGGTCATCACCACCGGGATCGGCGCGGCGAGCTTGGCGGCGAGCACCGCCGGCGTGCCGCGCGCCACGATGACGTCGGCCTTGAGGCGCACCAGGTCGGCGACGAAGTCGGCGAACTGCTCGGCGCGGCCGTCGGCCGAGCGGTAGTCGATGACGATCTCCTTGCCCTCGACGTACCCGAGGTCGCGCAGCCCGTCGCGAAACGCCTCGTAGTTCGCCCGGTTGAGCGCCGGCGAGACGGTTTCCAGCATCGCGATGCGCAGCAGCGGCGCGGCGGGCTTGGCCGCCTTCTGCGCGCGCGCGGCAAGCGGCAGGGCCAGTCCGGCGCCGAGCGCCAGCAGGAGGTCGCGTCGCGTAGCCATTCAAACATTACAATACCCGTTTCATGCCGAACGCGCTGCCGCTCCGATTGCCCGCCTCGATCGACGAGACCCAGGCGCTGCTCGCCAAGGGCGACTATGTCGCCGAGCGCAGCCTGGCCACTTCGCTGTACCTGTCGCTCGCCATGCAGCGTCCGCTGTTCCTCGAGGGCGAGGCGGGCGTGGGCAAGACCGAGATCGCCAAGGTGGTGGCCCAGGCGCTCGGCCGCGAGCTGATCCGCCTGCAGTGCTACGAAGGCCTCGACATCGCGCAGGCGGCCTACGAGTGGAACTACTCGCGCCAGATGATCGAGATCCGCCTGGCCGAGGCCACCGGCGGGAAATCGAAGGAAAGCCTGGCCGCGGACATCTACTCCGAGAAATTCCTGGTCAAGCGGCCCTTGGCCAAGGCGCTCGAGGGCCATTCGCCGGTGCTGCTGATCGACGAGCTCGACCGCACCGACGAGCCGTTCGAGGCCTACCTGCTGGAAGTGCTGTCCGACTGGCAGATCACCATCCCCGAGATCGGCACGCTGCGCGCCAGCGAGCCGCCGGTGGTGGTGATCACCTCCAACCGCACGCGCGAGATCCACGACGCGGTCAAGCGCCGCTGCTTCTACCACTGGGTCGACTACCCCGACGCGGCGCGCGAGCTGGAGATCCTGCGCCGCAAGGCGCCGCGCGCCGCCGCGGCGCTGTCGCGCGAGGTGGTGGCCTTCGTGCAGCGCCTGCGCAAGACCGACCTGTACAAGCTGCCGGGCGTCGCCGAGACCATCGACTGGGCCAACTGCCTCAGCGCGCTCGACCGCGTGGCGCTCGATCCCGAGACGGTCAACAACACCCTCGGCGTGCTGCTCAAGTACCGCGACGACCTCGAGCGCGTCGCCGGCGAAGAGGTGGTGCGCCTGGTGGGCGAGGCCAAGGCCGCCGCGGCCGCCTGAGCCGCATGGACCGCGCCACCGCAGGGCGCCTGCCGGAAAACGTCGTGCACTTCACGCGCCTGCTGCGCGCCGCCGGCCTGCGCATCGGCCCCGACCGCGGCATCGATTGCGTGCGCGCGCTCGAGATCGCCGGCAGCCAGCGGCGCGACGACTGGTACTGGACCATGTCGGCGGTGCTGCTGTCGCGCGAGGAGCAGCGCCCGATCTTCGACCAGGCCTTCAACATCTTCTGGCGCGACCCGAAGCTCGCCGAGCGCATGATGCAGCTCATGCTGCCCAAGGCGCACGGCCGCGCCGCCAAGCCCGAGGAGCAGCAAAGCCAGCGCCTGACGGATGCACTGCTGGATCAAAAACGGCATTTAGCCGAACCAGAAGAAAAACTTGAACTCGAAGCACGCCTGACCTTCTCGGCGCGCGAGGTGCTGCAGCGCATGGACTTCGACACCATGTCGGCGGCCGAGCTGGCCGAGGCGCGCCGGGTGATCCGCCAGCTCCGCCTGCCGCTGCCGCTGGTCAGGATCCGGAGAAAACAGGTCTCGCCGCAGGGCAAGGCGATTGACCTGAGAAAAACGCTGAAACAGACCCTGCGCGAGGGCGGCGACATCATTTCGCTGGTGCGCACCGCGCCGCGCGAGCTGCATCCGCCGCTGGTGGTGCTGTGCGACATCTCCGGCTCGATGAACCCCTACTCGCGCATGTTCCTGCATTTCCTGCACGCCATCACCAACGACCGCGACCGGGTCTCGGTGTTCGTGTTCGGCACGCGCCTCACCAACATCACGCGCCAGCTGCGCCACCGCGACGTCGACGTGGCGATGGCCAAGGTGGCCGACGCCATCAAGGACTGGTCGGGCGGCACGCGCATCGGCCACGCGCTGCGCGAATTCAATTTCCAGTGGGCGCGCCGCGTGCTCGGGCAGAACGCCTGCGTGCTGCTGGTGTCGGACGGCCTGGACCGCGAGGCCGGCGAAGGCCTGGCGGAGGAGATGGAGCGCCTGTCCAAGTCCTGCCGCCTGCTGGTGTGGCTCAATCCCCTGCTGCGCTACGACAAGTTCGAGGCGCGCCCGGCGGGCGTGCGCGCCATGCTGCCGCACGTGGATCTGTTCCTGCCGGTGCATAATCTGAAGAGCCTGGTCGACCTGGCACAGGCGATCAACCGGCCCGCGGTGCGCAAGCCACAGGAGATGCAAGCATGGACATGAAGGGCGAGCAGCTGATTCCCGCCGCGCAGGCCGAGGTGTGGAAGGCGCTCAACGATCCCGCAGTGCTCAAGGCCTGCGTGCCCGGCTGCGAGGCGATCGACCTGGTCGCCAACAACGAGTACATGGTGCTGATGGTGGCGCGCGTCGGCCCGGTGAGCGCCAAGTTCAAGGGCCGGCTGATGCTCTCGGACATCAAGCCGCCCACCTCTTACTCTCTCACTTTCGACGGCCAGGGCGGCCCGGCCGGCTTCGCCAAGGGCGGCGCCACGGTCAAGCTCGCCGCGCAGGGCAAGGAGACGCTGCTGTCCTACGACGTGAAGGCGAACGTCGGCGGCAAGCTCGCGCAAATCGGCTCGCGGCTGATCGACGCCGCGGCGAAGAAGGTGGCCGACGACTTCTTCGGCAACTTCATGCGCAAGTTCACCGGCGAGGGCGACGAGGACCAGACCGTGATCGCCCCGGCGTCGAAGGAAGAGCCTGAGGAGCACGCGGCCCCGGCGGCGGCCCCGGCGGCGCCGGCGCTGAGCGACGTCACCGTGACCTTTTTCGCGGCCGGCGCGCTGGTGGTGTTCATCGTTGCGCTTTTCGTCCTGCTGGGCTGAGTTGATTTAAAGTCCGGGCATGGCTACCTCGGAACGGCGGCAAGCCGCCATCCTCTACACGGAGCTGCGCAACTTCACGCGCCTCTCCGAAGCGCTGGAGCCGGCCAAGGTGCTCGCCCTGGCGGGCGACTTCTTCGCGCTGGCCGGCCGGGCGAACTCGGCCAACGGCGGGCGCACGGTCTGCGTGCACAACGATGCGGTGCTGGCGGTATTCGCCGGCGCCGACCCGAAGCAGTTCGCCGCCCAGGCCCTGAAGACCGCGCAGGACATGCAGCGCGAGTTCGCGCCGATCGGCGAGAAGTGGAAGACCGAGTTCGGCCTGGCGGCGGCGGTGGCCTGCGGCGTGCACCTCGGCGAGGTGGTGCTCGGCGTCATCGGCCAGGCGCCGATCGCGCTGGGCGACGCGGTGAGCCTCGCCGAGCGCATGGTGCACCGCGCGCGCGCCGGCGAGATCGTCATGTCGCTCGACCTGATGAAGGGGCTGGGGCCGGCGGTGCAGAAGCTGCCGGCCAACGAACTGCCGCCGCTCGAGCTCATCAAGCGGCCGCCGATCCCGATCTACGGCATGGTGATCGAGGACCGGCTCGACTTTACCTAGCGGCCTCGGCCGCGGCCGCCGCCTCGCGCATCGCGGCGGCGAGCGACTCGGGCGGGTGCGCGCCGGACACGGCGAACTTGCGGTCGAAGATGAAGGTCGGTACCGCCGAGATGCCGAAGCCGCGCATGCTCGCCTCGAGCGCCGACACTTCCTTCTCGTCGGCATCCTGCGGCCATCCCTGGATGCCGTTTTCAGATGCAATTTTTTCGAGGATTGCCGGGTCGCCGATGTCCACGCCCTCCTCGAAATATTTCCTGAACAGCATATCAACCACGGCCTGTCCCTTGCCCTGCTTTTGCGCGAGCGCGATCAGGCGGTGGGCGGCGACGGTGTTGGGCGTGCGCTGCATGCGCTCGAAGGCGAAGGCGATGCCCTCGCCCTGGCCTTCGGCGGACACGCGCGCATCGAGCTGCTTGCCGCGCTCGACCGAGCCGAACTTGGCGCGGCGGTAATCGGCGCGCGCCATGCCTTCGCGCGGCATGTCGGGATTGAGCTGGAAGGGCAGCCACTGGATTTCCGGCTTCACTTCGCCATCGACGAGTTGCAGCGCCTTTTCCAGCCGTCGCTTGCCGATGTAGCACCACGGGCAGATGACGTCGGAGACGATCTCGATTTTCATGGTTTCCTCGGGGGCACCGTCCAAAGGTAGAGCGTGCGGCCGCGCCGCTCGATTTTACGCGCCGGCAAGCTTCGCTAAGGCGTCAGGTGCTACGGAGACAGGCCGGTGGCAAAGCGCGCGGCGGTCGCCGCGCCCTCGATGCCCAGGCTGTCGTTGATATGCGTCTCGGTGCCATGCAGCGCGTAGCGTCCCCAGAGGATGAGCACGATCACGGCCACGATGGCGACCACTGCCACCACCGCTGTCACCGGATGCTCCCCGCCATTCAGTCGCCGCATGGCGATTTGACCGCCGGCCGGGGGAATTGGTTCGCGAAACGGCCATCAGCTTCCCGCGATGGTCATCCGCTCGACCAGGATCGAGCCGCTCGAGCGCCCGCCGCGCTCCACCACGTCGCTGCCGATCGACGCGATGCCGCGGAAGATGTCCTTTAAGTTGCCCGCGATCGTGATTTCCTCCACCGGGTAGCGGATTTCGCCGCCTTCCACCCAGTAACCGGCGGCGCCGTGCGAATAGTCGCCCGTCACCAGGTTGACGCCATGGCCCATCAGCTCGGTGACCAGCAGGCCGCGGCCGAGCTCGCGCAGCATGCCGCGGAAATCCAGATTTCCACTTCTTAATATCAAATTGTGAGTGCCACCGGCATTCCCGGTGGTTTTCATGCCGAGCTTGCGCGCCGAATAGCTGCCGAGGAAGTAGCCCGCGACCACGCCGTCGCGCACCACCACGCGGTCGCGCGTCGCCACGCCCTCCTCGTCGAAGGCGCCGCTCGAGGCGCCGCGCTTCAGCAGCGGCTTTTCCTCCAGGGTCACCCGCTTCGAGAACACCTGCTTGCCGAGGCTGCCGGCGAGGAACGACGCCTTGCGGTAGAGGTTGCCGCCGTTCACCGCGGCGGTGAAGTTGCCGATCAGCGACAGCGCCACCGGCGCCTCGAACAGCACCGGCGACTGGCAGGTGGCGATCTTGCGCGCGCCGAGGCGCGCCGCGGCGCGCAGCCCGGCGTAGCGGCCGATGGCGCGCGGGTCGGCGAGCTTTCCCGGCAGGCGCGAAGCGCTGTACCAGTCGTCGCGCTGCATCAGGCCCTTGTCCTCGGCGATCACGGCGCAGGAAAGGTAGTGGCGCGAGCCCGGGTAGCCGGCGATGAAGCCCAGGCTGTTGGCGAGCACGAATTGCGTCTGGTGCGCGGACACCGTGGCGCCCTCGGAGTTGCGGATCTTCTTCGAGGCGGCGAACGCCGCCGCCTCGCAGCGGCACGCGATGTCGATGGCCTCGGCGGTGTCGAGCGCCCAGGGATGGAACAGGTCGAGGTCGGGGACCTCGCGCGCCAGGAGCGCCGCGTCCGGCGGGCCGGCGCAGTCGTCCTCGGCGGTGTGGCGCGCGATGGCCGCCGCCGCGTCCACCGTCTGCTCGAGCGCGGCGCGCGACAGGTCGGAGCTCGAGGCGTGGCCGCGGCGCGCCTTCGGCCGCTCGCCGAAATACACCGTGACGCCGGCGCCGCGGTCGCGATTGTGCTCGATGGTGTCGGTCTGCCCCTTGCGCACGGTGACCGCGAGCCC
>Ga0075435_100002009_pt1 | contig 13315 bp, 13 predicted proteins | sample RhiMethybrSRZTD4_FD_75302 | JGI IMG/M metagenome (GOLD analysis project Ga0075435, IMG submission 75302) | Populus rhizosphere microbial communities from Tennessee, USA - Rhizosphere MetaG P. TD hybrid SRZTD4 | ecosystem: Host-associated > Plants > Roots > Rhizosphere > Soil | place: USA...
TGGGCGGCGAGCGGCCAGCTCACCATGCCGGTGGTGATGATGTCGGGCCACGGCACCATCGAGACCGCGGTCGAGGCGACGCGCATCGGCGCGCTCGATTTCCTGGAGAAGCCGGTGGCGCTGCAGCGCCTGCTCGCCACGGTGAAGCGCGCGCTGCGCAATCCGGAGGTGGCGGCGGCGCCGCGGCTGTCGCTCGGCGCGCTTGGCCGCGCCGGCACGCTGGTCGACGCGAAAAAGCGCCTGGCGCAGCTCGCGCAATCGGCCGCGCCGCTGCTGCTGCGCGGCGAGCGCGGCATGCGCCCGGAGCTGTTTGCGCGGCTGCTGGCCGCGCCGGGCGCGCCGTTCCTGTGCGGGCCGGAGCTGCTGGCCGAGCCGCCGACCGACCTGCTGGCGAAGGCCGGGGGCGGCGTGCTGTTCGTCCCGGATCTCAGCCGCCTGGCGCGCGGCGACCAGCGCAACCTCGAGTTCCTGCTGGCGCGCACCGACAAGCAGAAAGTGCGCGTGGTGTCGTTTTCACCGGTGGACCCGCGTACGCTGTGCGAGAAGCACGAGTTCGACCCGGAGCTCTGCGGCCGGCTCGCCGAGCTGACGCTGAGGCTGCCGGCGCTGCGCGAGTTCGCCGAGGAGATCCCGGAGCTCGCTTCGCAGATGCTGGCGCAGCTGGTCGAGGCGCGCGCCTGCCCGCAGCGGCGCCTGTCGACCGCGGCGCTCAACGCGCTGCGCCACCACGCCTGGCCGGGGAACATCGCCGAGCTCGAGGGCGTGGTGAAGGACGTCGCGCTCACCGCGCTGGAGGAGGAAATCCAGCTCGACGACGTGGAGCGCGCGCTCGCCGCTCGCGGCACGCCCGGCGCGCTGCCCGAGGTGGCGTTCGACCGTCCGTACCGCGAGGCGCGCGAGGCGTTCGAGCGGGTGTACTTCGAGAACCTGCTGGCGCGCGAGAACGGCAGCATGTCGCGCGTGGCCGAGCGCTCGGGACTCGAGCGCACCCACCTCTACCGCAAGCTCAAGGCGCTCGGCCTGCCGGTCGGCCGGCGCGAGGAAAGCTAGCCGGTCTTCTTTTTCTTCGCGCGGTGCGGGCGCTTCTTGCCGTAGCTGCCCTTGTAGATCTTGCCCTTGCGCGTACGCTTGTCGCCTCTGCCCATGCGCCGGATTATAGGTTAGGTGCGAGCCACTTTTCCGCCTGCTCGGGCGGCATGCCGCTGCGGCGCGCGAAATCCTCCAGCTGGTCGCGGCCGATCCTGCCGACGGCGAAGTAGCGCGACTGCGGATGCGCCAGGTAGAAGCCGGACACCGCCGAGGCGGGCAGCATGGCGTAGGACTCGGTGAGGCGCATGCCGGCGTTGCGCTCCGCGTCGAGCAGGCGAAACAGATCCGCCTTGGCGACGTGGTCCGGGCAGGCCGGGTAGCCCGGCGCCGGGCGCACGCCGCGGTAGGCCTCGGCGATCAGCTCGGCGGCGCCGAGGCGCTCGTCGGGCGCATAGCCCCAGAATTCCCGCCGCACGCGCTCGTGCAGCCGCTCGGCGAAGGCCTCCGCCAGGCGGTCGGCCAGCACCTTGAGCATGATGGCGCTGTAGTCATCGTGACGCCGCTCGAACTCGGCGACCCGCGCCTCGATGCCGCCGGCGCCCACGGCGAAGGCGCCGATCCAGTCCGGCACGCCGCTTGCGCGCGGCGCGATGAAATCGGACAGGCACAGGTTGGGATTGCCGGCAGGCTTTTCGTTCTGCTGGCGCAGGTTGCACCAAGTCAGAAGCGGCGCGGCGCGCCGCTCGTCAGCATAGATCTCGATGTCGTCGTCCACGCGCGCCGCCGGGAACAGGCCGGCGACGCCATGCGCGGCGATCCAGCGCTCGCGGACCACGCGGTCGAGCATCTCCTGCGCCTCGGCGAAGAGCTTGCGCGCGGCGTCGCCCACCACCGGGTCCTGCAGGATCTTCGGATACGCGCCGGAGAGCTCCCAGGCCTGGAAGAACGGCGACCAGTCGATGTAGGGCACGAGCTCCGCGAGCGGATAGTCGCGCAGCACGGTCAGCCCGGGTTTTGCCGGCGCGGGTGGCGTGTAGCTCTTCCAGTCGGCGGCGAAGCCGCGCTGGCGCGCTTTCGCCAGCGGCAGCAGTGGACCGGGCCCCTTCTTGGCCCGGTGCTGCTCGCGGATGCGCTCGTAGTCAGCGCGCACTTGCGCCACGTAGTCGTCGCGGCCGCCCTCGGCGAGCAGGCTCTGCACCACCGGGACGCTGCGCGAAGCGTCGGGCACATAGACCACCGGGCCGGAGTAGCGCGGCGCGATTTTCACCGCGGTATGCACGCGTGACGTGGTGGCGCCGCCGATCAGCAGCGGCAGGCGCATTCCGGCGCGCTCCATTTCCTGCGCCACGTGCGCCATCTCCTCGAGCGAGGGCGTGATCAGCCCGGACAGGCCGATGGCGTCGGCGCGCTCGCGCTGCGCGGTCTCGAGGATGGTCTGCGCCGGCACCATGACGCCGAGGTTCAGCACGTCGAAGTTGTTGCACTGGAGCACGACCGCGACGATGTTCTTGCCGATGTCGTGGACATCGCCCTTGACGGTGGCGATCACCACCCGCCCCTTGGGGCGCGCGGCCTGGCCGGATTTCGCCTTCTCCGCCTCGATGAACGGCACCAGGTGCGCCACCGCCTGCTTCATGACGCGCGCCGACTTCACCACCTGCGGCAGGAACATCTTGCCGGCGCCGAACAGGTCGCCGACGACGTTCATGCCGTCCATCAGCGGGCCCTCGATCACCGCGATGGGATGCGCGGCGGCGCGCCGCGCCTCCTCCGTGTCGGCGACCACGTGGCTGGCGATGCCGTTCACCAGCGCGTACTCCAGGCGCTTGGCGACCGGCTCGGCGCGCCAGGCCTCGTCCCGGGCGCTCTCCTTCACCCCGGCCTTCACCGTGCCGGCAAGCTCGACCAGCCTCTCGGTCGCGTCCGGCCGGCGGTTGAAGAGAACGTCCTCGACGCGCTCGCGCAATTCGGGCGCGAGCTGCTCGTAGACGCCGAGCTGGCCGGCGTTGACGATGCCCATCGACATGCCGGCCCGGATCGCGTGGTAGAGAAAGGCGGTGTGCATGGCCTCGCGCACCGGGTCGTTGCCGCGGAACGAAAACGACAGGTTGGACAGGCCGCCGGACACGTTGACGCCCGGGAGGTTGGCGCGGATCCAGCGCGCCGCCTCGAGGTAGTCGATGCCGTAGCGCGCGTGCTCCTCGAGGCCGGTGGCGACGGCGAAGATGTTGGGATCGAAGATCAGGTCCTCGGCGGGAAACCCGGCCTCGCGCGTCAGCAGATCGTAGGCGCGCCGGCACACCTCGATGCGGCGCTCGAGCGTATCGGCCTGTCCTTTCTCGTCGAAGGCCATCACCACCACGGCGGCGCCGTATTGCCGGCACAGGCGCGCCTGGCGCAGGAACTCGGCCTCGCCTTCCTTCATCGAGATGGAATTGACGATCGCCTTGCCCTGCACGCACTTCAGGCCGGCCTCGATCACGCTCCACTTCGAGCTGTCGATCATCACCGGCACGCGCGCGATGTCCGGCTCGGCGGCGACCAGCGACAGGAAGGTATGCATGGCGCGGGCCGAGTCGAGCATTGCCTCGTCCATGTTGACGTCGATCACCTGCGCGCCGTTATCCACCTGCTGGCGCGCCACCGCGAGCGCGCCGGCGTAGTCGCCGGCGAGTACCAGGCGGGCGAAGGCTTTCGAGCCGGTGACGTTGGTGCGCTCGCCGACGTTGACGAACAGCGATTTCTCGTCGACGTTGAAGGCTTCCAGTCCGGCGAGCCGCAGCGCGCGCGGGCGCGCCGGCGGCCGGCGCGGCGCAACCCCGCGCAGCGCCTCGGCCATGGCGCGGATGTGCTCGGGCGTGGTGCCGCAGCAGCCGCCGGCGAGATTCAGCCAGCCGTGGCGCGCCCACTCGCCGATTTGCGCCGCCATCGAGTCGGGCGTGTCCTCGTACTCGCCGAACGCGTTGGGCAGGCCGGCGTTCGGATGGCAGGAGACGGCGGTCTCGGCGATCGCCGCGAGCTCCTCGACGTGGGGGCGCAGCTCGCGCGCACCGAGGGCGCAGTTGAGGCCGATCGCCGCCGGGCGCGCGTGGCGTACCGAGTTGTAGAACGCCTCCGCGGTCTGGCCCGAGAGCGTGCGGCCGGAGGCATCGGTGATGGTGCCGGAGATGATCACCGGCAGGCGCGCGCCGCGCGCGGCGAAGGCGCGCTCGATGGCAAACAGCGCCGCCTTGGCGTTGAGCGTGTCGAACACGGTTTCGACCAGCACCAGGTCGACGCCGCCCTCGAGCAGCCCCGCCAGTGCGTCGCCGTACGCCGCCGCCAGCTCGTCAAAGCCGATGGCGCGGTAGCCCGGGTCATTGACGTCGGGCGAGATCGACGCGGTCTTGTTGGTCGGGCCGAGCACGCCGGCGACGAAGCGCGGCTGCCCCGGCGTGCGCGCCGCGGCGGCGCGCGCCGCTTCGCTCGCCAGGCGCGCGGCGGCGCAATTCAGCTCGCGCGCCAGGCCCTCCATGCCATAGTCGGCCAGCGCCACCGCGGTCGAGTTGAAGGTGTTGGTCTCGATGATGTCGGCGCCCGCCGCCAGGTATTGGGCGTGGATCTCGCCGATCAGCTGCGGCTGCGTGAGCGAGAGCAGGTCGTTGTTGCCGCGCAGGTCGCGCGTCCAATCGCGAAAGCGCGCGCCGCGGTAGTCCTCCTCGGCCAGGCGCGCGCGCTGGATCATGGTGCCCATGGCGCCGTCGAGGAGCAGGATGCGGCTCGCGAGCTGCTGGACGAACTCGTTCAAGGGATGCCGGCAAAAAAGAAAAAGCCCGTTCAGCTTTCGCAGAAACGGGCCTCGACGAGGCGTCTCTTTAGCGGCATTTGTAGCGCGCCCGCAAGCTGAACATCAAATCGGCGCGTGAGTGGGATTCTGCCCAACCGGGCCGGCGGTGTCAACGCCGTATAATTTTTCGATGGCCGGGCAGGAGAATTTCCCCTCGATCGTCGGCGTTTTTCCCTGCCAGGTGCAGTGGGGCGACTGCGACCCGGCCGGCATCATCTTCTATCCCACCTACTTCCGCTGGATGGACGCGGCGACCTGGGCCTTCATGGACGCGGTGGGCTACGGCCCCAAGCGCATGCGCGCCGAGATGCGCTCGATGCCGCTGGTGGCGGCCGATTGCCAGTTCCTGTTTCCCGCCGAGCAGGGCGATCGCTGCGAGGTGCGCTCGCGCATCGCGCGCTTCGGCGGCAAGTCCTTCGGCGTCGCGCACGAGGTGGTGCGCGCCGACGGCACCGCGCTCGCCAAGGGCAGCGAAACCCGGGTCTGGGCGCGACACGCCGACGGACCGGGCTCGCCCATCAAGGGCGAGGTGATCGCCGAGGAATTCAAGGCGCTGTTCCGCGCCCGCTAGCCGGGCGCGAGCCCTACTCCGCGTCGGGCTGCTTCGAGGGTTGCGCGCGGTCGAAGGCCTCGAGCTGCATGCAGGCGTCGAAGACGCGCATCGTCACCGGATAGGGCGCCAGGTCGCTCTGGTAGCGCTTGGCATTGAAGATCTGCGGCACCAGGCAGCAGTCGGCCATCGTCGGTGCGGCGCCGTGGCTGAACTTCCCGGCTTTGCCTTTCAGCTCTGCTTCCAGCTTGGCGAGGCCGTCCGCGATCCAGTGCCGGTACCAGGTGTCGATCTGCTCCTGCGTCTGCCCGAGGCGCTTCAGGTGCTGCAGCACGCGCAGGTTGTTGAGGGGATGGATTTCCGACGCGATCAACTGCGAAAGCGAGCGCACGCGCGCGCGCGCCAGCGGCTCGCGCGGGACCAGCGGCGGCTGCGGCTGCAGCTCGTCGAGGTACTCGATGATGGCGAGCGACTGGTTGAGCCGCGTGCCGTCGTCGAGCTCGAGCGTCGGCAGCAGCGCCTGCGGATTGACCTGCGGGTAGCTCCCGCCGCGATGCTCGCCCTTCGCCAGGTGCACGAAGACCGGCTCGTATTTCAGGCTTTTCAGATTCAGCGCGATACGCACGCGAAACGCCGCCGAGCTGCGAAAGTACGTGTACAGCTTCACAGGGCGGCGACGATCCTCACCTTGAGCTCGCCCACGCCGTCGATGCCCGCCAGCAATTCGTCGCCCGGCTTCACCGGGCCGACGCCGGCCGGCGTGCCGGTAAAGATGACATCGCCCGGCTCGAGCGTGTAGTGCTCCGACAGGTAGGCGATCTGCTCGGGTACCGACCAGATCATGTCGGCGAGGTCGGCTTTCTGGCGCTGCTTGCCGTTGACCTGCAGCCAGATGGCACCCTTGCTCGGGTGGCCGATCTTCGCCGCCGGCACCAGCTCGCCGCAGGGCGCGGACTCGTCGAAATTCTTGCCGAAGTCCCACGGCCGGCCGTGGTCCTTGCCCCATTGCTGCAGGTCGCGCCGCGTCATGTCGAGGCCCACGGCGTAGCCGAAGACGTGCTCGTGGGCACGCTTGGCGCTGATGCGCCGTCCGCCCTTGGCCAGGGCCACCACCAGCTCGGTCTCGTAGTGGTAGTTGGCGGTCTTGGACGGGTAGTGCACGTCGCCGCCGCGCGGCACCAGCGCGTGCTCGGTCTTGAGGAAGAAGAACGGCTGCTCGCGGCCGTCGCCACCCATCTCCTTCTGGTGCTCGGCGTAGTTGCGCCCGACGCAGAAGATGCGGCGCACCGGGAACAGGTCCTTGGAGGCGGCGACCGGCAGCGCCGGCGGCGTTGGCAGGGGAACGGTGTAGCCCATTGCGATCCTCGAAAAGAATCGATTCTAGAATGAATCGTGGCGCTCAAAACCGGCATCCTCGCCAACCTGCTCGGCTACCGCCTGCGCCGCGCGCAGCAGGCGGTATTCCGCGATTTCGCCGCGCGCGTCGCCGCCGGCCAGCGCGACATCTCTCCGGGCCGCGTCGGCCTGCTGCTGCTGGTCGAGGCCAATCCCGGCGTCACGCAGAGCCGCCTGGCGCACGCGGTGCAGATCGAGCGCTCGACCATGGTCGGGGTGCTGCACGCGCTCGAGGCGCGCGGTCTTCTCGAGCGCCGGCGCGGCCGCGACCGGCGCACCAACGGCCTGTGGCTGACGCGCGCCGGCGCCGCGCTCGCTGCGCAGATCAAGCGGCGTATTGCCGTGCACGAGCGGCGCATCGCCGCGCGCCTCGGCGCCGGCGAGCGCCAGCAGCTTCTCGATCTGCTGGAGAAACTCTCCGGCTGAAAAGAGAAGGGGCGCCGCAGCGCCCCCGTCTCAGTACCGCGAAAATCCCGCTTACATGCGATACGCGGCTTCGCCGTGCGCGGCCGTGTCCAGGCCCTCGCGCTCTTCGTCCTCGGCCACGCGCAGGCCGATGGTCAGGTCGACCAGCTTGTAGGCTACCGCGGCCACCACGCCGGACCAGAGGATCGTCAGGCCGACGCCTTTCGACTGGATCACGAACTGGCCCCAGATGTCGTAATCCTTCGCCGCGGTCGCGGTCATCGTCACCCAGTCCACCGGGAAGCTCGGCCCGCCCAGCTGCGGCGCATTAAAGACGCCGGTGAGCAGCGCGCCCAGGATGCCGCCGATCGCGTGCACGCCGAACACGTCGAGCGAGTCGTCGGCACGCAGCAGCTTCTTCAGGCCGCTTACGCCCCACAGGCAGACCAGGCCCGCCGAAAGCCCGATGACGAACGCGCCCGGGATGCCGACGTTGCCGGCCGCCGGGGTGATCGCCACCAGGCCCGCCACCGCGCCCGAGGCCGCGCCCAGCATCGAGGGCTTGCCCTTGAACACGGCTTCGCCCAGGATCCAGGAGAGCACCGCGCAGGCCGTCGCCAGGTAGGTGTTGATGAAGGCGAGCGATGCCGTGCCGTTGGCTTCCAGCGCCGAGCCGGCGTTGAAGCCGAACCAGCCGGTCCACAGCAGCGCGGCGCCGATCATGGTCAGCGTCAGGTTGTGCGGCGGCATGGCCTCCTTGCCGTAGCCGATGCGCTTGCCGATGAGGTAGGCGCCCACCAGTCCGGCGACGCCGGAGTTGATGTGCACTACCGTGCCGCCGGCGAAGTCCAGCGCACCCCACTGCCAGATCAGGCCGGCCTTGGCGTTCATGGCGTCGATTACTTTCGGATCGGTGTAGGCGTCGGGCCCCATCCAGAACCACACCATGTGCGCGATCGGCGCATAGCTGAAGGTGAACCACAGCACGATGAACGCGAGCACCGCGGAGAACTTGGCGCGCTCCGCGATCGCCCCGAGCACCAGGCAGCAGGTGATGGCGGCGAAGGTCGCCTGGAAGGCGACGAACACCAGCTCGTACAGCGGCGTGTTCTTGCTGAAGGTCGCCGCCATTGCGAACTCGCCCTTGGTCGAGTCGAAGGTGCCGTTGAGGAACAGCCGGTCGAAGCCGCCGAAGTAGGCGTTGCCCTCGGTGAAGGCGAGGCTGTAGCCGTAGATGCACCACAGCACCGTCACCAGCGAGAACACCACGAACACCTGCATCAGCATCGACAGCACGTTCTTCGAGCGCACCATGCCGCCGTAGAACAGCGCCAGCGCCGGCACGCTCATCATCAGCACCAGGGCGGTGGAGGTCAGCATCCACGCCACGTCGCCCTTGTTCGGCACCGGCGCGGGCTTGGCCTCTTCCTTCTTGGCCTCGGGCGCGGCGCCCGGCGCCGCGGCCTTGGCGGCTTCCGCCGCCGGCTTGTCCGGCGCGGCCGCGGGCTTGTCTTGTGCCACGGTGGCGCCGGCAAAGGCGAGGCAGGCGGCCGTGGCGAGCCAGGTCAACAGTTTCTTCATTGCATTCCCCTTAGAGCGCCGCCGCATCGGTCTCGCCGGTGCGGATGCGGATGACTTTCTCGAGATCGAACACGAAGATCTTGCCGTCGCCGATCTTGCCGGTGTTGGCCGATTTTTCGATCGCTTCGATCGTCTGCTCGAGCAACTCCGTCTTGATGGCGGCCTCGACCTTCACCTTGGGCAGGAAGTCGACGACGTACTCCGCACCGCGGTAGAGCTCGGTGTGGCCTTTCTGCCGGCCGAAGCCCTTGACCTCGGTCACGGTGATGCCCTGCACCCCGATCGCCGAGAGCGCCTCGCGCACCTCGTCGAGCTTGAAGGGCTTGATGATGGCGGTTACCAGTTTCATGCGGGTCTCCAGGGGCGGGCGCTTGCGCGCCCGCCCGTTTCCGGTTTAGAGAGTCTTGCCGATCGACAGCACGATGGTGTTCTTGCCGGCCCTCAGGTCCTTGCCCGGTGCGCCCGCGGTGTCGAGCTTGCAGAAGTGGTAGGTCATCGCGGTACCGGCGGCGCAATTGCCATCCATCGCCGCGGTGGTCTTGATGAACGACGCGCCCCACACCCAGCCGCTCACGTCCTTGGTTGCGCCGAGCTTGATGTCGTTGTAGCTCGCGCCGGCGAAGTTCTCGACGTGCAGCCGGCCGAAGTGGGCATTGACGCCCCAGCCGTTGCCGATGTCGTACGTCGCGCCGAGGTCGATGTAGTTGCTGCCGGTGGTGTTCGGCACGCTGAAGTAGTCGCTGACCGAGCGGTAATACTTCGCGCTCAGCCATTTCCACGACGCGCCGATGTAGATCTCCTCGTTCTTGACGAAGCCGGAGCCGGTGTGGCCGGCGGTGTCCGCGGGATTGGCCACCTTGTAGTTGCCGTTTCCTGCCGCGTTCGAGCCGGGGTAGTAGTAATAGATGAAGCCGAGGTCCATCCCGAGGTCGCCCCAGGACTTCTTGAAGCCGCCATAGAAATCCATCTCGAGGTTGCCGTTCGGGTAGCCGGCGGTCTCGGAAACGTTGGAATTCCAGTTGCCGACGTAGAGGCCGCTGGCGTGCGAGTAGTCGAAACCGCCCTGGAACGCCGGCATGCCGAAGGTTTGCGAAATCCCGCGGAACCGGTAGTCCGAGACCAGCGCAATATTGCTGGTGAAGGTATGCGGCGATTGCGGCGCCGCCGGCGCGGCCTGCTGCGCGCTGACGAGGGTCGGAACCGAGACGGCAGCGGCGACCGAGAGGGACAGAATTGTTTTACGCATCAGAAACTCCCATAGGGTTTGGAAAGCTACCGAGCCATTTAGCATCTCCTATGCCAGCTATATAACCTTTTATAATCAGTTTGTTACAATTCTGTGGGCAAATCGCCGCAAATCGATGCCCGCTGGAAGTGCAGCCATGATCCGTCAATGCCCCATTCTGGTGCAGCGATCCGGGTGCTAAGTTGAGTCCATGGACAAGCGCTTCTTCGATGACCTGAACGCCCGAATCAGCGAGGCGTTGCGCAATTCGCCGGCGCAGGACGTCGAGCGAAATCTCCGCGCGCTGCTTGCGGCCTGGTTCGACCGGCTGGACCTGGTGCTGCGCGAGGACTTCGAGGTGCAGAAAAAGCTCCTCGAGCGCGCCCAGGCGCGCCTCGCGGAGCTCGAAGCGCGGGTGCGCGAGCTCGAGCGCCGGTAAACGGCCGGCGCGCGGCGGCGTTCTTCCCTGGGGAGGATCACATGTCCGTCGCCACAGTCGCGAGCCGCGCGCTCGCCGGGATCGACGCGCCCGAAGTCACCGTCGAAGTCCACCTCGGCCCCGGCCTGCCGGCGTTTCACATCGTCGGCCTGCCCGACGCCGAAGTGCGCGAGGCGCGCGACCGCGTGCGCGCGGCGCTCAACCACGCGCGCTTCGAGTTTCCCGCGCGCCGCATCACCGTCAACCTCGCGCCGGCGGAGCTGCCGAAGGACTCGAGCCGCTTCGACCTGCCGATCGCGCTCGGCATCCTCGCCGCCACCGGCCAGCTGGCGCCCGAGTCGCTCGCCGGGCAGGAGTTCGCGGGCGAGCTCTCGCTCACCGGCGACCTGCGCCCGGTGCGCGGCGCGCTCGCCATGGCGCTCTCGGCGCGCCGCGCGCAGCGCTCGTTCGTGCTGCCCGAAGGCAACGCGCCGCAGGCGGCGCTCGCCGAGGGCGCCCGCGTGCTGCCGGCGCGCACGCTGCTCGAGGTCGTCGCGCACCTGAGCGGCGAAGCGCGCCTGAACGAGTATCGCGCCGGCGCGCCGGCCGCGCCCCCGGCCTACGCCGATTTCAGCGACGTCAAGGGACAGCAGCAGGTGAAGCGCGCGCTCGAGGTCGCCGCCGCCGGCGGGCACAGCGTGCTGATGGTCGGGCCGCCCGGCACCGGCAAGTCGATGCTCGCCGCGCGCTTCCCGGGGATCCTGCCGCCGCTGGCGGAGGCCGACGCGCTCGAGGTGGCGGCGATCCATTCGGTGTCCACCGCCGGCTTCGACGCGCTGCATTGGGGCGAGCGGCCCTATCGCGCGCCGCACCACAGCGCCTCGGGCGCGGCGCTGGTCGGTGGCGGCAACCTGCCGCGGCCGGGCGAGATCTCGCTCGCGCACCACGGCGTGCTGTTTCTCGACGAGCTGCCGGAGTTCGACCGCGACGTGCTCGAAGCGCTGCGCGAGCCGCTGGAGTCGGGCAAGGTGTCGATCGCCCGGGCGGCGCGCCAGGCGCAGTTTCCCGCCCGCTTCCAGCTGGTCGCAGCGATGAATCCCTGTCCCTGCGGGCATTGCGGCGACCGCAGCGGGCGCTGCCGCTGCACGCCGGAGCGCATCGCGCGCTACCGCGGGCGCATCTCGGGCCCGCTCGCCGACCGCATCGACATCAAGCTCGAGGTGCCGGCGCCGCGCGAGTCCGAGCTGGTCGCGCCGCTCGCCGGCGAGCCCTCGAGCGCCATCCAGGCGCGGGTGGCGCGGGCGCACCGCCTCCAGCTCGGGCGCCAGGGCCGGCCCAACGCCCTGCTCGGCACCGCGGAGATCGACCGGCACTGCGGCACCGACCGCGACGGCGACCAGCTGCTGCGCCACGCCCTCGCCCGCTTGCTGCTCTCGGCGCGCGCCTACCACCGCGTGCTGCGCGTGGCGCGCTCCATCGCCGACCTGGCGGACCAGAGCACCATCGCCGCGGAACACATCGCGGAGGCGATACAGTATCGCCGTCTGGATGCCAGCTTCTAGGGCGCAATGGCGACTTACGCGGTGGGTGACGTGCAGGGCTGCTTCGACGAGCTGCGCAGGCTCCTGGAGACCATTTCCTTCGATCCGAAAAAGGATCGCCTCTGGTTCGTCGGCGACCTGGTGAACCGCGGGCCGAAGTCGCTTGAGGTGCTGCGCTTCGTGCGCGGCCTCGGCGCGCGCGCCGTCACGGTGCTCGGCAACCACGACCTGCACCTCGTGACCCAGTTCGAAGGCTTCGAGCGGCCGCGCAAGGACGACACGTTCCAGGACGTGCTGGCGGCGCCGGATGCGCGCGAGCTGGTCGATTGGCTGCGACGACGGCCGCTGATGCATGCAAACCAGAATTTCGTCTTGGTTCATGCCGGACTGCTGCCGCGCTGGACGATCAGGACCGCGCTGGCCCTGGCGGGCGAGGTCGAAGCTGCGCTGCGCGGGCGCGGCTACCGCAAATTTCTCGAGCACATGTACGGCAGCAAGCCCGAAAGCTGGAGCGGGCGGCTCTCGGGCTGGGACCGGCTGCGCGTGATCGTCAACGCGATGACGCGCATGCGTTTTTGCACGCCGCGCGGAAAGATGGAGTTTCACGCCAAAGGCGTAAAGCCGCCCGCGGGTTACCGCCGCTGGTTCGACACCTACAAGAGAAGCAAGACCGTGGTCTTCGGCCACTGGTCGCAGCTCGGGCTGAGCGTCGGCAAGCGCCACGTGGGGCTCGATTCGGGCTGCGTCTGGGGCGGGTCGCTGACGGCGCTGCGCCTCGAGGACCGCGCGCTCTATCAGGTAGCATGCGCCGGCTACCAGGCGCCCGGAGGAGACGGATGAGCGATTGCGTGTTCTGCAGGATCGTCGCGGGACAGATTCCCTCGACCCGCGTCTATGAGGACGCCCAGGTCCTCGCCTTCATGGACATCGGCCAGGTCAATCCGGGCCACGTGCTGGTCGCGGCGAAGAAGCACGCCGCCAACCTCTTCGAGCTCGACGACGCGCAGGCCGCGGCGATCGCGCAGGCCAGCGCCAAAATCGCGCGCGCGCTGAAGGTGGCCTTCAATCCGGAAGGGCTATCCGTCTACCAGGCGAACGGCAAGGCCGCCGGGCAGACCGTGTTCCACTACCACGTGCACCTGGTGCCGCGCCACGCCGGCGACGGCATGGAGCTCACCTGGCCGGTGAAGAACCCGCCGCGCGAGAAGCTCGAGGAAAACGCCGCGAAGATCCGCGCCCGGCTCGCCTAGCCCTTCCAGGGCGAGTAGCCGAACGCCTGGCGAAAGCGCGCCTCGATCTCCGCGCGTGCCAGCACATGGTTCTGGGCGCCGCGCTGCGCGATCTT
>Ga0075435_100002013_pt1 | contig 13312 bp, 9 predicted proteins | sample RhiMethybrSRZTD4_FD_75302 | JGI IMG/M metagenome (GOLD analysis project Ga0075435, IMG submission 75302) | Populus rhizosphere microbial communities from Tennessee, USA - Rhizosphere MetaG P. TD hybrid SRZTD4 | ecosystem: Host-associated > Plants > Roots > Rhizosphere > Soil | place: USA...
AGCGTCTCGAACAGGTTCCCGGAGACGCGATCGATGGTGATCTTCGACGGATCGCCGGCGCCGTTGAGCGAGAAGGTCCAGCCGGGCGCGATTGCGGCAATCGCGGAAAAGCCGCGCGCGTGATCGCGCAGGTAGCGCAGATCGACCTGCGACATGAACCGTCCCGGCCAGACGGCGACCATGCGATCGGGATCGGCAAAGGGGAGCGGCTTGAGCAGCACCCCGTAGGCCACGGCGCTGACGGCGGCGTTGGCCCCCGCCCCCAGAGCAATCGTCACGATAGCAAGGGTGCTGAACCCGGGGCGGCGGCGCAGCGAACGCAGCGCCACGCGAAGTGACTGGAACAACATCGGACGGACCTCCGGCTCGGAGGCTTAGACGGAACGATCCGTCGAGTCGTTGGCCGTCTCGTGCGTTTCACGCGGCGCCTTCTGCGGCCGGTTGCGGGGCGGCGGCCCGGAGTAGATGCTGGGCGCGTGGGCGACGGCCTGCGCGGCGTAGACCTCCGTCAGGTTGAAGCCCTGGAACATCACGTCCTCGGGAATCTCCGCGTCGTACAGCACGTCGTCCCAGGTCCGCACCTTGGACTTGCGACGCAGCCAGATGACGAAGGCGATCGCGCCGAACACCGCGGCCGCCTTCAGAACGGCCAGCGTGCCGCCGCCGTGCAGCAGCGTGCGCTCGAACTGGGTCGCGGTGAACGTGTAGGTCAGGAACGCCGAAAGGTAGAAGGCCCAGAGCATGTGAATGCGCGATCCGCCGGGGACGTAGGGACGGGTCAGCGGAATGCCGCGGTAGCGCGCGAGGAGCACCTCGCACAGCACCAGGCTCAGCGCGCCGCAATAGGCGGCATGCGGCAGCGCCAGCCGCCGATCCCACAGCACCGCGGCGGAGACGGCGGCGGTCAGGATCACCGGCGGCACGACGATCAGCAGCATCGCCTTGTGGGCGCCGGCGTCGGCGCGGCGCGGCGAGATTCCCGTCGTCTGGAAGAGCCAGCGGGCGTTCATCTCGGCCGGGATGGTGAAGATGATGCGGACGCCGACGGCGAGCGCGGCGCTGAGGATGAGCGGCAGCGCGAGCGTCGGGACGCGCGGTTCGCCGAGCGCACTCGAGCCGAACCGGATCACATCCGGCAGGACCGCGGTGATCATCAGCGCGAGGCCGCCGCCGAGATACATCGACATGAGCATGCTGTGGCGGCCGCTGCGCGCGATGGCGCGCAGCACGAACGCGCAGATTGCCTGCTCTTCAGGGCGCCGCACGAAGACCAGGCGTATCACGCGTGAAGCGGCGACGACCAGCAGCGACCGCCGCGAACGCGGCGGTGTTTCCACGGCGCGCGCCAGCAGGCGCTGGTAGCCGAAGAAATAGATGGCGACGGTGACCACCAGCGGCGCGAGCGCCGCGATCAGCGCGCGAACGGCGAGCGGCGTCATGATCGCGCGCGGCGTGCCGGCGATCAGTTCGTAGAGGCCGAGGAACCAGGCGATCGGCGCGAACCGCAGGATCGGATCCGCCATGTCGCCCCGCAGGATGGCGTCGCGGGTGACCTCCCGGATGCCGCCGATGAAGAGCAGCGTCAGCACCAGGCAGAGCACGGCGGCGGTCTGCGCGACCGCCGCGAGCCGCGCCGCGGATCGCCGTCCGAATCCCAGGATCACGATTCCCTGCAGGGCCGTGACGCTGAAGAAGACGAAGACGTCCGCCAGCGCCGCCGCCGTCAGGTGCCCGATCATCGTTCGCGGCATGACCGCGAACGTCGCCGACGCGACGACAGGAAAGGTGAAAGCCGGCACGCCGTTGAGCGTGACGACGAAGACGAGGCACAGCGTGATGAGCCCGGCCAGCCGACCCAGCATCTGGACCGGCAGCGCCACCGGCAGCGGCGTGAGCACGAACGCATCGCGCCGCGCCGGGAAGAGCGTGTCCCACAGCACGACCGACACCAGGCCCATCGCGCCCGCCGACATCAGCATGAAGAGCATCCGATCGTCCCACAGCGCCATCTCCACCATGTCGGGGTGGAAGCGCCGCATGAGCGGATACTTGACCATGAACTGCGCGGGCAGGAACAACGCCGGCGCGACGAGAAATGCCGCGGCCCAGATGATTGCCGGCGCCTGCATGCCCTGCGGCATCAGGTCGCTCTGCAGGAAGCCGTCGAAGGTGGCGCGCGCGATCGTCCGCACCTGGTCGCGGGCCTCGAGCGGCTCCGCCAGGCGATCAGTGGCTGATGGCGGCAACGATCTCTCCGGCGACGGCGTCGACGTCCGTCGTGAAGACCAGCGCGCGGAAAGCGTCCTCGAGTGAAGAAGCGTTGACCTGCTCGCGCAGCTGCGCCGTGGTGGCGTGCGCCGCGACGCGTCCTTCGCGAAGAATCAGCACTTCCTTGCACACGCGCTCGACCATCTCGAGCTCGTGCGAGCTGTAGATCACGACGCAGCCGCCCTGCGCCAGGCGCTGAATGAGGCTCCGGATGACGAGCGTCGTCCCGATGTCGAGGCCGGAGCACGGCTCGTCGAGCACGACGATGGACGGATTGTGAATCAGCGCCGCCGACAGCAGGATCTTCTGCCGCATCCCCTTCGAGTACGCGCCCATCGCGGCGTCGCGATCGGTCTGGAGGCCGAACACGTTGAGCAGCGCGTCGATGCGGCGCCTGGTCTGAGCGGCGGTGAGCCCGCGCAGCCGCGCGCAGAAGGTGAGGTACTCCGCGCCGGTCATCCAGGTGTAGAGCTGCGCTTCCTCCGGCACGTAGCCGAGGTCCTGCTTGTAGCGAAGGAGGTCCGAGCGGATGTCGGTGCCGTTCAGCGTGACCGATCCGCCCGACGGCTCGAGAAGGCCCGTGAGCATGCCCACGGTCGTCGACTTCCCCGACCCATTCGGCCCGAGCAGTCCCAGGACCGTTCCCCGCTCGACGCGGAAGTTCACGTCCCGCACGCCCGTAATGGCCGAGTAGTACTTGGTGAGTCCCCGGGCTTCGAGCATGACCACAGTAGACACCGGAACAAGGGGGATGTTCCGGGCGTATAGAGGTCACATGCTGATCCAGGACGTCCGGTTCGGCCTCCGTACCGCGTTGAAAAACAAAGGGGTTACGGGGCTGGCGGTGCTCTGCCTGGCGATCGGCATCGGCCTGAACACAATGATGTTCAGCGTCACCGACGGCGTCCTGGTCCATCCGCTGCCCTGGGCCGACCCCGACCGCGTCGTCGTGATCCGCACCACCGACAAGGCGAACGGCGTCAACCGCGCCATCCTGTCGTGGCCCGAGCTGCAGGACTGGAAGGAGCGCGCCCGATCCTTCAGCACGATTGCCGCGGCCCAGTATCGAAGCTTCACGGTCAGTGACGGGGGGGACTCCGATCGCTATGCCGGCGGAGCGATCAGCCACGAGCTGTTCCCGCTGCTCGGCGAGCGGCCGCAGGTCGGCCGCGGGTTCACCGCCGAAGACGATCGCCAGAACGGCGAGCCGGTCGTCCTGCTCTCGGACGACCTCTGGAACCGCCGCTACAATCGCGACCCCGCGGTCGTCGGGCGCGTGATTCAGATCAACTCCCGTCCGCACACCGTCATCGGCGTGATGCCGCCGCGATTCCGCTTTCCCGAGAACCAGTACCTGTGGCTGCCGCTGGCCGAGTTCGGCGTGACCGACAAACGCGACATCCGGGCGCTCGAGACGTTCGCGCGGCTGCAGGACGGCGTGACGCTCGAGCAGGCGCGCACCGAGGCGGACGCGATCGCCGCGGGGCTGGCGTCAACGTTCCCGGAGAACGCCGGACGCGGCGCGGTGCTCGAGACGATGTACAAGTGGGCCATCCCCGACGACGTCACGCTGATCGTCTGGACGATGATGGGCGCGGTGACGATGGTGCTGCTCATCGCCTGCTTCAACGTGGCCAACATGATGCTGGCGCGCGCGTCCAGCCGCTCGCGCGAGATGTCGATCCGCACGGCGCTCGGCGCCGGGCGCGGACAGATTCTTCGCCAGCTCCTCACCGAGAGCGTCATCGTCGGGTTGGCGAGCGTGCCGCTCGGCCTTCTGTGCGCCAGGGCCGGCCTCAAACTGATGGACATGTCGATCCCGCCCGACGACATTCCGTACTTCCTTCACTGGTCGCTGAACCTGCGGGCGCTCCTGTATTCGGTGGCAGTCGCGGCGCTGACCGGCATCGTCTTTGGCCTGGCGCCGGCGATCCAGGCGTCGAAGGCGGATCTGATCGACGGCTTGAAGGACGGCGCCCGCGGCGCCGCCGGCGGCGGCCGCGCCTGGATCCGTAACACGCTGGTCGTCGCGGAGGTGGCGCTGTCGCTGCTGCTCCTCATCGGCGCGTCGCTCTTCGTGCGGAGCTTCCTCAACCTGCAGCTCGCCAGCGGAGGATTCGAGGCGGCGCCGCTGATGACGATGCGGTACTACATGCCGAACGAGCAGTACGCGACGCCCGAGTCGAAGGTGCAGCGCACCGAAGACATCCTGCGCCGCGTCGAAGCACTCCCGGGCGTGCAGGCGGCGTTCGCGTCGAACCTCGTGCCGCTCAGCGGCGGCGGCGGGTTCAGCCGGATCCTGATCGAGGGGCGGCCGTTCGAGAAAGGAAAGGAGCCGGGCGTCGGCTTCACCGGCGTGTCGCCGCACATGCTCCAGACGCTGGGCCTCACGGTCGTGCGCGGCCGCGCGCTGACCGCCACCGAGGCCGTGACCCGATCGGCGTATGCGGTCGTGAACCAGGCGATGGTGAAGCGCTTCTGGCCGACTGACGATCCGATCGGACGGCGCTTCCGTCCGATCGACGAGGCGAACGCCGACTGGTTCACCATCGTCGGCGTGGTGCCCGACTTCCGTCACGGCGAGCTCGACAACGCCGATCCGATCGATCCCTGCGCCTACGTCTCGTTTGCCTATGGCGCCTTTCCCAACACCGGCCTGACCATCCGCGTCGCCGGCGATCCGGCGCTGATTGCCGCGCCCGCGCGCGAAGCGATCCGCGGATCGGATCCCCGGATGGCCGTGTTCCAGGTCTCGACGATGAAGCAGCTGCGCGAGCGCGGCTACTGGCAGTACTTCCTCTTCGGCTGGATGTTCTCGCTCTTCGGCGGCATCGCGCTGCTGCTCGCGGCGATCGGCGTCTACGGCGTGCTGTCCTACTCGGTGGCGCAGCGCACCCAGGAGATCGGCGTGCGCATGGCGCTGGGCGCCGGGCGCGGCGACGTCCTGAGGCTGGTGGTCGTCCAGGGCATCCGCCTCGCGATCGTCGGCGTCGTCATCGGGGTGATGGGGTCGTACTTCGTGACGCCGATCATCAAGTCGGAGCTGGTGAACGTCAGCCCGACCGACCCATTGAGCTTCATCGGCGTCTCGATCTTCCTGACCGCCATCGCGTTCCTCGCCAGCTTCGTCCCGGCCCGCCGGGCGATGGCCGTCGATCCGCTGGTCGCGCTGCGGGCGGAGTGAGTCATCCGCCTTCGCTGAAGCTACGGCGGGACTCGCTCGCTGCACTCGCTCGGCCTTACAATAGCCCCCATGAAATCGATCTTTCGCGGGGCTTCGTGCGCCGCGGCGACGCTGCTGCTCGCGTCGCCAGCCATGGCCGGCCGGCCCATGACCATCAAGGATCTGATCGGCGCGGTGCGCGTGGCGGATCCGCAGCTTTCGCCCGACGGCAAGCTCGTCGCGTTCGTGAGGACGACCACCGACGTCGCGACCGGCGCGCGCAACGCCGACATCTGGGTGGTGCCGGCGGACGGATCGGGAGTGCCGCGGCTGCTCGTCGGCGGCGAGAAGTCCGAGAACACGCCGCGATGGTCCCCTGACGGCAAGCACTTCGCGTTCATCTCCACGCGCGCAAGCGGCGGCGACCTCTTCATCGCCGATGCCGACGGCAACAACGTCCGCCAGATCACCAGGCTGCCGTCGGGTGTGCAGCCGCCCGTCGTGTTCTCGCCCGACGGCTCGCGCATCGCGTTCGTCTCCGACGTCAAAGTCACCGCCGACACGCCGGTGAACGTGCACCTGGAGACGCGGCTGCTCTATCGCCACTGGGACGAGTGGCGCGACAACGCGCGCCATCACGTCTTCGTCGTCCCCGCGGCCGGCGGCGGCGATCCGACCGACATCACGCCGGGGAACTTCGACTCCCCGCCGACGCAGGCCGAGGATGCGGCGATCCAGTTCACGCCGGACGGAAAGGACGTGATCTTCGTCTCGAACCGCGACGGCAACGATCGCGAGGCCTGGAGCACGAACAGCGACGTCTGGTCGGTGCCCGCCGGCGGCGGCCAGGCGAAGAAGCTGACGCAGAATCCGGCGGCGGACGCGCAGCCGGCGTTCACGCCCGACGGCAAGTTCATGATTGTCCGCGCGCAGCGGCGACCGGGGTTCGAGTCGGACCGCTGGTATCTCGACGTCTACGATCGCGCGAGCGGCGCGAAGCGGACCGTCTTCGAGGCGCCTGATCTGTCGGTGAGCGACTTCGCGCTCACGCGCGACGGCAGCACGATCGTGTTCACCGCGACGAGCAACGGCTCGGACAATCTCTACCGCATCCCGCTGGCCGGCGGGGAGCCGCAGGAAGTGGCCAAAGGAGGCTCGATTTCCGCGGCGCAGATCGCCGCCGACGTCGCGGTGTTCTCGAAGGCGACGCTGACCTCGCCGGCGGAGCTCTTCAGCATGGACCGCAGCCACGTGCCGCGGCAGCTCACGCACGAGAACGACGCGTGGCTGAAGGACGTCACGTTCGAGAAGCCCGAAAGCCTCACCGTTCCCGGCGCCGGCGGTACGCCGATCCAGTACTGGCTGATCAAGCCGCCCGGCTTCGATCCGTCGCGGAAGTATCCCGTGGTCTTCCTCATCCACGGCGGTCCGCAGGGGGCGTGGGACGACGCGTGGTCGTACCGCTGGAATCCGTCGCTGTGGGCCGCGCAGGGCTGGGTCGTCGCCGCGCCGAACCCGCGCGGCTCGTTCGGCTTCGGCCAGAAGTTCGTCGACGAGATCTCGCAGGACTGGGGCGGCAAGGTGATGGGCGACCTGAACGCCGTGTTCGACGCGGTCGTGAAGCTGCCCTACGTGGACGCGGCGAAGCAGGGAATCGCCGGCGCGAGCTACGGCGGCTACGCGGTGGACTGGATCATCGCGCACGACAATCGCTTCAAGGTCGCCGTCACCCACGACGGCGTCTTCAACCTCGAGTCGGCGGCGCTCGCGACCGAGGAGCTGTGGTTCACCGAGTGGGAGTTCGGCGGTCCGGCGACGAGCGCGAAAGCGCGCGAGCAGTTCGCCCGGTTCTCCCCGCACCTCTTCGCCGAGAACATCAAGACGCCGACGATGGTCGTCACCAATCAGCTCGACTTCCGCGTCCCGGTCGATCAGGGCATGCAGCTCTTCACCATCCTGCGGCGCAACGGCGTGCCGAGCCAGATGCTCACGTTCGAGGACGAAGGGCACTGGGTGCTGAAGGCGATGAACAGCAAGCTGTGGCACGAGACGGTGTTCGCCTGGATGAAGAAGTACCTCGCCAACTGACGTGCGGCAACCGGGCCTTCCCTTCGACGCGGCTCAGGACGGACCTTTCGATCACGCGGGCGCGGAGCCGGCATCGAGCGCGCGCGCGCTGCAGGCGGAAGAGCCGGCGCTGCGCATCCACTTCGTGCGCATGCGCCGCGCGCGCCGCTACGTGATGCGCGTGCGGCCCGACGGCGACGTCCGCGTCACCATCCCGCGCGGCGGATCGAAGGCGGAGGCCATCCGCTTTGCCGAGCGTCACGGCGACTGGGCGCGCCGGCAGCGCTCCCGCGTGCTGCAGGCGAAGCGTCCGCCCGAAGTGGATCGCGAGTTGCGCCGCAGGGCGGCGGAGGAGCTGCCGCCGCAATTGCTCGCGCTCGCCGCGAAGCACCAGCTGCCGATCTCGCGCGTCACGATCCGCGACCAGCGCTCGCGCTGGGGCTCGTGCTCGGCGAAAGGGCACATCGCGCTGAACTATCGCCTGATGCTGATGCCGCCGCACGTGCGCGAGTACATCCTCATCCACGAACTCATGCACCTGCGCCAGGCCAACCACTCGATCCGGTTCTGGCGCCTGGTGGAGGCCGCCTGCCCCTCGTTCCGCGACGCCGAGCGCTGGCTACGGAAGAACGGCGCCGCGCTGTTCTGACGTGTTCGAATCCGGGCGGTGGGGTTCAGATCCGGACAGCGGGCACGCCATCGCGGCGAAAAACCTTAGGAAACCAGCCGGAAGTGGTGGCATGGGCGTCGCTTATGACCGCGCTGCCCATGGACCAGCTCAAACAGGATCTGACCTACGCCATCCGCCGGCTCTTCAAGTCTCCAGGCTTCACGTTCGTCGCCGTCCTGACGCTCGCGCTCGGCATCGGCGCCAACACCGCGATCTTCAGCGTCGTCAACGGCGTCCTGCTGAAGCCGCTGCCGTTCCCCGAGTCCGAGCGGCTGGTCGGCCTCTACCACGTGACCGAGGGACACCGGGCCGTCATGTCGGGGCCGAACTTCACCGACGTCCGCAACGCCGCGACGACGATCGAGAACGCGGCGGCGATCAACACCGCGCGCGTGATCCTCACGGGAGAAGGCGAGCCGGCGCGGCTGCAGGCGGCCGACGTCAGCGCGTCGCTCTTCAACGTGCTGCGCGTCAGCGCGGAGCTCGGGCGCACGTTCAACCCCGACGAGAACACGCCCGGCAAGACCGACGTCGCGATCCTGTCGCACGCACTGTGGGAGCAGCGGTTCGGCAGCGATCCGAGAGTGATCGGACGGATGATCAAGCTCGACGGGGTGTCGAAGCAGGTCGTCGGGGTGATGGCGAAAGGGTTCGACTATCCGTCGGGCCGCCAGGTCTGGCTGCCGCTCGAGTACGACGACGACTTCGTCACCAAGCAGCGCGGCGCGTGGTTCCTGCAGACGGTGGCGCGGCTGAAGCCCGGCGTCACCGCGCAGCAGGCCGCCGCCGAAGTCGAGACGATCGGCCGCAACCTGGCGCGCCAGTATCCCGACAACAACGCCGAGATCGGCATGACCGCGTATCCGCTGCTCGAAGCGCTGGTCGGCGACATCCGCCGCGCCGTGCTGATCCTGCTCGGCGCGGTCGCGTTCGTGCTGCTCATCGCGTGCACCAACGTCGCCAACCTGCTCCTCGCGCGCGCCGCCGCGCGTGAAACCGAGATGGCGGTCCGCACCGCGCTCGGCGCCGGGCGCGGCCGCCTCGTGCGGCAGCTGCTGACCGAGAGCGTGCTGCTGTCGCTCTGCGGCGCGGCCTTCGGGCTGCTGCTGGCGGTGTGGGGCATCGAGCTGCTGACCAGCCTCAAGCCGCAGGGCATTCCGCGCCTCGACAACGTCCGCATCGACTCGACGGTGATCCTCTTCACCATCGCCATCGGCGTCGTGACCGGCATCCTCTTCGGTCTCGTGCCGGCGTTCACATCCACGCGCGGCATGTCGGCGTCGCTGAAAGAGAGCGGCCGCGGCGCGGTCACCAGCCGCAGCGGCTCGCGCGTGCGCGGCGCGCTGGTCGTCGTCGAGCTGGCGCTCGCGGTGATGCTGCTCGCCGGCGCCGGCCTGCTGATGCGCAGCTTCACGAAGCTGCAGGCGGTGGACCCGGGGTTCAAGCCGGATCAGGCGCTCACCTTCGAGCTGACGCTGCCCGACACGCGTTACAAGGAGGATCCCGAGCGCATCGCCTTCTTCGATCAGCTGACGCCGAAGCTGCGCGCGCTGCCGGGCGTCCGCTCCGTCGCCGCGGTGATGGGCCTGCCCCTGAGCGGCCTCGACTTCATCATCAGCTTCGAGGTCGAAGGTCGGCCGCCGGTGCCGCCGGCGCAGCAGCCGGCGATGCAGGTCCGCGTCGCCACGCCGGAGTACTTCAGCACGATCGGCGTGCCGGTGAAACGCGGCCGCGGCTTCACCGACGACGACCGCGCCGGCACGCCGCGCGTGGTGGTCATCACCGAGGCGGCGGCGCGGCAGTTCTTCCCCGGCGAGGATCCGATCGGCAAGACGATCAAGCTCGGATGGGGCCGCGGGCCCGGCAAGCCGCGCGCCGGCGGCATGGTCGTCGGCGTCGTCGGCGACATGAAGGACTCGGGCCTCGACGAAGCGAACCCGCCGCAGATCTACATGCCGTTCCGCCAGTGGCCGGTGTCGTTCATGGCCGTGGTCATGAAGACCGCGCTGCCGCCGACGTCGCTCGCCGAAGCCGCGCGCACGCAGGTGCTCGCCGTCGACCCGAACCTGCCGGTCTCGAACGTGAGCACGCTGGACGCGATCGTCGCCAAGTCGATCTCGCAGCAGCGCTTCTACATGCTGCTGCTGGCCATCTTCGCGTCCGTCGCGCTGATGCTGGCGGCGATCGGGATCTTCGGCGTCCTGTCCTACGCGGTGGCGCAGCGCACGCGCGAGATCGGCATCCGCATGGCGCTCGGCGCGCCCGGCGGCACCGTCATCGGCCTGATCGTCACGCAGGCCATGCTGCTGGTCGTCTCCGGCGTGATCGCCGGCACGGTGCTGGCGCTCTTCCTGTCGCAGACGATGACGAAGATGCTCTTCGACATCAAGCCGACGGACCCGACAACGTTCGTCTCGGTCGCCGCGGTGCTGGCCGCCGTGGCGCTGCTGGCGAGCTACCTGCCGGCGCGCCGCGCCACGCGCGTCGACCCGATCGTCGCGCTGCGCGCGGAGTAGCGCGCGGCGCCCCCTGCGCTCGCGCCGCGCGCGGCTTTGGGCCTTAGGCGTTAGGCCTTAGGCTTTGGGGTTCTGGTTCTTGGGACATCGGAGTCGCGATTCGAGGCGACTCTCAGTTCGAGCGCAATCACGAGGCGAACGAGAGATTTGCACAGGTGCGTCAGCTTCGGCTCGAGAACGTTGTGCGCACCAGGGGCGAGCATTCCCAGGCGGAAGGCGAGATCCAGCAAGTACCTGGTTTCAAAGGCCGATGCACAAGAAATGTTGCAGAAACTGAGGTACTCGGCCTCACCCCGGCGGGCAGATCCTTCCACCAGGTTCGTCGCGACCGATACCGATGCGCGTCGGATCTGCGCCCGCAGACCGTAGCGCTCTTCGGCTGGAAACATCTTTGTTTCCCGGTAGATATCAATGACGAGAGAATCGGCGAGAACGAATGCGCGAAGCTTGGTGTGATCGCGGCTCATGCCGGCCGTATCGCAAGTTTCAGCCCAGGTCGCCGACGACACGGTCAGCCTGATAGCCCAAAGCCCAAAACCGAAAGCCCAAAGCCTCGAATTACCCAGGTCTTCGAGGGAGCCGCTGAGCCTCGGATCTCCCAACGCGCGAAGCTGCTATAGTTACGGTTTCGCTGTGGAATATTCCCTGAAGCAGTACGGGCTCCACCAGGGGGCGCTGGAAATCCAGTACATCGAGGAGTTCTTCCTCGATTTCCCGCGGAAGAAGACCGCGACCGAGGTGATCGCGCGGCTGGACAACCGCGATCACCAGATCCTCATGGCGGAGGCGCCGCTGCCCGACGACCCGGGGACCATCGTCCCGGTGTCGTTCAAGGTGGCGCACGAGCTGCGGCTGAACGAGAACGACCCGAAGCTGGCGGACCTGGTGGCGCAGCTCGAGGACGTCGTCGAGTTCGACGGCCGCCGCGTGCTGTATCAGTGGATCGGCGGCACCCGCACGGACTGGCGCGGCCAGGGGCACTTCCGCGCGCTGACCGAGGAGCAGGAAGTCTGGGCGCTGGCCAACGGCTTCGACGAGATCCTGGTCAAGACCAAGAACAAGTTCTACGAAATGCGCGCCGCGCTCGCGCAGCTGCACTATCACATCGTCCGCTTCGTGCCCTCGACCAGCGACACCGGCGAGTCGAAGGTGTTCCTCAGCAAGCGGCTCGGCCAGCACGTCCTCGACAGCCATCGCAGCCGCCGTTCGCTGACACGCCGCGACAGCTGATCCCGGCGCGTGATCCAGCGGATCGCCGACGCGTCGCATCCCGTTCTCGCGCCGTATCGTCACGTCGGGGATCCCGCCGCACTCGAACGGCGCGGGCTGTTCGTCGCCGAAGGGCGCCTCGTCGTCGAACGGCTGATCGCCGAGCGCCCGCGCTTTTCCATCGAGTCGATCGTCGTGACACCCGCCGCGGCCGCGGCGCTCGCGGAGGTGCTCGATCGCGCGGGCGACATCCCGGTGATTGTTTGCGAGCCGCCGCTGCTCGAACGGATCACCGGGTTCGATTTCCATCGCGGCTGCCTGGCGCTGGCGCGGCGTCCGTCGGCGACGCCGCTGACGTCGTTCGCGCGCGCCCGGCGGCTCCTCGCGCTCGAGCGGGTCGGCAATCCCGACAACGTCGGCGGGCTGTTCAGGGTCGCGCTGGCGCTGGGCGGGGACGGCGTCCTGCTCGACCCGGCGTCGGGCGATCCGCTGTATCGCAAGGCGATCCGCACGTCGATGGGCGCCGCGCTGCGCGTGCCGTTCGCGCGTGTCGAGCCGTGGCCGGCCGGGCTCGACGAGGTCCGCGGCGACGCGCACGTCGTGGCATTGACCCCGGATCTCGCGACGATGCCGATCGACGAGTATGCGGTCGAGCCCGACCGTCGCTTGATCCTTCTCCTGGGATCGGAAGGGCCCGGCCTGTCCGACGCGGCGATGCGCTACGCTGACGTGCGGCTGCGGATCCCCGTGGCGCCCGCGGCGGACTCGCTGAACGTCGTGGTCGCCGCCGGCATCGCGCTGCACGCATGTGGCTTCCGCCTTCAGGCGGAAGATCTGGGCTGACATCCATGTCAGATCGACACACCCTGTTCGACGGCGTCACGCTGTTCCAGTCGCGGCTCTCCGCGGCGGAGCAGCGCGATCACTGGGCGCTCTGCCGCTCGCTCGCCGACGGCCCCGTCCCCATGTACACACCCACGGTCCGCGGCGGCCGCAAGATGAGCGTCGGCATGCTGTGCCTGGGCAGGCACTGGAACGGCATGACGTATGGCTACGAGGACACGCGCTCGGACTTCGACGGGCTGCCAGTGCCGCCGATTCCGCCGCTGATGGAGGCGCTCGCGCGGCGCGCGGCCGCCGACGCCGGGTTCGAGATGCACCCGGATCTCTGCATCGTGAACTACTACTCGTCCGACGCGAAGATGGGCGTGCACCAGGACAAGGACGAGCGCCCCGAGACCATCGCCGCCGGCATCCCGATCGTGTCGGTGTCGCTCGGCGACGCCGCGCGCTTCGTCATCGGGGGCCTGTCGCGCCGCGATCCGACGAGCCCGGTCGTCCTGCGCTCCGGGGACGTCCTGGTGATGGGGGGGCCGTCACGGCTTCGCTACCACGGCGTGACGCGCATCCTGCCCGGCA
>Ga0075435_100002017_pt1 | contig 13285 bp, 9 predicted proteins | sample RhiMethybrSRZTD4_FD_75302 | JGI IMG/M metagenome (GOLD analysis project Ga0075435, IMG submission 75302) | Populus rhizosphere microbial communities from Tennessee, USA - Rhizosphere MetaG P. TD hybrid SRZTD4 | ecosystem: Host-associated > Plants > Roots > Rhizosphere > Soil | place: USA...
TCGGCGGGAGCGGGCGGGGGAAGGCGAGCTCTCGACCGGCGACGCCGGCTGGCGCATCGGTCCCCGCGGCGCGGAAACCGTCGAGTTCCTGCTCTCGGCCAACCCGGGCGAGGAGCTGAAGCCGCTGGCCAAGGTGGTGTCGGGCGGCGAGCTGTCCCGCACCATGCTCGCCATCAAGACCATCCTCGCCGCCGCCGAGGACGTGCCGACCATGGTCTTCGACGAGGTGGACGCGGGCATCGGCGGGCGAGTGGCCGACGCGGTGGGGCAGAAGCTCCGCCAGACCGCGACGGGCCGTCAGGTCCTCTGCGTCACGCACCTCGCGCCCATCGCCGCCTTCGCCGAGCATCACCTCATGGTGGACAAGCGCGTGGTGAAAGGCGCGACCCGCACCACGGTGACGGCGCTCGATCCACCGGAGCGGGTGCACGAGGTGGCGCGCATGCTGGGGGGCGAGCACGTGACGGACACGTCGCGACGCCACGCGCGCGAGCTCCTCCGCGCGGCCCGATCGGCCGAGTAGTGTAAGATACACATCATGCTGAACGTCCTCGTCCGCGCCGTCTTCGGCACCAAGCACGAGCGCGACGCCAAGCGCATGCGTCCGGCGGTCGAGTCGATCAACGCCCTCGCCCCCGAGCTCGAGCGGTTCTCCGATGCCGAGCTGCGCGCCAAGACCGACGAGTTCCGCAAGCGGCTCGCCGACGGCGCCGAGCTGGACGATCTGCTCGTGGAGGCCTTCGCCGCCTGTCGCGAGGCGGCACGCCGCACCGTGCGCATGCGGCACTTCGACGTGCAGCTCATGGGCGGCATGGTCCTGCACCAGGGCAAGATCGCCGAGATGGCCACCGGTGAAGGCAAGACCCTGGTGGCGACGCTGCCCGCCTATCTGAACGCGCTCCCCGGGCTCGGCACCCACATCGTCACCGTCAACGACTACCTCGCCCGCCGCGACGCGCAGTGGATGGGGCCCATCTATCACGCGCTCGGCCTCAGTCTCGGCGTGATCCAGCACGAGGTGTCGTACCTCTTCGACCCCTCGTACGCCTCGCCGGACATCCGGCTGGCCAGCCTGCGCCCCTGCTCCCGGCGCGAGGCGTACCACGCCGACATCACCTACGGCACCAACAACGAGTTCGGCTTCGACTATCTCCGGGACAACATGCGCTTCAGCCTCGAGGAGATGGTGCAGCGCGAGCACCACTACGCCATCGTGGACGAGGTCGACTCGATCCTCATCGACGAGGCGCGCACGCCCCTGATCATCTCCGGCCCTGCCGAGGGCTCGACCGATCGCTACTACAAGATCGATCGCATCATCCCGAAGCTGAAGCGGGCGGCCACCATCGTGGAGGGCAAGCTCTCGGAGATCGAGGCCCAGGCCCCCGGCGACTACATCGTGGACGAGAAGTCCCGGGCCGTCTCCCTCACCGAGCAGGGGATCTCGCACTGCGAGCGCCTCCTCAACGTCGAGAACCTCTACGATCCCTCCCAGATGGAAGTCCTCCACCACATCAGCCAAGCGCTGAAGGCACACGCCCTCTTCAAGAAGGACGTGGACTACGTGGTGAAGGAGGGGCAGGTCATCATCGTCGACGAGTTCACCGGGCGCCTCATGCCTGGGCGGCGCTGGTCCGACGGTCTCCACCAAGCGGTAGAGGCCAAGGAAGGTGTCCGGATCGAGTCGGAAAATCAAACGCTTGCCACCATCACCCTCCAGAACTACTTCCGCATGTACGACAAGCTCGCCGGCATGACGGGCACCGCCGCCACGGAAGCCGACGAGTTCGCCAAGATCTACGAGCTCGACGTGACCGTCATCCCGACCAACCGGCCCATGTCGCGCGTCAACTATCCCGACGTGGTCTACAAGACGGAGCGGGAGAAGTTCGAGGCAGTGAGCGGGGAGATCGCCGGCTGCTACGAGAAGGGGCAGCCCGTCCTCGTGGGCACGGTCTCCATCGAGAAGTCAGAGCACCTCTCGCGGCTCCTCAAGAAGCGGGGCATCCCCCATCAGGTGCTGAACGCCAAGTACCACGAGCGCGAGGCGGAGATCGTCGCCCAAGCGGGGCGGGAGAAGTCCGTCACGATCGCCACGAACATGGCCGGACGCGGCACCGACATCCTCCTCGGCGGCAATCCGGACTTCCTCGCCAAGGAGGTGCTGAGCAAGAAGGGGCTCGATCCCGCGCTCGCCCCGCCCGAAGAGCGGCAGGCCGCGTGGGAGGAAGCGAGCAAGGTGACGGAGCCGGAGCACGAGCGCGTGGTCAACCTCGGGGGCCTCCACATCATCGGCACGGAGCGCCACGAGTCACGCCGCATCGACAATCAGCTCCGCGGCCGCTCCGGCCGTCAGGGCGATCCGGGCTCCTCGCGCTTCTACCTCTCCCTCGAAGACGACCTCCTCCGCATCTTCGGCTCCGAGCGCATCCAGCGCATCATGGAGCGCCTGGGCATGGAGGAAGGCGAGCCGATCGAGCACAAGCTGGTCACCCGGGCCATCGGCACCGCCCAGAAGCGCGTGGAGACGCGCAACTTCGAGATCCGCAAGCACCTCCTCGAGTACGACGACGTCATGAACAAGCAGCGGGAGATCGTCTACGGCCTCCGCCGCGACATCCTGGAGGGAGAGAGCCAGCAGGAGCGCGTGCTCGAGTGGGCCGAGGAAGTGGCGGAAGGGACAGTGCATCGGTTCGCCTCCCGCGACATGCACGCCGACGACTGGGACATCACGGGGCTGAACGAGGCCCTCTACCGCCAGTTCGATCTGCGGCTGCCCGCCGAGGCTTCGGAGGCGGTGGAAGCGGGCTCGTCGGAGGCTCTCGAGTCCGTGGTGCAGGACGGCGTCCGCCGCCTCTACGAAGAGCGCGAGCGGCAGGTCGGGGCCGAGCTCTTCCATCGCCTCGAGCGCTGGATCCTCCTCGGTCTGCGCTGGGAGGACGGCGAGTTCCGCGGCATCGACCAGCTCTGGAAGGATCATCTCCTCAACATGGATCACTTGAAGGAAGGCATCGGCCTTCGCGGCTACGGGCAGCGTGATCCGCTGACCGAGTACAAGAAGGAAGCCTTCGACATGTTCCAGGAGATGATGGATCACCTGAAGGACGTCGTCCTCGAGCAGCTCTTCAAGGTGCGCATCGGCGGCGCGGACTTGACCACGGAGCGGCGCGTGGCGTCCGCGCCCGCTCCCGCGCAGCGGTGGCGTGAGAGCCACGGCACCAACGGACAGGCATCCGCGAGCGAGCCGCGCGTGGCCACGGGGACGAAGGTGGGACGGAACGAGCCGTGCCCGTGCGGATCGGGAAAGAAGTACAAGAAGTGCTGCCTCCTCAAGGGAGCCTGAAGAGCAGTCGTCCCCCTCATCTAGTGCCGGTGCGGATTCTTGACCCCCTTCTGTGGGGGTTTTTTCTTGGACTTTCCCGCCGGCCGTGGTATCCATAGACGCGCCGGCGTCCGGCGACCTTATGCGTCTCGAACAGATCGTGATCCAGGGCTTCAAGTCGTTCGCGGAGAAGACCGAGGTCAAGGTCTTCTCGGGCGTCACCTGCATCGTCGGTCCCAACGGCTGCGGCAAGTCGAACGTCGCCGACGCGATCCGCTGGGCCCTCGGCGAGCAGAGTCCCAAGACTCTCCGAGGCCAGAAGATGGAAGACGTCATCTTCCACGGCTCCGCCTCGCGCAAGGCGGTGGGGCTGGCCGAGGTCGGGCTCATCTTCAACAACGACGGCGGGCTCCCGGTGCCGTGGAGCGAGGTCGGCGTCGCGCGGCGGCTCTATCGCACGGGGGAGAGCGAGTATCTCCTCAACAAGAGCGTGTGCCGCCTCCGCGACGTTCAGGATCTCTTCGCGGGCACCGGCGTCAATCCCAAGGCCTATGCCCTCATGGATCAGGACCGCCTCAACCACGTCCTGACCGCCAAGCCCTGGGAGCGGCGCATCTTCATCGAGGAAGCGGCGGGCGTGGCGCGCTACAAGCAGCAGCGCAGCGAGACGCAGGGCAAGCTCGAGGCGACGCGGCAGAACCTTCAGCGCGTCCGCGACGTGATGGACGAGGTAAAGCGCCAGCTCGGCTCTCTCGAGCGCCAGGCGCGCAAGGCACAGCAGTACAAGGCGCTGCATCAGGAGCGGCAACAGCTGGACCTCACCATGCTGGCCGCGGACTACGCGGGTCTCACCGCCGCCCACGAGGCCCTCCTCCAGGACAGCGCCCGTCTCCGCCGCGAGGAGGACGAGCGTCGCGTGATGATCGCCCAACTCTCCGCCCATGAGGCCACCGCGCGGGCGGCCATCCAGGAGAGTGAGTATCGACTCGCCGACCTACGGCAGTCCGCGCAGAAGTTCCAGGGTGAGGTGGAGCGTCTGCTGGAGCGCCGCGAGCAGATGGGCTCGCAGATACGTGAGCTCGGCGAGGAGGATGCCCGGCTGGGGGAGGAGATCCGCGGGCTGAGCGACCGTCGCGCCGAACTCGCCGTCAAGCGCGAGGACACCATCCGCGTCCTCGCCGAGGCGCGCGAGCGCTTCGCGACCCTGGATCAGCAGGTGCGGAGCCTCGATGCCGACCTCGAGGCGCGGCGGGCCGAGCTGGGAGTCCGCCGCTCCGCTGTCGAGGCCCTGCGCCTCGAGCAGATCCGGACGGCGGGTGACCGCGCCGAGCTCACGCGCTATGCGGGCGAGCTGCGCGAGCGCGTGGCGCAGCTGGACCGGCGGCGCGAACGCCTGGAAGGCGAGACCGCGGCGGCCCGCACCGAGGCGGACGCGCTGGCCGCAGCGCGGCGGCGTCTCGAGACGAGCTTCGAGCAGACGGGCGTGCAGCTCTCGCTGCTCTCCGGTGAGCGCGAGCAGGTGGAGCAGGAGCTGGGGAGGCAGGAAGCGCTGCGGGCCCAGGTGCAGGAGGCGCTGGGCACGCTGCGCGTCGTCATCGCCGCCAAGGAATCGGCGCGGGAGGCGCTCAGCCGTCTGGAGCGAGAGCGCGAAGGCTACGGCGCGGGCGTGCGATCTCTCTTCTCCCCGCACGCGGCGGCGGCGGTGACGGGCGTGGTGGGGACGGTGGCCGATCTCCTGGACGTGCCGCCCGGCCTCGAGCCAGCCGTGGAAGCCGTGCTCGGGGACCGTCTCCAGTGGGTAATCGTGGAGCGCTTCGAGCACGCGCGCGGGGCGCTGGCGTATCTCGAGCGCGAGGGGGGCGGGGCGGCCACGCTGGTGTCCCTCGAGACCATCGTCTCGAGCAATCACCGAGAAACGCCCGCCGAGGATCCCGAGATCACCTGGGCGGATCGACTCGTGGGCGGTCCCCGAGCGGAGCTCGTGCAGCATCTCCTTGGGCATGTCGGCGTCGTCGCGCATCTCGATGTGGCGGAGCGGCTCTGGAGGCGACCGGGCTGCCCGGTGACCTATGTCACGCGGGCGGGCGAGGTGTTGTCGCCGTCGGGCGCGCTCACGGGAGGCCGGAGGCAGAACGAGCGGCAGGCCAACGATCACTCGCTGCTCGGCCGGAAGCGCGCCCTCCGACAGCTCTCCGAGGAGCTGGGTGACCTCGCCCTGCAGGCGGAGGAGCAGCAGCACCGTCTGCACGCCCTCGAGCGCGAGGTGGAGTCGCTGCGGGGACGCCAGGAGGTGCTGCAGGTCTCCGTGCACGCCCAGGAAACGGCGCGGCTCACCGGCGAGAAGGACCTCGAAGCGGCGCGGCGCGAAGCCGAACGCGTGCTCCGCCACCTCGACACGCTCGAGGTCGAGAGACGGCAGCTCGCGGGAGAATCGGCGACGGCGCAGCAGGAGCTGGGTGCCCTCGAGGATCGGATGGCCCAGGTCGCCGCGCGCGAAGGCGAGATCGAGCGCGACATGAGTGATCTTCGCGCCGGCCTCGAGGCCGACCAGGCTGAGGAGGCGTCCATCGTGGCGCGGGCCACGGCCTGCCGCGTGGATCTCGCCACCGTGCTCGAGCGGGTGGAGGCCCTCGGCCGCGAAATCGACAGCCTGAGCGAGATCGGAGTCGAGTGCGGGCTGCGCCTCGAGGAAGCCTCGAATCGCCGAGCCCAGCTCCTGGAGCGTCGCGAGGATTTGAGCCGCGAGCAGGCCCTCACCGACGAGCGTGCCCGGGAGGCGAGCGCCGAGCGCGATCGCAAGGAGCGCGACGTGGCTGTGCTGGCGGAAGAGCACGGACGCCGCCTCGACGAGCGACAGGCCATGGAGAACGAGATGCGCGAGGCCCACCGCAGCCTGGACGGCCTCGTCTCGCGCATCCACGAGCTGGACCTCAAGGAGACGGAAGGCCGCGTGCGGCGCGAGGAGCTGCTCCAGGAGGCGGGGCGCCGGCACGCCGTGGATGGAGCCGACACCTTGCTCGCCGCCCACGACTTCGCCCGCGATCTGGAGGCGGTGCGCCTCCGTCATGGGGAGCTGGGGGAGAAGCTCGAGAGCATGGGCCCCGTCAACCTCGTCGCGGACGACGAGTACCGCGAGCTGCAGGAGCGGCTCGAGTTCCTCCGCAGCCAGCATGACGATCTCGTCCAGTCCATGAAGGACCTCGATCGGGCGCTGCGAGGCATGACGCGGACGGCGCAGGAGCGCTTCCAGGAAGCCTTCGAGGAGATCAATCGGCACTTCTCCGGCATCTTCCAACGGCTCTTCGAAGGCGGACGGGCCGAGCTTCGCATGGTACCGCCCGAGGAAGGCGAGGACGATCCGCTGGAGCTGGGCGTGGAGCTCATGGCGCAGCCTCGCGGCAAGCGGCTCCAGGCCGTCAGCCTGATGTCCGGCGGGGAGCGCGCGCTGACCGGGCTCGCCCTGCTCTTCGCTATCTTCTACTTCCGCCCGAGCCCCTTCTGCGTGCTCGACGAGGTGGACGCCCCGCTGGACGACGCCAACATCCACCGCTTCATTCGAGTGCTGAGAGAGCTCTGCACCCAGACCCAGTTCATCGTGATCACCCACAACCGCAAGACCATGGAAGCCGCCGACGTGCTGTACGGCGTCACCATGCAGGAGCCCGGCCTCTCCCGCCTCGTTTCCGTCAAGCTGACCGACGCGTAACTACCCTCGCCCTTTGACTTTCCGCCCGCCCAGGGCGTAGACTCCCCGGGAGGCTTCGATGAACTCTCTCGGACTCTACCTGCGCGGGCTGCGCGAGGCAAAGGGGATGTCGCTCGACGACATCTCGCGCTCGACGCGGGTCGGTCGCCGCCACCTGGAGGCCCTCGAGGGAGACATCCCCGGAGAGCTCCCCGCGCCGGTCTTCGTCAAGGGCTTCATCCGAGCCTACTGCGAGTTCCTCGAGTGCCCGCCCGACCATGCGCTCGACCTGTACCGCGAGTCGACGGGCGAGCCGGCGGCCGCCCACGGCCCGATACGTCCACTCTCGTCCACGCGCTCGAGACGCTCGGGTCCCCTCGTCATCAGCATCGTCCTCTTCGTGGCGCTGGGCTTGAGCCTTCTCGCGCTCCGCGTGGGACTGCAATCCTCGCGCAAGAGCTCGAGTCCTCCGCCCGTTGCTCGCGAGGAGATGCAGAAGGTCACTCCCCCGGCAGCGCCGAGCCCCGCCAAGACGCCCGCAGCCGCTCCGGTGGTTCCCGCCGCTCCTCCGGCGACAGCAGCGACATCGGAAGCGACGTCACCCACCACGACGACGAGCGCCCCTCAGGTCGCAACCTCGACCCCGCCGGCATCGACGTCCGTCAGCACCTCCGCCCCGTCTACGAGTTCGGCGGCCACGGAGGCCAAGTCCGGCAATCACCACCTGGTGGTTCGCGCCATCGAACCGACCTGGCTCCGCGTGCAGGTGGATGATGGGCAGGTGGCTGAGGAGCTGCTGCAGACGGGCGCCGTGAGGGAATGGAGCGCGACCAAGCGCTTCACGCTCACTGTGGGCAACGCCGGCGGCGTGGAGATCGACCTCAACGGCAAGCGCCTGCCTTCGCTCGGAGCAAAGGGGGCCGTGATCCAGCGGCTCGTCCTGCCCCAGGAGCAGCCGGGCTCGGGATCCTGATGGGCTTCTTCAGCGGGTGGGCGGATCGCCTCAAGCAAGGCCTCGAGCGTTCCCGGCAGGCCATCGGGCAGGGGCTCGACGACCTCCTCGCTCTCGGGCGGCCGATCGACGAGGCCATGCTGGAGGAGCTAGAGGAGTTGCTGATCGCCGCCGACCTTGGCGCCGCCGATGCCGTGGAGATCGTGGGCCGCGTCCGGTCCGAGGCCAAGCGCACGGGCGCGCTGACGAGCCAGGACGTGCGCGCGCTGCTCCGACGGCTCCTCGAAGAGGCGCTCGCCGGCTCGGCCGCGCCCCTCGAGCTCACCGCGAAGCCGAGTGTGATGCTCATGCTGGGCGTCAACGGCGCCGGCAAGACCACGAGCACGGGGAAGCTCGCCGCCTCGCTGCGCCGGTCGGGCAAGAGCGTGCTCCTCGCCGCCGCCGACACCTTTCGCGCCGCCGCCGTGGAGCAGCTCGAGGAGTGGGGACGGCGGGCCGAGGTAGACGTGATCCGGCAGGCCACGGGCGCCGATCCCGCCGCGGTGGTCTTCGATGCCGTCAAGGCCGCCACCGCCCGCGGGGTGGACGTGCTTTTGGTAGACACGGCGGGCCGCCTCCACACCAAGTCCAATCTGATGGACGAGCTGACCAAGCTGCGCAAGGTCGTGTCGCGCCAGCTTCCCGGCGCGCCCCATGAGAGCCTGATGGTCCTGGAGGCGCCCACGGGCCAGAATGGCATTCAGCAGGCCAAGCTCTTCCACGAGGCGATCGGGCTCACCGGCCTCGTGCTGACCAAGCTCGACGGCACCGCCAAGGGCGGCATCGTGGTGCGCATCTACCGGGAGCTCGGCGTGCCCATCAAGCTGGTGGGAGTCGGCGAACAGATCGAGGATCTCCAGCCCTTCGACCCGAAGGTCTTCGTGGACGGGCTCGTGCCGTCATGACCGCGGCGTTTCGGGTCGAGGATCTCCGCTGGATGGGCCGCGCGCTCGAGCTGGCCGAGCGAGGGGCTGGGCTGACCTCGCCCAATCCCATGGTGGGAGCGGTGGTCGTGGCCGATGGCCGCGCGGTGGGGGCGGGCTTTCACTCGAGGGCGGGCGGCCCTCACGCGGAGGTCGAAGCGCTGACCCAGGCGGGGGGGCGCGCGCGGGCCGCCACGCTCTACGTGACGCTCGAGCCCTGCAATCATACCGGCCGCACGCCGCCGTGCGCAGATGCGGTGAGGGCGGCCGGCATCCGACGCGTGGTGGCGGCGATGGCTGATCCGAATCCACGGGTGGCCGGCGGCGGCATGGCCGCGCTCTCCGCCGCCGGCATCGAGGTGGTGAACGGATGCCGAGAGCGAGAGGCGCTCAACCTCAATCGCGTCTTCGTGGCCACCTCGCTCCTCGGGCGCCCTCATGTCACCTTCAAGTGGGCGGCCACCATCGATGGCAAGATCGCCGATGGCCGCGGCGTCTCGCGCTGGATCACGGGAACGGGCGCGCGCCTCGAGGCGCACCGGCTGCGCAGCCGCGCCGACGCGGTGGTGGTGGGCATCGGCACCGCCCTGGCCGACGATCCCGCGCTGGACGTACGGCTGGGCCTGGCGTGGCCGCGCGAGCCGTTCCGGGTCGTGGTGGACAGCCGGGCCCGTCTGCCCGTCGACGCGCGCGTGATTCGTGGGAGCGACGGCGCGGCGTGCGTCGAGCGGGCGGTCGTCGCGGTGACCGACGCCGCCGATCCCGAGCGCGTGGCCGCCCTGGAGGCGCGCGGCCTCACCGTGCTTCGCTGCAAGGCGCACGACGGGCGCGTGGACGTGGGCGATCTCCTCGCGCGGCTCGGGGCCCTCGACGCCAGCAGCGTGCTCGTGGAAGGTGGCGGTCAGCTTGCCGGCGCGTTCCTCGAGGCGGGCCTCGTCGACCGCATCGTGGCCTTCGGCGCCCCCGTGCTCCTGGGCGGCAGCGCCGCGCCGGGGCCGGTCGGCGGGTCAGGTCTGTCGCTTCCCGAAAGCATTCGCCTCGAGGAGGTTAGCGTCCGCTCGGTAGGTGACGACTGGGTCATCGAGGGCAGCGTCAGCCGGGGAGCCCGCTGACATGTTCACGGGCATCGTCGAGGAAGCGGGGCGAGTGGTGCGGCGAGACGGATCGAGACTGGTCGTCCGAGCCACCGTCACACGCGAGGGCATGGAGCTCGGATCGAGCCTCGCCGTCAACGGCGTGTGCCTCACCGCGGTGGAGCTCGACGGCGAGTACGTGGCCTTCGATCTCGGGCCCGAGACGCTGGCCCGGAGCGCGCTCGGCGATCTCGACGCAGGCGATCACGTCAACCTCGAGCGGCCCATGCGGCTCAACGGCTTCGTGGGCGGCCACCTCGTGCTGGGCCACGTGGACGGCGTGGGACTCGTCACCACCTACGAGACGAACGGCGAGACGGCGCGCATTCGCTTCGAGTGGCAGGATCCCGCCCTCGCCCCGCTCCTCATCCCCAAGGGCTCGGTGGCCGTGGACGGCGTGAGCCTCACCGTGGCCGCGCTGGATGACCGGGCTTTCGAGGTCATGGTCATCCCGCATACACTGGAGCGCACCACGCTGGGGAGCCTCAAGCCGGGCCGGCGGGTGAACCTGGAGATGGACGTGATCGGCAAGTACGTGCTGCGATCGCTCAAGGTGAGAGAGGAGTCATCGTGACGACCCAGGGGCGGCGGGAGTTCGCGAAGATCGAGCAGGCGGTGGAAGAGGTCCGCGCCGGGCGGATCCTCATCGTGGTCGACGACGAGGATCGCGAGAACGAGGGCGACTTCCTCATGGCGGCGGACAAGGCTACCCCGGAAGCGGTGAACTTCATGATCGTGCACGGTCGCGGCCTCATGTGCATGCCCATGCTCCCCGACCGCCTCGACGAGCTGCAGATCCCCATGATGGTCAACGACAACACGGCGCCCCTCGGCACCGCCTTCACGGTGAGCGTGGATGCCCGGCGCGGGGTGACCACGGGCATCTCCGCCTACGATCGCGCGGTGACCATCCGCACCCTCGTCAATCCGCTCTCGCGTCCGGACGACCTCACCCGTCCCGGACACATCTTTCCCCTCCGCGCCATGCCGGGGGGCGTCCTGCGCCGGGCCGGGCACACGGAGGCGGCCATCGACTTGGCGCGTCTCGCCGGCTGCACGCCCGCCGGGGTGATCTGCGAGGTGCTCAACGACGAGGGAGGCATGGCGCGCGTGCCCGATCTCCTCGCCATCGCGGAGCGCCACGGGCTCCTCTGCATCACCATCAAGGACCTGATCGAGTACCGCATCCACCAGGAGAAGCTCGTGCGGCGGGCGGCGACCACCCAGCTCCCCACCGACTACGGCGACTTCACCTGCATCGCCTACGAGACCACGGTGGACGATCGCCTCCCCGTGGCCCTCGTCAAGGGCGACGTGCGCACCGACGAGCCCGTGCTCGTGAGGGTGCACTCGGAGTGCCTCACCGGCGACGTGTTCGGCTCGCGCCGGTGCGACTGCGGCCCGCAGCTCCACAAGGCGCTCGCCATCATCGAGCGCGAAGGCCGCGGCGTCCTCGTGTACATGCGCCAGGAAGGCCGCGGCATCGGGCTCATCAACAAGCTCCGCGCCTACGAGATCCAGGACGACGGCAAGGACACCGTGGAGGCCAATCAGGCCCTCGGCTTCCAGGCCGACCTGCGCCACTATGGCATCGGTGCCCAGATCCTCGTCGACCTCGGGGCCAGGCGGCTGCGCATCCTCACCAACAATCCGAAGAAGATCGTCGGCATCGAGGGCTACGGGCTCCAGGTGGTCGAGCGGGTCCCCATCGAGGTGCCGGCCACGGAGACCAATCGCCGCTATCTCATGACCAAGCGGCAGAAGATGGGTCACCTCTTCTCCTCGCTGCCCGACTGACATGGCCGGCCGCGCTCCCGACGGCGTCAGGATCAGCGGGGATCGGGCCCTCGGCCGCTTCGCCGTGGTGGCCGCCCGCTTCAACGAGCCCATCTCCAAGAAGCTCGCCGACGGGGCGGTGGCCGCGCTCGAGGCGGGCGGCGTGCCCGGTGCGCAGATCGAGACCCACTGGGTGCCGGGCTCCTTCGAGCTGCCCCAGGCTGCCCTCGCCCTCGCCCGCACTGGACGCTACGCGGGCATCGTCGGAGTGGGGGTGGTGATCCGCGGCGAGACCCCGCACTTCGACTTCGTGGCGGGCGAAGCGGCGCGCGGTCTCTCCTCGGTGGCGCTCCGCACGGGGGTGCCCGTGAGCTTCGGCGTGATCACCGCGCTGACGGAAGCGCAGGCGTGGGAGCGGGCGGGAGGCGCAGTGGGCCACCGCGGAGAGGAGGCCGCGCGCGCGGCGCTGGAGATGGCGGTGTGGAAGCGAGAGCTCCGATCGCGGCCGCGCACCCGTCGGTCCCCTCGACGTCGATCCTGATGGGCAAGCGCCGCAAGGCCCGTGAGCTCGCCCTCCAGCTCCTGTACCAGCTGGACGTGCAGGACGAGGGCTCGCCCGTTCCCCACTTCGACGAATTCTGGTCGCGGCACCCCGTGGACGTCGAGGTGCGCGAGTTCACCGAGGGGCTGGTGCGCGGCACCAAGCTCCACGAGGGCAAGATCGACGAGCTGATCTCTCAGTACACGGAGCACTGGGAGATCGAGCGCATGGCCGTGGTCGACCGCAACATCCTGCGCCAGGGGATCTTCGAGCTCCTATGGGGCGCCGACGTGCCGCCCAAGGTCGCCATCAACGAGGCGCTGGAGGTGGCCAAGAAGTTCAGCACCCACGAGTCGAGCCGCTTCCTCAACGGCGTCCTCGATCGCATCCATAAAGAGCTGCGCCCCGCCGGCTGAGGCCCTCGTGCGCTACGCCGTCCTCTCCGACGTGCACGGCAATCTCGAGGCCCTGTCCGCCGTCCTCGGCGACGCGGCGAGTCAGGGGGCCCTCGGCGTGCTCTGCCTGGGCGACGTGGTCGGCTACGGCGCCGACCCCATCGCGTGCGTGGAGCTCCTGGGCGAGCGGGCCGCCCGCATCGTGGCGGGCAATCACGAGCACGGCGCCCTCGGCAAGCTCGATCTGCGGTGGTTCAACAGCGCGGCGCGCGCGGCCGCCCTCTGGACGCGCGATCAGCTCGGGGCCGACCACACGGACTATCTCTCCAGCCTCGGCCTGCGCGCGACGATCGGGGAGGCGACCTGCGTGCACGCGAGCCCGCGCCGGCCCGAGGAGTGGGACTACCTCCTCTCCGACGAGGACGGCTTCCGCGCCTTCGGCGACTTCGAGACGCGCGTGTGCTTCGTGGGCCACTCCCACCGTCCCGCCGTCTGGTCGCTGGGCTCGGCTGGACCCGA